>Ga0213861_10003691_pt1 | contig 12640 bp, 10 predicted proteins | sample PICome_4_FD_160110 | JGI IMG/M metagenome (GOLD analysis project Ga0213861, IMG submission 160110) | Coastal seawater microbial communities near Pivers Island, North Carolina, United States - PICO131 | ecosystem: Environmental > Aquatic > Marine > Coastal | place: USA: North Carolina...
GGCATTGGGTAGGGAAGAATTTGTCACTGTTAATTGATGCTCGCTAAACAGTCCACTCGCACGGGCATCGGCTGTTAGATTGGTATCAATACCAAGTAAAACATCTGCCTTTGTGTTCTTGCCTTCGAGCTTAAGTCGGTTAAGAAGCGACACACCATCCTCCAAACCAACTAACGACAAGTTGCATTCACAGGTTTCTTCAAATGCCATTTTAACTTTTGGGCCGGGACCCCAGTCACTGGTAAAAGAGTCGTAGGTATAAACTGTTAAGGTTGGCTTAGCTGCCATGCAAGAGCTAGAAACTACTGCACTTAGTAGAATCGCCGCAGAAATTTTATAAATCGTGGACATTTAGTGTCTCCATACCAATATATTAAAAATAGATAGATAAAGAGATGGGGGAATCGATACTAGATTCGCTCACATCCCTACGCCAGTACTAACTGGATCAGGTTCATCGGGTTGGTGTAAAACACCTCTCAGCTTTGCCAGCATTATCTGCTTGAAGAGCACCCCGTTGAGGAAGGACGACTATAGTATTTGTAAGCTGAAGTCGCAAGGATGTATTACTAATATCCGCACATATCGGAGCCACGTAAATTAAGATACGCTGTCTTAATAGGTAAAAATACCTGTTCGAGCACGTAAATTCAGAGGAGGATAACGGAACATGACTATTTATCACTGCATGGCTGTCGGGCAACCGAGCGACCTTTTATAACCTGACTAAACTCCTTTATTAATGTTTACCGAATAGTAGGCCAGCGTGGTCGAGGGTCCAGCCCTAGTCGATGTGCTATTCGTGCAGCGATTTCTCGGGCCTCGTCAATAACCTGACGACTATTCATACTGTTACATTGCCGATTCTGAAAAACAATTTCACCGGCAATAATTACGGTATCAATACTACGTCCATCAACCGAGTAAATCATGGTGCGGGGAATGTCGTGTCCCGGTGCCCACTCAGGGCCAGTGGAATCAAACAAGGTTAAATCGGCAAGCTTGCCAACCTCGATTGAACCGAGAAGAGCTTCAGCTTGTATTGCGCGAGCACCCTCACGGGTAATAAGTTCCAGTGCAGTTTCAGCAGACACGAGACTTGGGTCAAATCGAGCATCTTTATATAGGCCAGATGTTAAGTTAGCCAGACGGAGTGGATCAAATATGCCATTAGATGATGCACCATCGGCCCCAAGAGAAACACAGATTCCAGACTCAATCATTTCTGGGATTTTACCGACCTGAGTTGTACCCTTGGCTAACCTTAATGCTGCCGCCGGGCAGAATGCTACTTTAGCATCACGCTCGGCCATAATTGCCACCTCGTGATCATTGACTAGTGTGCAGTGAGTAAGCAATACATCTGGGCCAAGCACGGACAAGTGCTCAAGTCGGGTTATGGGCCAGACACCGTGTGTGCGAAGACTTAACGCAGCCTCTTCTCTGGACGATGAAATATGAAATGCCAACGGCGTGTTATAGTGATTAGCGCAGCTTCGGACTCCCTTCAGCAACTCGTCGGAACTAAAAAAGGTTAATCCATAAATTGATGCCCAAAGCTGCACTCGACCGCCGGCTCGGCTAGTTCCACGGGACAACAATGAATGAATCTCACCCAGCGCCTCGGATGCACTAGAGTGCCATAACGCTGCCTTGAGTGGTGGGGTAATATCTGGCATATCGTCAGGCCACAGATCGGTGACTCCACGGCCGAGTATTGCCCGCATGCCACTGTCTTCAACCGCTTGTGCGATGGCGTCAACGTGTCCAAGACTTCCTAAAATATTTACATCAACAAAACACCCGGTGCCATTGGATATCATTTCTAGGCAAGCAAGTTTTGCGCTGCAATAGGCTTCGTCTTCGGTTAATGATGCGCAAAATGGATTGGCATATTCACTGGCCCATTGAAAGGTGGAAAGATCATCTGGAATCAAACCGCGACTAAGATGCTCGAAGGTATGGACATGGGTATTTATGAAGGCCGGTAGCAGCACCGACTCCGAACCATCGATAATTGTTACACCGTGAAGATTCTGCGTCTGAAGTAAAGCATCCAGTTGATCCGTTGGTTCAATGGCAGAAATTTTTCCCTCGCGAATGAACACTGAATGACCTTTTAGCAGGCGACGTTTATCGTCCATTGTTACGATGGTGCCAACGTCTCGTATTAAAATCATATATCGTGCACCTTCTATAAACTGGATGCTGTAAATTTAGCATCCTAAAAACGATAACTCAAAGTTGAATTTTTACAAAGACTTCCGCTTGTCGTAACACATTATCAGCTAAGCCGTTTGGATCTACTGTCTATTAACCATAGAATTGAATACACTAATTTTTTCCACCCATAAAGCGAGATAAGACATTTCTGGTAACACGCTCAACCTGAGCATCCTTACGTATCAATCCTGCAACCCACTCAACACTACCGGCATGGAAAACTTCGCCACGGCCTTTCATAAACGACACAATCATACCGGAGCCACGCCCCGCTAAAGCTACTGTTTCAGGAGTTACTTCACCATAGAGAATCTGTGCGTGCATTTCGCAGTCTTCGTCTCCAAGAAATAATGTTTCTGATTTAACACCACGGGCAACTTCACGGTTGGAGGCAAGACCCAGCCCAAGGATTTCCAGCCCAGTCGGTACCTGCTCCCCCTCAGCCGGAAAGGGTAATCCATTTTTTATAATGTAATCTAGGCCATCTACCTCATAGCCGAAAATTCTGCTTTGTGCACCGAGGACATCGCCATAGCCTAAGCCAGTGCCTTCAAAGGCCCAATGCTCAGGACGATAAATTGGAAACCCCCCTGCACCGAAAGCAGCACAACCGCCCCATCCAACATATAGACCCCGAATCGAGTTCAAACCAAATGTTAGCGCGCCCGGTCTGGCAACTTGCGGTGCCTCCCACATGGTTGTAATACGCTGGCTATCGCGCAGCGGGTCTTCCTTATCTGCGCGAAACTTATAACAGATTTGATTATGTCCCGCGTTTTCGAGCCGAGTTTGCCACATGAAATTACCGGCAAAACGTGCAACATTACCCCCGCTTTCGACATAGGAATCAATAGTGTCACGCATCTCCCAAGACCAATACTCATCATGACCTACGAAGGTAATGCAAGGATAACCCTCAATCAGTTCCGGGTGCAGCTGCAGGTCATACTGAGAGACAATATCAATTTCAAAACCCTCCGCCTCTGCCCATTTGACAAAATGAGACTCGTAGGATGCCCAGCCAGCCGAAGCATATTTTTTGCTATAGCCATTAGCGTAAGCCCATTCCATGTGTGGGTATGTTACCGGATCATCGTAATGTGGTGGAGTTGCCAGAGCAGCTCGTGGAGCGTCTTTCGGCAACACCACGAAACCACGAGGTAATGGACGCTCAATTGATAGAATCGGCGAGTAATCCCGACCCGCGGGACCCGTATTACCTTCATAGTGATTAGAGCCGCCCCAGTTGTTGTAAGCACACCAAGTGCCCGTTGAGGACACAAGCAGCAAACGTTTGTTGCGGTTTACAGCCCGTGAGCGCAGCAGGAAAAAATGATGTTGTTCTTTTACACCAGATTCAGTTTTAATCCGACAAGTTACTCTATAGCCACCGGACCGCCATTCATCTGGAACCTTGAACTCAAAACAGACCGGCCAGCCACAGCCAGCTGCCGACGCATCCGCAGGAGTGTCCTGCCGCTTTCCAGGCAAATTATCTTTGTAAAACAAAACCTCGTACTTAAGTCCATCACGCGCAACCTCCAGACTATAATAAGAAACGGTAGTTGAAACATGAAAAGCAATAACCTCGCCCGGCGAGTAGCAAAGGTAATTGCTATAGCACCACAGCTCATCGCCAACCGGTTCAGCGGCTGGGCCTTCATAGTAGTGACTGTGCACCGCGGGGTTTAGTGAGTTAGTAGGTAATTTTCGCGACATAATCTTAAACGCTTGTAAGTATCGACAATTTTATTTCAGAATAACGATAACCCGCTCTCGACAATCAAGCAACCAACTTTCCGGGGACATAATACGCAATTACGTGACCCATTGTGTCAATTCTTAACTTGAATACTACCGTTTAAATTTCCGACCAGACAGCGTCAAGTCGACATACGAAACCACTCGCCCAAAGCTGTCTTGGTATTCTTTTATTAAGCGCTAGCAAATCATCAGCATATCCTTACTAAACACTAGATAACCCAAGCGTTCACCTATCCATTCCAGCCGACCTAGCGATATCTCAATCTTTTTAAGTTTAAAATGGTCTGAAAGCAAACCGAGCTAATTGGCGCACTGTTGTTTTTCAACAACCTAGCGCTCCTATTATGTATTGCGTCCCCGGAATAGCCAATCTACCGCGAAGTATCGGGTAACTTAATGACCCGCCTTTAGCCTAGATTTAGTAAATCACTACCTTCCGCTTGCCTCTACCAATTGCAAAATGTCAGTGTTAAGGTTTGTGCTAATTATTGATACTCAGGCAAACAACGTGTCACTGGACCATCAGCAAATTCTTCAAATCGAACAAATTCGCGCTATCGAGCAAAGCGGTAAAATCTACCCAAACGGTGACTATAGTGCACCGAATATTGAGGAATACTTAGACTCTCGAGCAGAACACCTGAAACTAAATTACCCGCTAGACAAGACTCTCAGCGCAGCAGCAAAGGGTTACAACCACTTTCTAACCATCATCGTAGTTATTGCGCTCATTGCTGGAGGTTCTACTGTAATACAAGCGGTTGAGAACAATACTAACACCCTAAACATTTTTTGGATTCTTATTGTTCTTCTGGGTTTTAACACCGTATCCCTGCTTATTTGGCTCGTATTATCGGTATGGTCACACTCCCGAGCCAAGAGCCCACGCGACAGCCTGTTCCATCATATATTAACCTGGCTAGTATCTTCGTCCCGGTCTGATGATCCAACCTTAGCCGCGAGTAAAATTTGGCTTGAGTGGAAGTTAGATTCTCTATCCGGACGCTGGTTACTTAGCGCTACTACTCACTTATTTTGGCTATGTTATTTACTAGGCGGACTCACACTGCTGACCGTTACTCTTTCAACACGCCAATACGATTTTGTTTGGGGTTCTACGATCCTAAACAATGATGTTTTTTCCGTCTTGACCAATGCATTATCAACACCAATGGACTGGCTAAACCTACCTAGACCTTCAACTGCAGACTTGCTAGCCAGCCAAGTCGGTACAAATGGCTCTACCCAAGCACACAGCAGCGCCCCTAGTGCGCCTGAAACAAGAGCCTTATGGGGCTACTTCTTAATAGGATGCCTAGCCTTTTATGGCATTGTTCCACGTTTAACCGCCTGGCTGGCATGCATAGCAATACACAAAATTTGTTTAAAAAAACAAACCTTAGATTTAACCGCGCCTTATTACTTGCGCTTACAAAAACACTGGCGCAGTCTGTCTACATACAGCCTAATCATTGATGAAGAAACATCACATGCGCAAAGACGCATGTTACAAAAACATCACTTTGCGTCAAAATCTCTGCCCTCTCAGGCACTCTGGGTAGGTTTAGAACTGCCGCAAACAATCCTCTCCTGGGTTAATCGGCAAGAGCTTCTGAACATTATTGACAAAGCCACTGCTCAGCAGGCGATAACGGCCTTGAGCAAAACACAAACTCCAATAATACTTCTAGTTAATGGGCAAAAGTCTCCAGACCGAGGCATGATCCGCCTGTTGGAAGATCTGGTTAAAACCAACCCAAGGGCTTCATATTGGATGGTTTGTGCACTGTTCAAGCGCACCTCTCAAATGTCCCGAAATTCAGCAGATACAAATCAGCAGCATTTACATGCGTGGCAAGGCGTCGCGAATTTATTGGCCATCCACACAAAGCACTGTGCAATACTCGAGATAGCTGATTTGAAAAGCCAAGGCTCAGACTATGATTTGAGAGAAGTCCTAAATAGTGAAGCAAACAATGGAACATAGGCAACGATCAAACACACTCACACTTTGTATCGTCGGCCATACAAACACGGGTAAAACATCTCTGGTACGAACTCTGTTGCGCGACGCAAATTTTGGCAACGTAGACAACGCTTCAGGGACCACACGTCACGTGGAGTCGGTAACAATTTCAAGCTCAGGCGAGGTGATAATTGAGTTACGCGACACTCCGGGTCTGGAGGACTCCAACGCACTATTCGATGCAATAAACGCCTTGAAAACAGGCATTGCATCTGGAAGAAAAGCACTAAACCAATTTGTACACGATTCCAAGTACGCCATAGAATTTGAACAAGAACTAAAAGTTCTAAGGCAAATACTCATCTGTGATGCAATGTTGTATGTTATTGACTGTCGCGAAGCTGTGCTAGAGAAATATTTATTCGAACTAAAGTGTTTAAGTTTTGCTGCACGTCCAATTATTCCTATTCTAAATTTTATTAATGCCAGTCATGATAATAAAAGCCAGTGGCGCGAGACCCTTGCTAACTTAAATCTTCATACAGTAATTGAGTTTGACACCGTAGCTTTTGATTTTGAAGCTGAAAAGCGTCTGTATCAAAAACTCCAAACTGTATTGGAGCAGCATCACGAAAAGCTGGATACTTTAATTAACGAACGCGCCTCACAGTGGCAATCCTTAAAAAGCGCGTGTTACGAAATTACCGCAAAAAGCTTAGTGCAAGTAGCCCGCACCGTTGTAACCGTCAAAAAAGGCGAATCGCCGCAAACCGCCAGTGAATCACTGCAAAATCAAATCCGACTGAAAGAACACGCATGCTTAAAACATTTACTTGAGCTAATGCAGTTTTCAAAAAATGATGTAAACCTTATTAACTTACCTGTTACTAATAATCATTGGAACAGCGACTTATTTGCACCAGAGACGCTGAAGCACTTTGGTATCGATACGGCTTCAGCTGCCGCAACAGGGGCGGCCGTAGGTGCGGGAATAGATGTAGTATTGGCGGGCATTAGTCTTGGAGCCGCAACCGCCCTTGGGGCAGCAATCGGCGTAAGCTGGAGTACCACAAAAAAATATGGGCGTAGCTTACTAGGCCAATTAAGAGGTGAAAAATACTTATGTTTAGATACAAATACATTAAAACTAATCGTCGCTAGACATATTTTTTTATTGGAAACGCTATTTCAGAGAGGGCATGCAGCGCAAACAAAAATATCGATAAATCAGACAGAAACCAAACTGCACAGCAAAAAGTACGACACAATAGTAAAACAACTAAAAACCCTCCAAAACACTGTGGCGAGCAATAATCCCAGCCACCTGAGAAATACACAGCGTGAGGTGTTGCAACAACTAACATGGTTTAGTTCGCATTAATTGAATGCCCTATAACACCCCGGGAGATTTTATATATTGTGTCCCCAGAATGCAGAGTGGGCTAGTTAAACAACCCAAAATCAAGACAAAATAATTTACTATCAAAATGAATACGAAAAATCTTACTTTAACCATAGCGGTAGTTGGTATTATCGCGTTTTATATTTTCAACCCGTTTTCTAACACAGACGAGAATGACATGAGCGAAATCGAAGGCATCGCATTTTTAGAACAAAACAAGAGTAAGGAAGGCGTAAAAACCACAGATTCTGGCTTGCAATACAAGATTCTAACGCCGGGCACCGGAACCGAGCACCCAACTGCTACAACAAAAGTTAAGGTTCATTATCACGGTACATTTATTAATGGTTCCGTATTCGATAGTTCAGTCGACCGTGGTGAACCCATTGAGTTTGGATTAAATCAAGTAATCCGCGGTTGGACAGAAGGCGTGCAGCTCATGGTAGTTGGAGAAAAAACCCGCTTTTTTGTTCCCAGCGATTTAGCCTATGGGTCTCGTGGAGGCGGCCCAATCCCCCCACACTCAACATTAATATTCGACGTAGAGTTACTTGATTTCTAGGAACCTTATCTGGGGACACCTTATCTGGGGACACAATACGCAATTGTGTGAGATAGTGTGTCCCCGAGCTATTCCTGAGATACCGCGGATTATCAACCTTTGGCGGACTTACTTTATTCAATACTCTCCAATGCTTTTCGCAATGATGCAATTGCCTTGGCTTTATCCGCGCGCTCAAGATCAACTGATAAGGAAAATCCATCATGCTCTTCCTTTAACTCATTTTGATTAATCAGCAAATTATCATGTTGGTCAATGACCTGATAAGTCTGAATTGAATGGGCTATTCCCTTTACTTTTATTTTCTCTAGTTTTTTGCATGCAATCTTGTCCCGAATTAACGCATAAGTCTCATGTGAAATAAGAATTTGATCATCATTCGCGCTCGACTCAAGCCGACTTGCAAGATTTACTTCACCACCAATAATCGTATAATCCAAACGGCTCTCAGAGCCAAAATTTCCAACATTACAGTGGCCAGTGTTGACACCAATTCGAATTCTCAATGGATCAAATATGCCTTGGTTATCCCACTTTTTTCGAAGCAAAATCATCTTTTCTCGCATTTCAATCGCCATCTGAACACACGATAAGGCGTCTTCCTTATCTCCCCTAGACTCGGGATCTCCATAAAATATCAAGATTGCATCTCCCACAAACTTATCTATTGTTCCTCCATGCTTTAGGGCGATTTTCGACATCTCAGTCAGATAATTATTGAGCAAAGAACTCAATACTTCAGGTTCCAGTCTATCTGTCAGTTCCGTAAAACCTTTGATATCAGAAAAAAATACAGTTAACTTTTTGCGATGAGCTTCAATCTTGACAGCTTTCCTACCAGTAAAAATTGAGTCGTATATTTGCGGGGATAGATATTTTGAAAGCTGGGCCGCCAAATTTTCTAATTCACTTTTGCGTTTTTTAACCTCCAGTTGAGCTTCGATTCTTTTCGTAATATCAACATTTGTCCACAACACTTCATCTGCACCTTCGACAGGGTCTCCCGCGACTCTCAACCAAATAATTGATCCGTCCTTCTTTTTGTAGCTCCAGTCCAGATTGACAGGCGAGTTTTGGCGTACTTGTGCAAAAGCCTTTTTGCCGAATTCTAAATAACTTTCACGATTTAAGTGCATTATTTCAGCAGAACTGCCGACCAGCTCATTTTCCGTATATCCGATTAGTTCACAACATTTCGGATTGACCGCACTTATACGCCTATTCCTATCCACAATCATAATACCTACTCCTGTGTTATAGAAAAATTGTTTGTACCGGGAGTCTAAGGTAGATTTTTTTGACATAGTTGTTGTTTTCTGAGTTTAATGATGTAGCCCAGTGTTCAGCTAAGTTAGAAAATTGACCAATCTTTTGAGTAAATATATCTTACTGATTATATACTGGCATTTTGCGAATACGAGTTAGATGACTTCTCCTAATCATCTACAATACCTGGCTTATATGCTTTATCGAACGGATAGTGCATCGCCAGACCTTGTAGCACCGGGTGATAAGTTAATCGACAACCGGGGCCTATTGATGAGTATAAGCACATGGCCACCTGAAAACCCTACCCATAGAGATGTATTTCGTGCTGGACTCGACAATTTGGGTCACGATACGAAACCCGATTGGACTCACTCGGATGGTTGACATTATGAGTTATGTGCATTCATACAAGTACCTAGTGCAATTTAGGAGAGCTATCTAGTTTAATACCAGTGCTAATCGTGTGGCCACACAGATATCACCGGAGCGAAAGCTATTATTGCTCTATCGCTAACAACGCCGTTACCCACGGATGTTAAAGAGGCTAGAGTCTTTAGAGGCGATCGTTCACCGGCGCCAAGAGAACCTGACCTGAGTAGCGGCCAATAAATCAATTAATCGAGTAATCGATAACATGCCTTATCACAGTAGGACAGCAGGTTAATACGTGAAGACTATTCTTTGTTTAATAACCTTTCTATTTCTTTCAGGCTGTTTGATCTCCCAACCTAAAAAGGCACCATTGCCAGAGAAATTAACTGTTGAACTCAGCGGCCCCACGAAACAGAACGACAGTATTGAAATATCGGTAGAAGATGATACTACCGTGTTTGATATACGCAGTCGTTCCGGGATTGGCGCATCCAAGATATCTCCTTCCCCAGCTGGTTGGCCTGCTAAACTAACTTTTCGACTGCACCTACGTGGAATTGAATCTTTTATAGTTGATAACGGCCTCGTTGTGGTTAACTCCTATGTGCAAAGCACAGCTCCGTACATGAGCCTAAATTCTATTAAACACAAGGGCAAACGGGAATCAGCAATCACAGCATCAAGCCCATATTGGATGCCGGTTGAAGTTATCTCAGAAACTGGCAAGACTAATTTAATTCCCCTGCAATCTGGTTATTTCGAAGTGAAAGTGGCTGATATTACTTTAAAGAATAATCCAAACAGTCTGTTCATCCACTGGGTAGATTTCTATAGATAACGATGGATTCCAAGCTTCACAATTCTTTTTTTTCTAAGAAGCCTAAAACTCACATCTACAAATTTCTATCAACATAAGTTTTGTAATATCGATACTCATTGAGTTATTTAAATATTTTGCGACAGACGAAAAACATTACGACAATAAAACTCGCAACCCAAAACTCTACTCCAGAAAAGTCAAGGGAATAAGGAACTGTTATAACACCTAGGCCCACGCCTAAAAAACTTAGTTTTTCGATAACACTGAGTGGTTCGTATTTCGGCTTATCTTCTGCAGTACTATTATTTTTTATATCTCTAATTTTTTGCCCGCGAGAAAATGCAAAAAATGCTACAACAAATAAGACTAATGGTGCTGTAAAACCTGACTGGGTTGTGATCAAAGGAAAAATGGCGTGTATATCTATACCGTATTGTCTAGTAATAATATCTACGCAACCCCATACGCCAACGATCAGCCCAAAGACGATAGGGATTGTCGTCAGCGGTGTAATTACATTAACAAACGGTGCTGCACTCATGGGAAAACTCCTGAAAAAAAACTGGCTTTATAAAAGACTGTAACGCTGACTTTAACAGACCCGGGACACAGCTTATAGTCGTAAGCTGCGAGTATAAGCTGGGATAAAACCGCATTACAGAGCATAGCTGCCAAGCACTAGATTCATTATAAGTACCCGGAAAGAATTAATGCTCTATTTAATTTCAACAGAAAGTATAACGTCATTAACGTATCGAACCCTGGCTTCCACACCATCGGCTAACACTCCACCATTCGCTATCGTATTTCGATATCCTGGTGTAATGGTGTAGAAATTTATTTCGATTTTTTTACCAGCGATTTCAACAATATCACCTTGACTATGTCCACTGGCAGGTTGTTGATGGAGCACCTTCACAACACCCTGCACGGTTTCATGTTGTTGACTGGACAGCATGGCGGCAAGCCTGTCAGTCTCTAGTTTCTCCGCGCTCATAACATTCCAATGAAGCGTCGTCCAAAACAAGCCAAAAAGTGTAGCAAAATAGGCTGAGAACGTTGCTTTTCGGGGAAGGAGGTTTGTAAATAACTTCAATCCAATACCAATAACACCTAAGATCGTAATGCCCGCCCCAAGGTAAATACGAAATAAAAAGCCGTTTCCAAACTGCTGATGCTCGGCGGATATCTGCCAGATAAGTTGATAATCATCCACTACGATTTACCTCCCCTTGGTCATCGAGATACAGATACTCCGCCGACAACCTGTTTTCCTAATAGATGATTAATACACCTGCTTGAATTATGGCATGACAGCCGTGATCTACCGAGTCGTTGTTAATGTCTGGAGGACACAACACCAATAAATCACACAACAACGCGACCACAACCATTAGCCGCTAATTATATGCGTCTGTTGACTCTTTCGCACTCTATAGAATAACCTGAATAACATTTAGTTTACCCCCCCCCAAAAAAAAGCAAATGAAATATATAATCAGTTATCAAGACAGTCAAATAAAGTTACTTTTATGAAGGTTTCTGAAACCAAGTCAGTTTACTTAGTTGCCCTATCTATCGTTTGTTTGTTGTTTACAATTCCCAGCACTGCCCGTGCTCAGAAATGTCCTTGTGCGGATCTGTGGAACCAAGCAGTCGTATTGTACGAGGAAAATTTTCAAGAGTTAAGCGACACCTGGCTGAAATGTGAGCATATCGATCAAGAACTTTTCGTCGCCATGGATACGGGGGTTTCCGGCGGCACGATTGAGTTATTAAATACCTCAAATAGGAATAATTCAAATACAACTCCCGGTTGTTCAGCATGGGTATATTCCAATCAAATTACCGTTGAAGAGCTTCACACAAACCATATTGAATTTTCCGATCCTCACACAGAGGCGCCTGCATGTCAGGCATTGATATCATCAATATGCGAAGGGAGTTCTAAGAACGATTCTGAAATTTCCCAATATGGCCCAGTTTCAAAGACCAAAGAGTCTAATAGCGAATACGACATAAGCTCTGGCACCGCAAGTAGTTCAAAGAGCAGCGACATCGAACTTGATGGAGTTGGTCGCGTTTCCAAAACCAAACGAGTTGATGGTGATTTTGGCTCTGGGGAATTCTCTGCTAGCAAAACCAAAAGCGCTGAGATTTATGGCGCAGGTAGTGTCGCGAAAACTAAACAGGGTAATGCCAATTTTAGTTCCGGTGAGTTTTCCGGTAGCCAAGACAAGTCCGTTGATATCCATGGTGCAG
>Ga0213861_10003695_pt1 | contig 12626 bp, 13 predicted proteins | sample PICome_4_FD_160110 | JGI IMG/M metagenome (GOLD analysis project Ga0213861, IMG submission 160110) | Coastal seawater microbial communities near Pivers Island, North Carolina, United States - PICO131 | ecosystem: Environmental > Aquatic > Marine > Coastal | place: USA: North Carolina...
CATGCACATACCTTGTCATGCCTTGCGGTTGTGTCGCCACTGAGGGCTGGTCACAATAGAAATAGAGTTTACAAACCATACGATGCCCTTGGCCTATAACTTCCTGAATAGTCTGGCGTAGTTGAAATGGACGTGCCTAGCATCGAGTACGTCCCTTTATATCTGCGCGCGCTCGGGACCGGCTGGATGTTTGTTGAACTTGCTAACACCTTGGACAACCTTGGTTTGCAGAAAGCCCTTAGCACCAATGGACGTATCATGGTGGAAGAGTTCACTGCGCCGCTCGAGCAAGGTTCACACCAGATGTTTCGATGGAGAATTGATCGCGCCAGTTAGCGCGGGTCAGCCGCCGAAGATTTTGGCGAAGAATCCTTTGTTCGCGCGTGCAGCGGCTTTATCGGCCGCGGTGCACGAACAGCGCTGATTCTTGGGAATTCCGCGAAGTACTTCATTCTTGTGGTTGCCGCAACCTGCCCAGGTTGCTTTCTTGCAGGTTTTACAGCTCACTTGACGACACATTATTGAATTACCTTTCCGGTTGGCTGGCTTGGCTGACTCAGCCGAGTCATACCCCCTGGGGTATTATGGAGGTAGGTAGGTTCGATTGTGGTTATTGTGATCGACTGAAATTGGCTTCAATTGTTGGCAGGGTTATGGTGATGAGATGATTAAATTATTAGCGAGTTTCACGTTGGCTTCGCTGATGCTTGCTGCCCTCATCCCTACGGTGCAGGCTGCCCCCCCGAATTCATATCAAACGCGATATCTCGACATTCCCGTTCAAGAAACCGGGGTCGTAGACGTTGTGGCAGACGGTGACACATTTCGCTTTATTGAAGATGGAACATCGGAATATGTAACTGTCCGGCTCTTGGGAGTAAATACTCCCGAAATTCGAGGGTTTAATAATGTGCACCGGGATACAGATATGTGTGGGGGCGCAGAAGCGACTGACGTCTTGAAGTCAGTTCTGCGGCCCGGCTCTCGAGTGCAGTTGCGTTCACTCAGTAAGGAATCAGAGAATCGCGGCCGGATCCAACGCTACGCATTCGCTTGGAATCCACTTACGGAACAGTACGACATTGATGTCCAAGCGATCATTGCCCAATCCGGGCTCGCCATGTGGTTCACCATCAAATATGAGTCCTCACTTTCCTACCAGTACCGCGTCATGATCGCCCAAACCCAAATCGACAAGAAAGGGATTTGGAATCCCAAATATTGCGGTCCCCTTGAGCAGCCGGATGCGAACATAAGTGTGATTGTTAATTGGGATGCCGAAGGAAATGACAATGCAAACATCAACGGCGAATTCATTGTTGTTCGAAACTACGGCAAGCAGGACGTGGACCTCACCGGATGGTTACTCCGGGACTCAAGTCTGACATCCTGGTTTTACTTTCCTGGCGGATCAGTGCTGGCACCAAATGACTTTCGAGTGGTGCATGCCGGTGTGGGTGTCAATGGCACACCGAGACCACGCGACCTTTACATGAACTCTGAAACAGCACTATTCCCCAACATTGCGCCCAAATTGTTCCTTGGAGACGGCGCCTACCTCCTGGATCGCAACACCGCAATGCGCAGTTACTACGAATACCCGTGCGTCCTTGATTGTTCGGATCCCTTGCAGGGCGTTTTGCAGATAACAAAAGTAAATGCCGTGTCAACCGCCAAGTCCATGGCTGCGCGCGCAAATCAGGAATACATAAAAATAAAGAATGAGGGTCTTGCGCCTGCTTTATTGGACGGTTACTACCTCAGGCGGGGTGTCTCCACTTACCCATTCCTTGTTAACTCGGTAATCAAACCTGGCAAGACACTTACCGTACGAATTGGAAAAGGCACCCCTACAATTTCTACACAGTACTGGGGCCGGGACTCAACGCTATTGCGTGACAGAGGTGATCGAGTTGCTCTCATATCCAACCGAAACGTAACGATCAGTGCCAAGGCTTGGGGACAACGCTAACTACTTCTTCTTCTTCTTTTCTTGCGCTTTCTTTTCAGCCCGCTCGGCTCGAACCCTGACTTCAATTTCTTCAGCCTCTTCCAGCGTAGGCGCGCCTCCACCAAAACGAGCCGGAATCCAGGGAGCACCAGCAACATTGTCGGGATACCGATCAATTGCTTGAGCTAATAGGTCTCGCAATGCTTCACGCAATCGATCATTCGCTTCATCCGCGTCACCGGAAATATCAAGTGGTTCTCCCACCATAATCACGATTGGGCGACCCCGGGTTAAGTCCTTACCAGCGTAGGAGAGCACGCGGTGTCCACCGAAAATGATCATGGGAAGCACAGGGACTTTGGCTATCCGCGCCATACGAATTGTGCCGCTTTTTACATCCTTGATGTCTAAAGATCTGCTCATTGTGGCTTCGGGAAACACCCCCACGATCTCACCTTTTTTCAAATCAGCAACCGCGTCACGGAAAGCTTGGGAACCCGCATCTCGATCCACGGGAATATGTTTCATTCCGCGCATGAGTGGCCCCGCAATTTTGTGTTTAAAAATAGAATCCTTTGCCATGAAACGAACGAGTCTGCGTCCACGCATGTGAGCAGGAATTCCACCGAGGGCAAAGTCCAAATAGCTCGTATGGTTGATTGCGAGAAGAGCACCACCGGAAAGGGGGATATTTTCTTCACCAACAACATCGATCTTAAGTCCCAGCCCGGCAAAAGCACCTTTGGCTATAAGAACAATTGATTGGTAGAACGGTTCGGCCACGCTGTAAGACTACTGCCCTCAGGTAAAAATGCCCCGAAGTAAGCGAGAGTGGGACTACTAAATACCGTCTCCGATTCGAGCACCATTCTTTTCCAACAGCAAGCGCACTTCAGAGGATCTATAGCGTCGGTGACCACCCAGTGTGCGGATACTGGTCAGCTTTCCGGATTTAGCCCAGCGAGTCACGGTCTTAGGGTCAACTCTAAAAAGGGACGCCACTTCACCGGGTGTCATTAGGTGTTCCGTTTCAGGAATCTGATTTACCCTCGATACCGGGGCTTTGCCGGCTAGGGTATTCGCTACAGGCTGCTGAGCAGAACTGCCGCTTGGCCGTGGGTTTTGCGGGTTCACGCGTGTAACAACTCCCCTCGTCGTAATCATGGCTGAAATCGAGGTGAAAATTGGGCACCCCCGCGCATGATTGACCTTAGGGTAACCTTAATTACTCAATATGCAAGCCCAAACGAGTTCTCCCTGTTGCCTCTGGCCAAAAACTGGGGGGCTACCCTGCATGCATGGCAATTACCAGTGATCCTTGGGCCCAATTTTCCGACCATGAAGAAGTGGTGATCAGCCAAGATCCGACTACGGGTTTGCGCTCCGTCGTCGCAATTCATTCCACTAAGCTCGGGCCGGCCCTAGGCGGTACCCGAATGGCGCTTTACTCCGAACACCCCGATCCCCACGCTGCCGCCTATTCGGATGCTCTACGACTTTCACGCGCGATGACATTGAAAAATGCGCTGGCCGGACTCAATCACGGTGGCGGCAAAGCTGTTCTGATCGCTGATCCTGCAAACAAGTCGCGCCAGGAATTGCTTAACTATGGACGTTTGATTGAATCATTGGGCGGGAAATATGTCACTGCAGGCGACGTGGGCATGCAGGTTGCCGACATGGATGTGGTGGGCGAAACTAGCCAATATGTAACCGGTCGGTCACCCGAAAACGGTGGAGTTGGTGACTCCGGGATCCTGACCGCTTTGGGAATCTGGCAGGGGATGCAAGCCGCCGTTGAGTTTTTGAGTGGACGTAATGACCTGTCCCGGTCAACCGTCGGTGTGATTGGTGCTGGAAAAGTTGGCGGACGTCTTATTTCACATCTGATCGAATCCGGTGGGACAAAAGTGATCGCGATGGATCCCATTGCAAGTATTCGTGCCGAAATAACCGCTTTGTTCCCCGAAGTTGAGTTCGTTGACTCTTTCGAAGAAATGTTGGCCGCTCGACCATCGATCATTTCCCCCAACGCCATGGGTGGCTTCATTACCGCTGAGATGATTCCCGACCTAACCACTGCCGGGGTTTCTTTGATCTGTGGCGGAGCCAATAACCAACTGGCGCAAGCCCCAGTCGGGGACCTTCTCTCGGCTGCAGGAATTTTGTACGCTCCTGACTTCATGGTCAATTGCGGTGGTGTTATTCAAGTGGCGGAAGAGTTAGTTGGGGCTGATGTTGATAGAGCTCGCAAACAGGTCATGAAGGTGTACCAAACCACCCTTGAAGTCCTCGAATCAGCCAAGATTGCCCAAATTACTCCTGTGGCAGCGGCCGAAGCCAAGGCTTGGGAGCGGATCAACGCCTAGTTCCATTGGGGTATCCGCACGGCCGGGGAGTGGACGGTAGTATTGCTCGGGTGGTCGGCGAGAGTGCCCCCACCAAAACTATTAGTCCACTAGCTACCGGTATGTACTGGAAGAGGGGGTCGAGTCATGGGACGCGGCCGAGCGAAAGCCAAGCAAACAAAAGTTGCGCGCGAACTCAAATACGGCGGGCCTCAAACTGACTTTGATCGGTTACAGGCTGAATTGAGTGGCCAGCCTGCAGTTGTTTATGTTGAAGAAGTAACCGCGGAAGAGGATTCCGAAGAAGACCCTTACGCGAAATACTACGAAGACAGCGAAGACGAAGCCGCAAAATAATTGAGCGACCTGTTTGACGAGCTATTTTTCGTAGGTCCCGACCAAACTCACTGATCCCCCACCGCCACCTTTAGCCGGTGCGTCTCCCACCTCACCATCATTGCGATCACGGATCGAACCGCAGACCCATGCATCAACTTCACGGCTTCCCAAGATTTCAAGGCTCGTGTCAACAAATTCCTCGGGAACAATGGCGAACATGCCGATTCCCATGTTGAACGTTTTTTCAGCATCGCCCTGCGAAACATTTCCTTCACTACAAATCAAGTTGAAGATTTCCGCGGGCGCCCAAGTCTGGCGGTAAATATCGGCTGCAAGATTCATGGGCAACACCCTGGCCAGATTCGCCGCGATCCCACCTCCGGTGACATGACTAAAAGCGTGAACCCGTGATTCCCTAATGAGGGCGAGAGAATCGAGGGCATATATATGTGTGGGCTCTAACAGTTCCTCCCCCACGGTTCGACCAAGTGCATCAACGTAAGCGTCCAGTCCCAGTCTTCCTTCACCCAAAAGTACGTGCCGAGCAAGGGAGTAACCGTTGGAATGCAACCCCGAAGATTTCATAGCAATGACAACGTCGCCCACTCCTACTTTGTCAGGCCCCAAAAGATTCTCTGCGTCAACAATTCCTGTCCCTGCTCCAGCAATGTCGTATTCATCGGGTGCCATTAGCCCCGGGTGCTCGGCCGTCTCCCCACCCACGAGTGAACAACCGGCTAACTCACAACCGCGAGCAATTCCCGCAACGATGCTGGCAACGCGTTCTGGGTTAACCGAACCAACCGCGATGTAGTCGGTCATGAACAGTGGTTCAGCACCACAAACAACCAAGTCATCAACCACCATTGCTACCAAGTCCAACCCGACCGTGTGGTGAATGTCGAGTGCGCGCGCAACTGCGATCTTGGTTCCAACGCCATCCGTTGACGTTGCCAAAAGTGGCTGACGCATGTTCTTCGCTACCGAAATGTCAAAAAGGCCGGCAAAACCGCCGAAGTCGCCAACAACTTCTGGCCTGGTACTTGCCAGTATGGATGCGCGCATTAACTCAACGGCACGCTCACCGGACTCGACATCGACACCCGCTTGCGCGTACGTTGCGCCCAAGTCCGTCATGGACGATTAAGTGCATCAAGGGCGAGTGGATCAACGAGGAGGTGCTCGGATTCGGAGACCCTGCGTTCAATTCCTTCAAATATTTCAAGGTTCACTTTGTGTTCTTCGGACAGTTCAACGGGGTACACCCCATCGAAGCAGGCACGACATAAATTTTCCTTAGGAACATGCGTTGCCTCAATAAGTGCGTCAAGCTCGATAAACGCTAGTGAATCAGCTCCAATTGATGCACAAATCTCCTCCACGCTCAGTCCGTTAGCAATAAGTTCGGCTCGCGTAGCAAAATCGATTCCATAGAAGCACGGCCACTTAACCGGCGGGCTAGAAATTCGAACATGGACTTCAAGTGCCCCTGCTTCACGCAGCATGCGCACCAACGCACGTTGGGTGTTCCCGCGGACAATTGAGTCGTCAACAACAATCAGTCTTTGCCCCGCGATTACTTCCTTCAGGGGATTCAATTTTAGTCGGATACCTAATTGGCGAATCGTTTGCGAGGGTTGAATAAAGGTTCGTCCAACATACGAATTCTTGACAAGTCCTTCAGCGAAAGGGATCCCTGATTCTTGGGCGTAACCGATTGCGGCGTAGCGACCCGACTCGGGAACTGGGATAACAAGATCTGCCACAACGGGATGCTCCCTGGCCAGGCGACGCCCAGTGTCAACTCGCGTTGCCTGCACTGAACGCTGGGCAATTGAAGTATCGGGGCGAGCCAAATACACGTATTCGAATAAACAGCCTTTAGGTTCCGCGGCCGCAAATCGGTGAGTGCGCAGTCCCTGTGAATCAATGACAATAAGTTCACCCGGCTCAACCTCGCGAACAATGGAGGCTCCGACAATGTCGAGGGCAGCCGATTCACTGGCGACAACCCAGCCGCTCTCAAGCCGACCAAGTACCAACGGCCTTATTCCCTGTGGATCGCGGGCGGCGTAAAGGGCATTGTCGTCCATGAATACCAAAGAAAAAGCCCCCTTAACTAAAGGGAGCTCTTTGATCGCTGCTTCTTCGAGGGATAGGTCAGGGTGTGCGGCAAGTAGTGCGGTCAAAATTTCAGTATCGGTGGTTGCCGCAATGGTGGCATTAAAGGGCAACTCCCCCGAGCTACTGTGCAGAGCAGCAATCCGCTTTCGCAATTCACCCGTATTTGTCAGATTGCCGTTGTGACCCAATGCCAAGTGTCCGGTGGCTGTTGTTCGAAATGTCGGCTGGGCATTCTCCCAAATACTTGAACCCGTCGTGGAGTAGCGAGTGTGTCCGATCGCCAAATGACCTTGTAGTGACTCCAGAGCGCCTTCATTGAAAACCTGAGAAACCAAACCCATGTCTTTAAAAACTACAATCCGGGACCCGTCACTGACAGCGATGCCCGCCGATTCTTGGCCACGGTGTTGTAACGCATAAAGTCCGAAATACGTCAGTTTTGATACTTCTTCACCGGGCGCCCACACACCAAAGACACCGCAAGCGTCTTGGGGTCCGACATCTTCGGAGAGGAGATTGTGGTTGAGAAGGCCATCACCGCGGGACACAGCGTCAGTCTACGCACATCACTGGTTCCATTACCTCCGCGGTCAAGGGCGTTTTTGCCGCCGATTATTCGCCGGAGGAACACAATGGAATCAGAGCGGCAGGGGAAACAATCCGCTCAAATCTGAACGCTCACCACTGGCCAGAATCACTCCTTGGTTAACCAATTCGGTCCAAGAGTGCTGACCGATTGCCAGTTGGCACAGGGTCGCGGCACTGAGTTCAACAACCGCTGCAGGGGTTCCCCTCCGGTGGGTGTGGCCCTCAACTATTTGGGTCGCAGCGAATGGCGGGACACGCAGTTCGACACTGCGGCCCGGTGAAATCTCAGTGAGTTCACGCAAGATCGCCTTCACACCGGATCGGATGGCTTCCTTGTCCACTTGGTCCCCATAAGTCGCTATTGACTCCAGCAACTCTCGTTCAGCGGGACTCAGCATTTCTAGCCCCCGAAAAGTGCGGGAAGTGTTGCTTCATGTGCTTCGCGTAATTCCCCAACCGTGAAAGTGAATAGTGAGTCGATGACAATAACCTGCTCACCGGGATAGCCACTGTCAATACCAAGCCCTGAATCCACCACGCCGAACCGAGTTGCACTCAGGCCTCGAGCAGCACACATTTCCGTGAAGCGGAGTTCCTCAGTTCGCGCAATAACCGCAATTGCTCGAGCGGTGCTTTCGGCGAACAGGAAAACAAATGGATCAATATTGTCTGGGATCCAGAAGCGGGCACCCGTATTTGCACGCAGTGCCATCTCGGTGATTGCAACCCCGACTCCGCCGTCGGAGACGTCGTGGGCTGCGGTGATCATGCCATCACGGGAAGCCGCAACCATAATTTCACTGAGCAATCTTTCTTGGGCGAAGTTGACCTTGGGTGGGAGTCCGCCAAGGTGACCGCGAAGGTGAGCCCACTCACTCCCGGCGAATTCATCAAATGTGTCGCCCAAAATGTAGATCAGGTCGCCGTCGTCCTCCCAGGCCATCGGGGTACGGCGATCAACATCATCGATTACACCAAGAACGCCGACGACCGGGGTTGGGTTGATCGCGATGTCACCCGTTTGGTTGTAGAAGGAAACGTTGCCACCCGTCACAGGAATACCCAATTCACGACAACCGTCCGCCAAACCTGTGGTTGCCTGGGAAAATTGCCACATGACTTCGGGGTCCTCGGGTGAGCCAAAGTTCAAACAGTTAGTAACCGCAAGTGGTTTTGCTCCCGCAACACTAATATTTCGGTAGGACTCCACTAGGGCCAACTGCGCACCGGCATAGGGATCAAGTTTGGCAAAGCGTGAATTACAATCGGTTGAAATCGCGACACCAAGTCCGCTCTCTTCATCAACACGAATCATTCCTGCATCTTCTGGCTGGGCAAGAATTGTGTTACCCATGACGTATCGGTCGTACTGCGAGGTAACCCAACTCTTTGATGCCAAATTGGGTGAGGAAATCAGGTCAAGCAAGGTTTGCTTTAGTTCCTCCGGGGTGGACGGGCGCGCTAAGCGCTGCGCCGTCGGAGTATCAGCCTGCAATGCGTCCTGCCAGCTCGGGCGGTGGAATGGTCGCTCGTAAACAGGACCGTCGTGAGCCACCGAACGAGGTGGAACGTCAACGATTATTTCACCGTGCCATTCAATGACGAGGCGTCCCGTGTCGGTCACCTCACCAATAACGACAGCTTCGACATCCCACTTCTTGCACAGTGCCATGAAGTCGTCGATCTTTTCGGGCGTCACGACAGCGCACATGCGTTCCTGTGACTCGCTCATCAAAATTTCCTCTGGAGATAGTGACGCGTCGCGCAAAAGCACGCGATCCAGGTAGACGTGCATCCCACCTTCACCATTTGATGCCAATTCACTCGTCGCGCAAGAAATTCCAGCTCCACCAAGATCTTGAATACCTTCAACCAGTCCGGCGTGAAGTACTTCGAGGGTCGCTTCGATCAATAGTTTTTCCATGAAAGGGTCACCAACCTGAACACTGGGTCGCTTGGCGGGGCCATCAGCGTCAAATGTCTCCGAAGCGAGCACCGACACTCCACCGATTCCGTCGCCACCGGTGCGGGCACCGTAAAGGACCACGAGGTTACCGACACCTTTTGCACTGGCGAGGTGAATGTCTTCGTGTTTCATCGAGCCTACACAAAGTGCATTAACCAACGGGTTACCCGCGTAACTCTCGTCAAAAACAAGTTCTCCACCAATATTTGGCAGGCCCAAACAGTTTCCATAGCCACCAATTCCCGCGACAACTCCAGGCAGCACTCGCCGGGTGTCGGGGGCATCAGCGGGACCAAACCTAAGCGGATCCATTACCGCGATCGGCCTGGCTCCCATAGAAATGATGTCCCGCACGATTCCACCCACACCTGTCGCCGCACCTTGATAGGGCTCTACATAGGAGGGATGATTGTGGCTTTCCACCTTGAATGTGACTGCCCAACCGGCCCCAATGTCAACAACACCAGCGTTTTCACCGATTCCGACGAGCAAAATATCAGTCTTCGGAGCTTTCTCACCAAACTGTCGCAGGTGCACCTTGCTGGACTTGTACGAGCAATGCTCACTCCACATGACCGAGTACATGGCTAGCTCGCTACTGGTCGGTCGCCTACCCAAAATCTGCTTAATACTTTCGTACTCGTCCTGCTTGAGTCCAAGTTCAGCCCAAGGCTGACTGGCATCTGGGTTTTCCTGTGCAATGTCAACTGAGTCGATCATGAGGCACCCACAAGTGATTTCAAAACGCTGGTAAAAAATGGAATGCCGTCGGTGGTCGGGCCGGTTAATGCTTCAACGGCGTGTTCGGGGTGTGGCATGAGTCCAACAACATTTCCCGCCTTGTTTGAAATTCCAGCGATATCGCGGTAACTACCGTTTGGGTTTCCGCCGAGGTACGTTGCGACCACTCGGTTCTCTGCAAAGAGTTCATCTAATGTCGCTTCACTTGCAACGTAGCCGCCCTCCCCATTTTTTAACGGTATAACAATTTCTTGTCCGGGTGAAAAATCTCTTGTCCACAACGTTTCAGTGCTTTCGATCCGAAGTTTCTGATCGCGACAGATGAAATGCTGATGGTCATTGCGGGTTAGAGCACCGGGGAGTAGGTGACTTTCACACAGAATCTGGAATCCATTACAGATTCCCAACACGGGGAGGCCGACCTGTGCCTTTTCAATGATGAGTGACATAACGGGGGCGAACTTCGCGATCGCTCCGCACCGGAGGTAGTCACCGTAGGAAAAACCACCAGGGAGGACGACCGCATCAACGTTGTGAAGGTCTGCGTCACCGTGCCACAGTGCTACCGGAGTTGCACCGGCAATGCGAATTGCGCGGGCTGCATCTGCGTCATCGAGTGACCCCGGGAAAGTAACTACACCAATTCGTGCATCCACAATTAGTTCTCGACCGTGAGTGTGAAGTCTTCGATTACCGGATTACTCAGCAACTCGCCTGCCAATTTTTGCATGACTTCAGCTCGCTCTCCCTCAAGTGCACCATCAAGATCGATAATGAACTGCTTGCCCTGTCGGACGTCGCTCACCCCACTGAGCCCCAGTCGCCCAAGCGCGCCCTGAACGGCACGACCCTGTGGGTCAAGAATTTCGGGTTTAAGTGCAACGTTTACAACAACGCGGGCCACTGGCTCTCCTGAATTCGCTTTCCTGATTTCAATGGAAGACCCAAAGCCTATCGGTGCGAGAATTCCCAAGCACTCCACGCTGAGGAAACCATGTCCGTGAGATCTCGCTTGGCAGACCAATCCAACTCGGTTCTGCTCAGCTCAACATCAGCGAAAGTGGCCGGCGGGTCTCCTGCTCTACGAGGGGCGACTTCGGGGGCAATATCACGACCAATTACCGCTGAGATGGAGCTCATGACTTCACGGACACTGACCCCACTGCCTCGACCAACGTTAATAGCCCGATTCACCGTCCCTGCCTCACACTTTTTTACCGCCGCGACATGTGCGCCAGCTAAGTCGACAACATGGATGTAGTCGCGAATGCATGTTCCGTCAGGGGTTGGGTAATCCGATCCAAAAATCTTGGGTCGCATACCTTTTTCAAGAGCCAAGAACACCATCGGGATCAGGTTATTCACGCTGTTGTCTCCCAGATCCTCACTCCCAGCACCGGCAACATTGAAGTACCGCAGCGCCACCCAATTCAGCCCATTACTTGTCGCTAGGTCCTTGGCCAACCATTCGCCAATCACTTTTGTTTCACCGTACGGGGACTCAGGGTTGAGTGCTTCACTTTCTTTCACAGGATTTGATGGTGGGGTTCCATACACGGCTGCGGAAGATGAATAAACGAAATTGGTGACCCCTGTATCAACCATGGCACCGAGAACACTCTGCAAACCAGTGACATTTTCTTGGTAGTAGTGCAGCGGGATGTCAACCGATTCTCCAGCTGCCTTTTTTGCTGCCAGGTGAACAACACCGGTGACATCAAATTCCTTCATGGCATTTCGAAGTGCGTCACCGTCGGATACGTCAGCGTCAACGACGGGGATTCCCTGGGGGACACGTGAATGCAATCCTGCTGAAAAGTTGTCGAAAACTACCGGCCCGACGCCTGCTAGTTGCAGTTCATGAACAACATGCGAGCCGATATAGCCCGCTCCCCCTGTTATTAGCCACGTGCTCACGAAAACGTCTCGCCTGTGATGCGCTCATACGCTTCAATGTATTTACTGCGAGTCTTTTCGACTACTTCCTCGGGCAACGGTGGCGGTGCTTCACCTGAATTTTTGTCCCACCCTGATTCAGGTGATATCAACCAGTCCCGCACAAACTGTTTATCAAATGAAGGTTGGGCACCTCCTGGATTCCACAGCGCCTTTTCCCAATAACGAGAGGAATCCGGAGTCAGTGCTTCGTCACCTAGAATTATTTGGCCTTGGTACTTACCGCCCAATGCAATTCCAAATTCAAATTTGGTGTCAGCCAAAATCAAACCTTTACGACTCACCCTGTCAGCCGCGTATTCATAAATGGCAGTTGACATCCGCTTGAGTTCCTGAGCCTCTTCTTGCCCTAATTCAACAATAACGTCGTCGTAAGTGATATTCACGTCATGTTCACCAAGAGGTGCCTTGGTCGCCGGAGTGAAAAGTGGTTTCGGCAGAAGGGCGCCATCTTTCAATCCAGGTGGTAAACCATTACCTGAGATTTTTCGTGTCGCCAAGTAATCGGAATAACCGCTGCCGGCGAGGTAACCGCGGACAACACACTCAACCGGAAACATTTCGAGGGGTTCACAAACCACCGCGCGTCCCGTAACCGACTTTGGGACCTCGG
>Ga0213861_10003698_pt1 | contig 12617 bp, 12 predicted proteins | sample PICome_4_FD_160110 | JGI IMG/M metagenome (GOLD analysis project Ga0213861, IMG submission 160110) | Coastal seawater microbial communities near Pivers Island, North Carolina, United States - PICO131 | ecosystem: Environmental > Aquatic > Marine > Coastal | place: USA: North Carolina...
AATCACAAAGTACATCTTGTCTTTTTGGGTCCATAACTTGTACCACTTTTGCATAAGCTTTTCCTTTTTCTTGATAGACTTCGATTACAGAATCAATTTCTCCTGTTGTGTCATTTTTAGAATTCCATTTTCCAAATATAGTTTGTGCATTCATAGAAATAGAAAGCGCAATGAATAGGCAGCTAGTAAGTAATTTTTTCATAATAAAAGGGTGTTTAGAGGGTTGCATCAAAATTAGAATTCCATTTTCCTTGAACTCGCATTACTTGTTCTATGACATCGCGAACACAACCTTCACCTCCTTTTTTGTTAGAAATATAGTTGGCAATTTCTTTGATTTCAGTCACAGCGTCATTGGGACATGTTGCCAACCCTACGATTTTCATCACCGGATAATCTGGAACATCATCTCCCATATAAAGTATATTTTCTGGATTCAAATGGTATTTGTTTACCAATTCTTGATACTGTTCAATTTTGTTATGAGCACCTAAATAGATCTCCTCGATTCCCAGGGCTGCTAGTCGTTTTCGAACGCCTTCATTGGTGCCACCAGAAATAATACATACCCGATAGCCATTGTTTAAGGCTGTTTTCATGGCATAACCATCTTTTACATTCATATGTCTCACCATCTCACCATCGGGCATAATGGTAAGCATTCCGTTGGTAAGTACACCGTCTACATCAAAAATAAATGTCGTAATATTTGGCAATAACTGTTTGAAACTAATTTCCATTTTGTATTGATTTTGTAACTGTTGTATAGATTTCTTGCTGCTGTTTGTTCAGCAATGCTAGGTGTTTGTTTATTGTTTTTTGATCTTTTCTAATTGCAGGACCTGTTTGTGCTGCTGCTGGTGACAAGAATTCAATCTTTGCTGCTGTTTCCTTTATCAATGGTTCTAAAATAGCAAATGGTACCTTGTATTCTGAACAGATATCACTTCCTGTTTTGTACATGTGATTGGTAAAGTTATTGACAAAAACCGCTGCAACATGCAATGCTTTTCGTTGTTCTGAGCTAACAGGGTACACTTTTTCACCAACCAATTGTGCCAAAGTTGCTAACAATGCATAATCCTTTTCATTTTCAGCTTCCAAACAAAAGGGCACCTCAGAAAAATCAACATTTTTATCTTTACTAAATGTTTGCAACATATAGAAAACACCTTTTCTACCTTTGTTCTTTAAGGAGGTCATTGCTACACTTCCCGAAGTATGAACCACCAATGAATTTGCTATATTTGATGAAACTTCAGCAATGGCATCGTCAGAAACTGCAAGAATGGTAATGTCTGCATTTGGGATGTTCGTTAAATTTCTTGAATTCTTCTTTGTAACAACAATGGTATTGACTTTTGAAAAAGCCTTGTATAAATGTGAAGCCACATTTCCGTCTCCAAGAATTAATATCGAAATCATTACAGCGAAGATATTCAAATTATATAGAAATTTAGATTCGAATTTCTTAAATTCGCTTTATAATTTAAATTACAATGGCGAATAAAAATGATTTTGGGATCAATACCCAATGTGTGCACGTTGGTGAAGTAGAAGATAAACAGTTTAAAGGTGCCGTTTCGCCTATTTTCATGGCCACTTCCTATGCTTTTGATGGGGTAGATGTTAAACGATATCCACGATATTTTAACACGCCAAATCAAGAAATGCTTTGTAAGAAAATTGCAGCTTTAGAACATACAGAAGCAGGATTGATTCTTGGGTCCGGAATGGCCGCAATAAGTACGGCATTATTTTCTTTTCTTAAAGCAGGGGATCACATCATAATTCAACAAGTTATCTATGGAGGTACCTACCATTTAATCGTTTCCGAATTTGAAAAGTATGGGATAGAATACTCTTTTACCGATTCGGATCAGGTAGCCGATTTTATACCACTGATTAAAGAAAACACCAAGGTTTTGTATATAGAAACTCCTTCAAATCCATTATTGGGAATTACGGATATAAAAGCTATTAGTGATTTGGCTAAAGAGCGTAACATTATTACGATGATTGACAATACGTTTGCCTCGCCCATCAATCAAACCCCTGCCGATTATGGCATTGATATCATTTTGCATTCTGCCACTAAATATATGGGAGGGCATTCTGATATTTCTGCAGGTGCAATTGCTGCGAGCCAAACACATATAGATCGTATTTGGAATACGGCAATCAATTTTGGTGGAAATTTAAGTGATCAGACTGTTTGGTTGCTAGAAAGAAGTTTGAAAACACTCAACATTCGAGTAAAAGAACAAACAAAAAATGCACTTGTAATGGCAACCTATTTGGAGGAAAATTCGCATATTGAACGTGTGTATTATCCAGGTTTAAAAAGTCATCCTCAACACGCATTGGCAAAATCTCAAATGCACGGTTTTGGAGCCATGTTGTCTTTTGAATTGAAAGCAGGTATGGATGCGATGGCTTTTCAGAACAATCTACAGTTGATAAAGCCTTCGCTGAGTTTGGCAGGTTTAGAGAGTACTACAGTAAGTCCTGCACAAACAACACATGCTTTACTTAGTGAAGAAGAACGTTTGTCTCGGGGTATTACAGAGGGCTTGATTCGTTTTTCGGTAGGAATCGAAGATTCGAAAGATCTTATTGCAGACATAGAACAAGCTATTGAAAAAACAATAAAATGAAGTTAGATATATTAGCTTTTGGGGCACACCCAGACGATGTAGAATTGAGCTGTGGAGCAACGATTGCCAAAGAAATTTCTTTAGGGAAAAGGGTAGGTATCATCGATTTAACACGTGGTGAATTAGGGACTCGAGGTTCTGCAGAATTAAGGAGTCTTGAAGCTCTCAATGCAGCTAACATTCTTGGAGTTTCTGTAAGAGAGAATTTAAACTTTGCAGATGGATTTTTTATCAATGATAAAAAACATCAGTTGGAAGTTATTAAAATGATTCGGAAATACCAACCAGACATTGTTTTGTGTAATGCAGTAGAAGATCGACATATAGATCATCCAAAGGGAAGTAGCTTAGTTTCTGATGCTTGTTTTTTAAGTGGGCTTATGAAAATAGAGACTGATATAGCTGGAATTCAACAAGAGAAATGGCGCCCAAAGCAAGTATATCATTACATACAGTGGAAAAATAGCAACCCCGATTTTGTAATGGATGTAAGTGGTTTTTTAGATGTAAAAGCCAACGCTATTTTGGCCTATTCGTCACAATTTTATAATCCAAATAGTAAGGAACCAGCAACACCAATTACCAGTAAAAATTTTATGGAAAGTATTCACTATCGCGCAAAAGATTTGGGACGCTTAATCGGTGTAGATGCTGCAGAAGGCTATACAACAGAGCGTTATGTTGCCGTTGAAAATTTAAGTAAATTAATTTAATTTTTTTTTTCGTTGCAATAGAAAAAACGATTATATTTGCACCCGAAATTACATGGTGGTTGTAGCTCAGTTGGTTAGAGTATCGGTTTGTGGTACCGAGGGTCGCGGGTTCGAATCCCGTCTTCCACCCAAAAGCCAAGCCTAGTATTCACTAGGCTTTTGGCACATTTTTTACCGCTCTGCAAAGCTTGTATTTTTTGGAAACGTCCCTAAAAGCGTCCCTAAAATACAACTTAAAAATATCAAATACACGTTTAAAACTCAATGATGGCTGCACTTGTAGCCAACCTGCCATTATACCAAAAAATTGGAAGAAAGGCGGAAAAGAACTGCTTTTAAAAGATTGGAAGTTGCAGTATTATTTCTTTGATCCTGCTTTTAAAAATGACCCGAAGTACAAAAAGGGCAAACAAGTTCGCATAAAAGGCGGCATTAATCGCTACCACACACTCGAACATAGGCGCATAGCTGCAAAGTTTCTTCTGGACCAAACGATCAAAGATCTTAAAGAGCATCATTACAATCCCATTACCAATAAATTTTCTAAAAATACAGTGCTTTTAAGTGAACAAAAATATCTTGCTGATGCGCTGAAGTATGCTTTTAAGGAGAAAAAAGCCGCACATAATACTTTACTCGATGTTAAATCGATGCTGAAATATATCAATATTTCTATAAAGGCGTTGGAGTACGACTTTTTAGAGATTAAAGATGTTAGCCGAAAGCATATTAAGGCAATCATGAGTCATCAAGAAAGGAGCCGGGATATTTCTAAAGATCGATACAATAAATACATATCTATGCTCTCGCCTTTGTTTGATGATCTGATTGAATTGGAAATTATTGAAAATAATCCAACGTATAAAATCAAAAAATATCCAAGGATTCATAAGTTGAGAAAAACGTTGTCTAAAGAGAATTATGTAAGAGTTTTCGACTATTTAAAAAAGGACCATTATAATTTTTGGCGCTATATGATGATCTTCTCGCGCTCTGGTTCTCGTTCTTCTGAATTGTTCCGTTTGAGAAAAACAGATGTAAATTTAACAATAAAAGAATTTAAGATTCTAATTATTAAGGGAAAGCAGCGAAAAGAGGTTATTAAGCCAATTAATATTCATGTTGTTGATTTGTGGAAAGAAATAATGCTAGAACCTGGGGAATTTGTTTTTTCGTCCAATTTTAAAAGTGGTCATAAACAAAGCAATTCCAGACAGGTCACAGATTACTGGAAGCGGCATGTAAAAGACAAGCTAGGAATTACAACTGATTTTTATGCATATAAACATGCTTACTTGGATGAAGTACGGCAAATTTTAACTATGCAAGAAGCTTCAAGATTAGCAGGCCATAGCGATACTCGAATGATGGAGAAGCACTAAGCTATAGGCGAGCAATCTCGGGAATTAGAGCGACTTAAAAATGTAGATATTCCTCTTGTAAAAGAAGTAAAAGAAATGAAGGTATTGCGAATTGTTTAGTTCTTTTTTAAAATTTAAAAAGCCACTCAAATAATAAGTGGCTTTTTGTTTTATTTTTTTTCTACCAATCATCTTTCTCGCGGTTTAAATACCAATTTTAAATTTTTCCTTTGTTTGCCCAAATTTGAAAGAACATCAACGCACGTTAGAATTTGCTCTAGGACGATTTAAAAAAGAAAGTTCATCTTTAATATACTCGTCAGAGAGAGGTCACAATACTCAATTAGCTTAAAAATCACTTTAATGGTATTCTTTATTTTAGCAGTCTTTTTTATTGGTGGCGGTTGGTTGTTAGGCAAAATAGTTGGCAATCTTTTATTTCCTAAAGAGGAAGATTCTTATTTCCCAATTAAAAAACCATCGAAAACAATAATTCATAACCACAACCCTCACAAAAACAAGGTTCGTCATTTTCCATTCCATGGTCCTCAGCGCATTGTTTGCAGAATTCTGACATTATAGTATTCGAGCATTTTTTATTTTAACTTTTCCATTAGCTTTATCATAATATACCTCTACATAATACTTTGATCTAATCATTGCTCCAAAACCATTTTGTGAATCTACATAGCCTTCTACAAAATATCCTTCAAATTCAAGAATACCAAGCTCTCTAAATGAAGTCTTATTTATTTTTGAAAATTTCGCTGAAGAAGGAGACTTTAAAAGTTTTTCTACAGCATATTCTGCATACACCTTAGCTTCACATTCTTTAATTCGTTCTTTTGGTTTGTTGTCACCACAAGAAACAAACAACAATCCAATAATAAATAATCCGATAATTTTTTTCATAATTTATAAGTTTTAAACTCCAAACAAAAAAAATATTGGATATTCCTAATGCAAATCAATAAGTGGGCATATATGAGAATAAGTACGCGTATACTGGAATAAGTGTTTGAAAAACAGCAGTGTAGACTAGGTTTATTGATTTTTTTGATTGTATGAACTCTAAATTAGGATTTTTTTTACAAAAATTAACATATGTTTTGCTTGAAGAGTTTGACTTATTTTGTAAGATTGAAGTGTAATAATTTTTAATTATAAAAAATGGTTATGAAAAAATTGATACGTAAAAACCTATGGTCATTTAGGCCAATGAATTAGACATTAAGTTTTTCTTTCAAGTAATTAGCAGTAAATGATTTTTTATTTTTGATTAATTGCTCTGGGGCCCCTTCAAAAATAAGACTTCCTCCATTTTTTCCACCCTCCAAACCTAAATCTATAATATAATCAGCGCATTTTATAAGTTCTATATTGTGTTCAATAACCAATATGGAGTGTCCTTTTGCTATTAAAGCTTCAAAGGATGCCAATAATTTTTTTATATCATGAAAATGCAAGCCAGTGGTTGGCTCATCAAAAATAAAGAAGGTTTTGTCTTTCGTTGTTCCTTTCACCAAGAATGACGCCAATTTAATTCTTTGGGCTTCACCTCCTGAAAGGGTTGATGAAGATTGTCCTAATTTTACATAGCCCAGTCCAACATCCTGCAAAGGTTTTAGTTTTTGAGATATTTTCTTTTCCCCATTGTCTGTAAAAAAGGCGACAGCATCATCTATGGTTAAATTTAGAATATCATCAATGTTCTTTTGATTAATTTTGACTTCTAAAACTTCTTTTTTAAAGCGTCTTCCAGCACAGCTATCACATTCCAAGTGAACGTCTGCCATGAATTGCATTTCAATGGTAACTTCGCCTTCGCCTTTACAAATTTCGCAACGACCTCCTTCTACATTGAAAGAAAAATGCTTGGGTTTGTAGTTTCTTATTTTAGATAATTTAGAATTCGAAAACAATGCACGAATATCATCATAGGCTTTTATATAAGTAACAGGATTTGAACGTGAAGAGCGCCCAATTGGGTTTTGATCAATAAATTCTACATTTTTTAGAGTCTCAAAATCACCAGTTATACTTGTATGTTGCCCAATTTTATTTCCATAACCGGTCAACTTCTTTTGCAAAGATGGATACAATATGTTTTTTACCAAGGTACTTTTACCAGAACCAGATACTCCTGTAATGACACTTAAACTGTTTAAAGGAATTGTTACATCGATATTCTTAAGGTTGTTTTCTCTGGCGCCAATAATTTTAATTTTGTTGGTCGATTTTCTTCTTTTTGTTGGAACTTCAATTTTTAAATTTTCGTTCAAGTATTGGGCAGTTAATGAGTCCGATTTCAAAATGTCTTTAAAAGTTCCCTCTGCCACAACATGTCCACCAAAAGTTCCTGCTTCAGGACCAATATCAATAATATAATCTGCCTCCCTCATGATGTCTTCGTCATGCTCTACCACCACAACGGTATTGCCTAAATCGCGCAAATCTTTTAAAACACCGATCAATTTTTTAGTATCTTTTGGGTGCAGACCAATACTTGGCTCATCTAGGATGTACATGGAACCTACTAGTGAGCTTCCTAATGAAGTGGCTAGGTTAATTCGTTGGCTTTCACCTCCCGAAAGTGTATTTGAGGTTCTATTAATGGTCAAATAATTAAGCCCCACATTATTTAAAAATTGCAATCTGTTATTGATTTCAATTAATAATCGGTTCCCAATTTTCTGTTCGTATTTGTCTAATTGTAGATTCTTAAAAAATGCTGCCAATTCATCCAATGGTAACGTTACGAGGTCTGAAATTGTTTGGTTGTTGATCTTTACAAATTCCGTTTCCTGACGAAGTCGTTTACCGTTACATGCCGTACATTTTGTTTTTCCGCGATAGCGTGAAAGCATGACTCGGTTTTGAATTTTATAGCTTTTTTCTTCTAAAATCTTAAAAAAGTGATGAATACCATGAAAACTCTTGTTGCCATTCCATACGAGTTGTTTTTGTTTGTCGGTTAGCATAAACCAGGGCTTGTGAATTGGAATATCAAATTGAAAAGCAACGCTTATTAAGGATTCTTTGTAGTGAAGATAGGAAGGAGTTTTAAAAGGGAAAATCGCATCATCATAAATCGATAATCCCGTATTTGGAATTACCAAATCTTCATCAATGCCCACGACATTTCCATAGCCTTCGCAAGTAGGACAAGCACCATATGGATTATTGAAACTAAATAAATGGGTGTTGGGTTCTAAAAATGACAAACCATCCAAATCAAATTTATTGCTGAATTCGATTGTATGCTTCGTTTCTAGATCCTCGATGAAACAAATCCCTTTTCCTTCAAAAAAAGCAGTTTGAATGGCATCTGCTACCCGGTTATAAAAATCTTCATTCTCTTTTTTGACAATACGGTCGACCACTAAAAATACATCTTCATTGCGATATGCCTCCACATTGAAGTTTCCAATTCTAACAATGTTTTCCTTCCATTTTAAGCGTGCATACCCTTGCTGTTCTAGAACTTGTAAAAGGGTTTTCAAATCGCGTCCTTCGTCAATAACAAGCGGAGCAAGTAAAAGTAACTTGGAATTTTCTGTACAGTTTTTTACATAATTCACCACATCGGATACGGTGTCTTTTTTTACTTCCTTTCCTGAAATAGGAGAGAATGTTTTTCCAATTCTAGCAAACAATAATTTTATATAATCATAAATCTCTGTAGAAGTACCAACAGTAGAACGTGGATTTGTAGCGTTTACTTTTTGTTCAATAGCAATTGCTGGAGCGATTCCTTTTATATAGTCTACTTTTGGCTTGTGCAATTTGCCTAAAAACTGCCTTGCATAGGAACTCAAACTTTCTACATAGCGTCTTTGACCTTCTGCATACAAGGTGTCAAAAGCCAAAGAGGATTTTCCAGAACCAGACAATCCAGTAATCACCACCAACTTATTTCGTGGAATAACTACATCAATATTTTTTAAATTATGGAGTTTTGCCCCTTTTATAATGATGTTTTGTTTGGGGTCAATCTTAGAAATATCTACGTTCATTTATCAAAAAAATAAGCGTTAAAAATACCACTTTTCAAAGTCTTAATTAAATAAATTAAAATGTAATTTGTTAAAAATATTGCCAAATAGAATAAAAATAATATATTTGAGTCAATAACTACTAAAAGAAAAACGCCTATACTAAAAATTACTTTCAATTATTGATGTAAAATAATAAGAACGAAAAGTGCTATGCTTTTCTAAAAGTAATTTTTATGATGCGTAAAAACTCCACTCCAGATAGTACCTTAGTAAAGGATTTTATTAAGGGTAACGAAAAATCCTTAGCAGTATTAATCAATAGACATCAACAGCGTCTGTATAGCTTTATATATAGTAAGGTTTTAAATAGAGACATTGCTGAAGATGTTTTTCAAGATACTTTTATCAAAGTAATTCGAACCCTTAAAAAAGGAAATTACAATGAAGAAGGAAAATTTCTTCCATGGGTAATGCGAATTGCTCATAATTTAGTAATCGATCATTTCAGAAAAACAAACAGAATGCCAGCCTTTAAGAACACAGAAGAATTTGATATTTTTTCAGTGATAGGTGATGGGAATTTAAATGCTGAAAAAAAAATGATTCAAGAACAAATTTGTACAGATGTAAGAGCCTTGATCGAAGAATTACCAGCCGAACAAAAAGAAGTTTTAATAATGCGTATGTATAAAGATATGAGCTTCAAGGAAATAAGTGAAAATACAGGCGTTAGTATCAATACCGCTTTGGGAAGAATGCGCTATGCGTTAATGAATATGAGAAAATTAATAGAGAACAATAAAATTATATTAGTCGATTAGCAATAAAAGTAAATGTGCCTCGTTACTTGTTTATAGTGAACTTATTAAACAAAAATGTATGATGCAACTTTACCCTAAAGAGTCATTTGATATTCAAATGCAGCCTAAAAAAGAAACAATTCAATTTTTGATTCATTTTTCCAAATCACTCACCATTGTAAAAACAAAATCAAAAAACTTCATTGAGTTGAATTTGAATTAAACCCGAAAAAGTTTCAACAATTGTTGAAACTTTTTTATTTTCTAATGATTGAAAATCAATATTATTTTTTTTGATATGCGTCTAAAACGCTCTTTCTTCCAATTGTTTTGGTTATGATGTCTTTCTCTAGATCCCAACCTCTTGCTGGAGAATATTCGCGGCCATACCAAATAATTTGCAAGTGCAAATCATTCCAAAGTGCTTTTGGAAATAACCGTTTTGCATCTTTTTCTGTCTGAGCTACACTTTTTCCATTGGTTAAATTCCAACGAAACAACAATCTGTGAATGTGAGTATCTACTGGAAAAGCAGGCACTCCAAAAGCCTGACTCATGACCACACTGGCTGTTTTATGCCCAACTGCAGGAAGCTCCTCCAATCCTTCAAAAGATTGTGGCACTTCGCCATTGTACTTTTCAATAAGAATTTTAGACAATCCATAAATTCCTTTCGATTTCATTGGAGACAATCCACAAGGGCGTATAATTTCTTTAATTTCTTCCACTGACATCTTTACCATATCAAACGGGTTGTCTGCTTTGGCAAAGAGTAGGGGTGTAATTTTATTTACCCGAACGTCTGTACATTGTGCAGATAATAAAACAGCAATTAGCAATGTGTAAGGATCTTTATGATCCAAAGGAATTGGAATTTCTGGATAGAATTCTTCGAGGGTGTCAATGACAAATTGTACTTTTTCTGACTTGTTCATTTTTAGGGCTTGCAAAATTTCAAAAGATTGATCTTACAAAGTTAACCTAAAACTTTAATTTCTGCACAAATAGATACGTTATCACTTTTTGTATCTTTGTGAATAAAATATAAAACATGACTACATTAAAAATAGGGGAAAGTGCTCCAAGTTTTGAAGCAAAGGACGAAAAAGGCAACACAATAAAATTGTCTGATTATGCTGGAAAAAAATTAGTTTTATTTTTTTATCCCAAAGCAAGTACGCCAGGTTGTACAGCTGAGGCATGTGATTTAAGAGACCATTACGACGCTTTTTTAGCAAAAGGGTATGCGATACTTGGGGCGAGTGCAGATGCTGCGAAACGCCAACAAAATTGGATTAACAAACACGAGTTTCCATTTCCATTATTAGCAGATGAAGACAAAACGGTTATCAATGCTTTTGGTGTTTGGGGTCCCAAAAAATTCATGGGGAAAGTATATGATGGTATTCATAGAACAACCTTTGTAATTGATGAAAATGGTGTAATCGAAGACATTATTTCAAAAGTAAAAACAAAAGCGCATGCTGCCCAAATTTTAGGTTAGTTAATGCTATCTATTTAAAATTGCATTCCTATTTTAAAATTTAAAACCCTGCCTGTCATGAAATTAGGCACCCCAAATTGGGCTTTGGAATACACATCCCGAACCCAAGTGTTTGTAATGGCATTTTGAATATCAAACATATTGAAGAGTTCCAGTCCTGCAGTGAGCGCTTTGAAGTGTGAGCGAAATCCTGTGGTAAATTGTTTTTTTGCGCTTGTAAAGACATAGGAAACCCCTAAATCGGCTCTTTTATAATCACGCAACCGGTTTTGAAAGTCGTATGGGTTTGAATAGGAAGGAGAACCTCCCGGGACCCCGGTATTGAATACCAAATTCAAATAGGCTTTTAAATCGGGTAAGTTGGGTACATAATCTTGAAATAAGATACCAAATTTTAATCGTTGATCTGAGGGCCGCGCAATGTACCCTTGATGGTTAATATTTTCCATTGTTTTTAAATAGCCTAAACTTACCCAACTTTCACTTCCAGCTATAAATTCACCATTCAATCGAACATCAACTCCAGTAGCATATCCGATTGTTTTATTGTCTGCCCTATAACGAATTCTTACGTTGTCTATCGAATAGGCGTTGATATTGTTGAGATCCTTATAGTAGAGTTCCGTTGTGAGCTTAAATGGACGCTCCCACATTTGAAAACTGTAATCCATACCAGCGACTAAATGAATTGATTTTTGTGCTTTTACATCGACATTTAACTGCCCATTATAGTCTTTTAATTCTCGATAGGATGGGGGTTGTGAATACCAACCGCTTGATACTCGAAATAGCATATCTTGTGACCAATCGGGTTTTATGGCAAATTGCGCTCTTGGACTTATTATAACTTGATTTTTTGACCGAACTCCATTACCACTTACATTCCAATTTTGAGCTCTTACACCAAAACTATACCAGATTTCATGATCTTTCCACGAACGTTTTTCATTCCATTGTACAAATCCCGAAACACGATTAATTTGCACATTGTTGTCTTCTCTTATATTTTGATAGGGAAGAATGGGGCCTTCAAAAGAAACATAAGGTTGGTTGTTTCCTGCTGTCAATGGAGGACGTACCGAAAACCCTAATGAATCTATGATTTCCCATTCCCGGATACGGTCTTTGATATCCTCATGTTGGTACTTAAGTCCAGCCGAGATTTCTAAAGCGTCTTTTTTGTAAATTCCTTTTAATTGAAAATTACTGATCAATGCATCTAAATCATTTCTTGCATGATTTAATTGTGAACCGATGCCTTCGGAAAATTCAACTTCTCCAAAATCTTCTGAACCAACATTGGCATCTACTTCTCCAAGATTATAGGCTGCTGCAATATCAAAATATTCTTCTTCTTGCGTATTGTAGCTTGAGGCTGTTGCAATAAGGTCTATGGCATCGTTGAGTTTATAATTTGCCGAAAGCGCGCCAAATAAGGTGAGATAATTGTTTTTTTCTTGACCCTCATAAAAAACGGTTAATTCTAAGGGGGCATTTACAGTTCCAAAACGAGTTCTTCGCGAAATAGGAGTATAGTTGTAATTATTTAAAGAGAAATTCCCTAAAAAATTAAGTGTGAATGCA
>Ga0213861_10003699_pt1 | contig 12614 bp, 10 predicted proteins | sample PICome_4_FD_160110 | JGI IMG/M metagenome (GOLD analysis project Ga0213861, IMG submission 160110) | Coastal seawater microbial communities near Pivers Island, North Carolina, United States - PICO131 | ecosystem: Environmental > Aquatic > Marine > Coastal | place: USA: North Carolina...
ACCTGTTCCAGTAGCAACTAAATAGCCAGTAATTCCATACCAAACTGATACATCTTTATATTCTTGAAATAGAAACTCTGCTCCCATAAAAGCTATTGCTGTACTACCTGATGGAAATGAGGATTTATTCGAAGCGTCTGGTCGTTCAATCGAGGTTGCCTTTTTCATTCCACTAACTGTTGAGCCCATAATTAAAGATGCTGTTCCCAAAATAATTGTTCTGTCTTTAAAATTGTTTTTTCCTTTAATTCCAAGTGCATTTAAACCATACACAGCTAATGAGGGAACATATTGAGAAACATCATCTATTTTAATTTCATTATGCGGTTGTTCTAGTAAATCTTCTTGTATTTCATAATTAAATCGTTTTAATACACCGTTATCAATACCTATTATTCCATAACTGATAAAAGCACTAGGAATTATTACTGATTTGTAATTAAACTTAATGTTTTGTGTTTGATGTATAGTGTCATTTTTTTTGTTTTGTCCAAAAGACATTAGTGGAATAAATAATAAAATAATTAGTAACTTTTTCAAAATGGTTTATTTAGGTGTATTGTTATGGTATACAGCTTGTAAAGTAAGGTTGAGGTAGTATCCATTGAGGGGTGTTATAGCTGAAGCCATCGCATTCTGAAACATTACTTACGTCCCAATTTCCTATATCTTGATTAAATGAAGACCCGCTAAACATCGAATACATATTATTAACACCGCTTACATTCCAATTTCCCAAAGGTTGATTAAAATTTGAAGCATTAAAAAACATGTACCACATCTCATCAACACTGGCTACGTCCCAATCTCCTATAGGCTGATTAAAGGCTGAATTATTTTCAAACATTCTTCCCATTTTATTCACACTGCCAACTTTCCAATCTCCTATGGGCTGATTAAAGGCTGAGTTATCTTTAAACATTGAATACATGTCACTTACATTTCTTACATCCCAATTTGAAATATCTTGATTAAAAACAGATTCTTCAAACATCTGAGACATGCTAATAACGTTACTTACGTCCCAACTGGAAATGTCCTGGTTGAAAACATCGTTTTGATAAAAAAACTTCTCCATATCTGTAACTCTTGAAGTACATACAGAAGAAATATCTGCATTATTGATAATTCTCTGTCTAAGATTAAGCTCGCTTACAACAGTATATTCGACCCCATTAACAGTACCTATGTCTCCTACATTAGCAGATTCGCAAGCTTTAATGGTTATTCCATTTTCGCCTAGATAGACTACGTCACAATTTACAGGCATATCATTCTCATGAGTCACAAATCTTCTAATTTCTTTATCTTTATCGGCGTAAAGATCAGCTACAGGGTTAATCGCAAACGTTCTAAAGTAGTATGCTGTATTTGGCTCAAGGTTTTCTATTGTTGTATTTAAATAAACACCCTCCAAATTAATTTCAAAATCTCCTATGACTGGCTGGCGTTGTGTTGAATAAACAAAGCCTTGTCTTTGGGTAGTAAAAGTGTCACAATTAATTGATGCAGTACTTATAAGGCCGTTTAAGGTAGCTGACGTTCTCGTTACATTAGTGGCTGGGAATGTTGACAAGCTAACCTCATCAACACAAAGAAGTTCATAATCACTTGAACAAGCTAATAATAAAAAAGCGCAGAGAGTGATTAGTTTTTTCATAACTAAATTGGTTGAATATTCAAATATAAGAAATGTTGGGCTAAGCTAATTTAATAGCTTTAGCAATCTTTAAACTCAGGCTTTTCTGTCTATTGTGAAAATTAAGGGTTTAAACATTATTATAAGAAAACTAGGATAATTCTGTAATTTAATATGGTTTACTTTGGGGTTCAAGAAAAATTAAAATAATAAATTGCTATTTTCTTGACAATCCCCAATGTATAGTAGCAGGAATTGTTAATAATATAATTTTAAGATCAAGTAAAAATGTCCAGCTTCGGATATAAAATCGATCTAATTTTACACGTGAATTCATTTGATGATAGTGTGTGATACTGCCTCTGTAGCCTTTCATTTGAGAGAGTCCTGTTACTCCTGGTCTAGCCTTATGCCTTAGAGAAAATTTTTGTATACTATCACGGTAAGTATCATTTAATTTTATTGGGTGTGGTCTTGGTCCTACTACAGACATCTGTCCTAAAAAGACATTTAAAAATTGAGGGAATTCATCTAAAGAAGTTCTTCTTAGAAATACACCAAATTTTGTAACTCTGGGGTCGTTTAGTTTTGTCCAAGAAGAGTCGGATTCACCATTTAAATGCATTGTTCTAAATTTAAAACAAAGGAAATGAACACCATCTTTTCCTTCTCTAAGTTGTTTATAAATGACTGGGCCTGAACTTTGAAGCTTTATAATCAATGCAAATAGGGGGAACATCCAGGAAAGGAAAAAGACAAGAATAAGGCCAGAAAACGCAATATCAAACGTTCTTTTTAAAACACCATTCAAGCTCTTCTTAAGGGGTTTTTTTTTGATTTTCTTTTTCAATAAAATACTGTTTTTAGTTTCTGCCACAAATTTTGGCTAAACTAAACATTTAAATTTTCTTAGTAAAAGCATATTAATAATTTTTGTCTATTTTTACAACTTAGTATTATTTCCTTATATGAATTCAGCTCATATCTCTAAAAAAATATTTTTATTGGTTTTGGTAACTTTGTTTTCTTGTAGTGAATCAGACCAATTTCAAGGCAATGAAATTTTTTATAATAATGATTTTGAAAGTGATGATTTTGACGCTATAGATGGCGCTCAAGTGATGACTTTTAACAATACTACTCTGTTAGGAAATTATAATAACGATGGTTTTTCTCTCAACCTAAATAACATTGGCCCTCACGATTATATTTATATTTCTTTTGATTTATATATTCACGATTCTTGGGATGGTAATTTTAACAATTTTGATCCCGATCAACCTGATGCTTGGTTTATTGAATTAATCTCTGATTTTGATTCAGCAGGGGGTACGCCTATTAATGTTTGGGAAACTTCTTTTTCTAATAGTGTTTGTAACACAGCCTTCTGCTTAAGACAATCTTATCCTGGTATTTATCCGAATGACAATCTCCCGCGCGAAGGTTCATCACGATTACTTCCAGGGTTGTGCAGCTTGGAATCTGAATTTGATGGTACTACAATGTATACAATTGAACAGGGTTTTGAACACACAGGGAACGCTTTACTTATACGCTTTTACGATCAGCTTTACCAACCTAATGCCAATGATCAAAGATGTGATGAAAGTTGGTCCCTAGATAACTTAAAAGTCCGTGTTTTTACATTATGATGAAAAAATATTTTATGCGAATTCTATTATCTGTTGTGTTATGCTTTTCCTTTTATCAAGAAACACTAGCACAAACGATTAACCTAAATGAGAGATTTATTCAACAAAACCTTAGAACAGCTCAATTACTTGGTGAATTTGACCCTTCCGTTTCATTTACATCATTACCAATTCACACTGGTAAGATAGGTGTCAAAATAGATTCAAGTCTTATCGGCAGTAAAGAATATGGCGCTACATTAAAAGCTTTTTTTGGAAAGCATGGCTCTTTAAAAATCTTACCTGTTAATTTCATAATGGAATACAGCAGTCACCATCCTTACAGCAGAAATAATGGAAGCATGATTCCAAACAGAGGCTATCAACAACTTGTTAGTTTTGGTTTTCATGCAGAGTTAGGCCCATTGTCTATACAGTTCAAGCCTGAATCCGTTTATGCAGAAAATAGAAATTTTGATGGATTTCCAGATAGCCATTATGGAATAACTTGGGCCAGAAGATACCGTCTTTGGAACTATATTGACATGCCCGAGAGGTTTGGAGAAAACGCTTACAAAAAATCTTTGTTTGGGCAATCCAGTATAAGATTAAATCATAACGGTCTTTCATTAGGGTTATCATCAGAAAATATTTGGTGGGGACCCTCTATAAGAAATAGTATCATGATGAGTAACCACGCTCAGGGGTTTAATCATGTTACTTTTAATACAACAAGGCCTGTAAAGACCCCTATTGGAAATTTTGAGTGGCAAGTTGTAACAGGACGATTAGAGGCTTCTGGATTCAGGCCTCCAGCGCCTGATCAAGCATTTGGAAGTACCGCCTTATATTTTCCAAAAAAAGATGATTGGCGCTATTACCAAGGTTTAACTTTTACGTATTCCCCTAAATGGATTGACGGTATGTCACTTGGGTTTATTAGATGGGTGCAAATGTATGGGGAATTTGCAAAAACAAATAATGATTATTTTCCCGTCTTTGATGGTCTTTTTAGAAAAAATGATAAATATGGTTTGACTTCTGATTCTCTAGAAGGAGAAAGAGATCAAGGTGCTGGAATTTTTGGAAGATGGGTGTGGCATGATGCTAAAGCCGAAGTTTATGGAGAATTAAACTATAATGATGCAAAATATAATTTAAGAGATTTAATCTTAGATACCGGTCACGCAAGGGCTTATACCATAGGTATTCACAAAGTTTTTCAAAAAACTCCAACTAGTAAAATATATGAATTTTCATGGGAGAGAACATTGATGCAACAAACCTCTTCTCGTTTATTAAGAGATGCTGGCTCCTGGTATAGGCATTCAAACGTTAGGCATGGCTACACTAATAACGGTGAAGTAATGGGCGCGGGTATAGGCCCAGGAAGTAATTCTCAATATTTCGAATTTTCTCTGATAGATGAATTAGACAAATATAGTATTGCTTTTGAGGTTATAGACCAAGACAATGATTTTTTTATGTACGCTTTTGAAGATGCTGGAGACTTTAGACGTTATTGGAAAGATTTTAACGTGCATTTTAGTGTCCAAAAAAAAATAAAAAATTATTGGGGGCGCATTAATGTTGTTTACTCGAGAAGCTTAAACTATCAATGGGAATTAGATGATTATACTGATCCATATTATCACGCCGGCACAGATGTTAACAACCTTCATGTAAACTTTAATCTTACCTATCATTTTAATTCTAAAAAAAAATATAAGTTAAATAAGGTATACCCATAAAAAAAGTAATTTTTTTATTTTTCAGCAAGACGTCTAAAAACCTCTAAATATTGATCTGTTATACAATCCCAATTGTATTTATCAGTGATGCCCATGTGAGAGTTTTGTCTTAATTCTTTAATCTTCTTAGTGTGCTGATCTACATAATTGATTTGTTGTCGAACAGCTGTCTGGGTTTTTTCAAAATAAATTCCGTATGAATCATTGTTTAACATCTCTTTGTTAAAAACAGTATCTAAGGCCAAAATAGCACAGCCGTAAGCCATCGCCTTAATCATTGTTGGGTTAGTGCCCCCAAATTCATGACCGTGAACATACACATAACAGTGATGGTATAAAGCTGCTAAAACTTCAGGATCATGAACGTAGCCGGTAAAAATAAGTCTGTCGTCTTTTAGTGCTTTTAGCGAATCCGCATAACTATCTTTGTAAAAGACATCTCCCACAATAACCATTTTTTTGGTTGAATTTGAGGCTAAAAACCCTTTCACAATAATATCAGCATTATTATCTGGTATCATGCGTCCAACAACTAAATAATATTCTTTTGGAGTAATTAGCCATTTTTGAATCAAAGAGGGGTCTACTGATTTTTTTATAGTAGCGCCATAAGCAATTACTACTGATTCTTTGTTAAACATGTTTAGGTAAACCTTTCGCATCTCCTCTGAATCATTTATAATTTGGTCGAATAAAATTGTTGACAATCGAGCTGCTATTTTAAAATACATTGCTCCTAAGCCCTTCCACTTAGGGCGTAACCATTCTAAACCATCCACGTTTATAGCCGTTGGTTTTCTAAATAATTTTGAGATTAAACCAAAAGGGCCATTGGCTGCATTTACAGCAAAAACAACATCTACATCAGAAACAGCTGCGTGGCAGATAGATAAAAAAGAATGTATTAATTGACTTAGAGATTTTGTTTCAATAGTAGGCACATACACCAATTTAATACCGTTTACATTAGCTGGTTTTTCTTTAAACAAATTGCGATGGCAATAAACTGTCACTTCACAACCCCTTTGCACAAGGCGCTCACTTAATTCTTTAATTAAAGTTTCATAACCACTATAAACATAAGGGTATCCTCTAGATCCAATAATGGATATTTTCAAAGGTTTTATATTAATTTTTGATTGAGTCATTTTTATATCATGGTAGTTTTGAAGATCTCTAAAATATTTTTGTTGAACTGCGTAGGTGAAAAATGTTGATTAGTATATTTAATCGCTTTATCAATGTTTGTCGTCTTCAATTTTTCATTCTTAATATAATCATCTATCAAATCTGCTGCTTTTTTTGCATTATTGACCGGCACCAATAAACCACAGTTGCCATTGTCTAAAATTTCTACTGCTCCGGCCAACTCGGTAGCTGCTACAGGGACTCTCATTTTAATCGCTTCAAACAGTACAGTGGGCAAAGAGTCAGGAGCTATTGAAGAGTGAAAAACCAAATCGGTTTTGGTCAAAATATCTTCAATATCTGTTCTATACCCTAAAAAATGTATTGTTTGATGTAAATCATTTTGAGTAACTAATGTTTTTAGTCCCTCTTCATAAGATTCATAGCCTGGAAAAGTATCTCCAACAATTAAAAATTGATACTGATTGTTAAGTTTTAATAATTCTTTAGCAACTTCTATAAAGTATTTATGGCCTTTGCCGGGAAGCAATCTTCCTATTGATGTAACGGTAATATTTTGACCACTTTTCGTTTTTGTACTATTTAGAGCTTTTGTCAGTGGGAAAATAATTCCATTATAAACTTTTTTAAGTTGATTTTTTTTAAGATACGGCCTCCAATGGTTTGCAACGCTACTAGAAACTACAACAACTTTTGTTGAAAAATATCGCACAAACAAACCAATAAATGTTTCATAAAGTTTGTTGCCAGTTGGTATTTCGTGGATGTGAAAAATATTAGGAATGCCTCTTTTTTTAGCTGCTAATCCTCCCGAAATGATTACAGATGTGTTGGTGTACAATAAATCAATCTGGTGTTTGTCGATATAATTTGAGATATAATTTTTGGCCTTTTTGATTTTTAAAAACCGATTATATAAGCCCTTTAAATTTAAATATTTTTTTCTAAAAACACCTAAATTATATGTGCTGCACGAGGCTCCTTTATCAGTAATTATCTTGTTTAATACTCCCTTGTTCGGCAAAATAACATGTACTTCATATTTAGCTTTAATTAAAATATCTATTACTTGTAATGCAATTCTGCTGGCGCCATACATGTCATTAGAGCTGTGTAATATAAGTATTCTTTTAGCTGATTGTTTCATTTAATTCTTAACGCTTTTTAAAATAAGGCGTTCATAATCTTTAACAAACCTTTCTCTTGAAAAGCCTTTTAGCCTCTCAGTTCCTTTTTCAATTAAATAAGTTCTTTTAGTTTTTGAAGCTACTAATTTAGTAAGCGTTTTAAATAATTCAACTTGATCTCCTGCATTATAATGTTCCGCTGCACCGTCTGCAATTTCTACCATTGCTTCCGCATTAGAAGCTACAACTGGGGTTCTCATGGCAAAAGCTTCCAAAACAGGAATGCCAAACCCCTCTTCAACAGATGGAAACACATATATCAAAGCTTTTTTGTATAAAGAGCTTATTTCTGCATCAGACAAATAGCCCGTCATCAGAACACTTTTTGACAAGTTGTTTGTAAAAATATAGGTTTCCAATTCATTTAATACTTCTATATTGCCATTGATGATCTTTTGTCCTGTAAGCACTAATTTTAAATGATCGTTTGTTTTATCTTCTTTTAGCAATTTAAAAGCTTTAACAAGTGTGATTAAATCTTTTCGTTTATCAAAAGAACCGACGTGAAATAAAAAGTCGCTGTCTTTCAAGTTTAAAGTTTTTAAAATCCTGTCATCATCTGTTTTTGACTTTATAAAACTTTGATATATAACATTAATTGAAAAATTCTGTTTTGAAAACAAACTTTCTAAGTTGCTTTTAACGTAATTACTTGTCGTTATTATTGAGGAATTTCCTCGTAATCCTAAACTTATAAGTTTAGTGTAATATTTACGCCATAGTGCGCTATAATTTTTAGGATAGTCCCAAAATAGTGTGTCGTGAATAACACACAGCTTGAGTGTTTTTAAGTGCCACAAAGGCGCTACAAAATCAGGGCAAATAAGTACGTTTGGTTTGTGCTTTAATATTTTAAACGGTAAGATAATTTGTTTCCAAAAAAAATAATAGATATGAAAATACAATCTAGATAGCCTGTTTTTTGAATTTAAAAACTTATGGTTTTGACCCCATTGATTAATGTCGTGTGAAAAAAAATACTCAATGTTCTTGTTTTCTGAGTTTTTAGCCCCTAAAACTAGCTCATTAATATAGGTTCTTATCCCAGATAATGCGGCCTGATAATAAAAAACATCAATGAAAACTTTAATTTTTTGAGCCAAAATATTCTCTTTATTTTAATTAAACGAATATAGTAAAGATACTCATTGAATATTTCTATTTAAAATATTCTTTAAATACTGAGTTTCAACATAGCCAATTAGAAACCAAGAAAGAAAAGCCACAAAAAGATACAATTCTGCATTGGCCGTAAACAAGGGTATAAGTAAGCCTGTTTTTGTAGCGGCAGCCACAAAAGAGATAGATTTTACATGATTTTTACTAGACCTTTTGAATACTTTTAAACTATTCTTTATGCCTTTAATCAACATTGACACATATATTAAAAGTCCTAGAAACCCCATTTGAACTCCATAGATTAAAAACTGATTTTCACCACCAATTTTTAAAGCTTGATCAACACCATTGGCGTTACCACTCATGGCTATGCCAATTCCCATTGGGTTTTGAATCATGGAGCTTATGCCTTCTAGCCATTCAAGAAGATGCCCTAAACTTGAAGTGTTTTGAAAACTTAAAGTGTCTAAGATAAAGTATTGTAATTCTTTAGAAGAAAAGAAAGAAATATATATTACTGCCATTACAACTAAAGTCAAAACAATTCGTAGTAAGTGATACTTTTTTTCTAAAAGCAAAGAGAAAAACACTATAATTCCACTTGCAATGATTGCTCCTCTTGAATAAGAAAAATAAAATGACAGTGTAACTAATATCAACAAGCATAGGTAAGCCAAACGATTAATATTGTATTTTGAGTGAAGCAAATAATGAAGGCCTAGAGATAAAAACAACAATAATGAGGCTGAAAATTCTAATGGGTTTGCAAAGAAGGCTGCATAACGCGGGAATCCTCCCTGCCTTTCAAAAGTCCAACTTAAACCATAATTACCCGATGGAAAGATATCATTTATTAATAAGTTAAATCTTCCGTAATCAAGAATATTTTGTAAGTGCACTCCGAGTATTGCTTCTGTCAATGCAAATAAAAATGAGCCAATAGATAAATAAATCAAGACTTTTACGATGAAACGCCATCTTTGTTTGTCAATATTAGTGTGACGGCCTAAAAAATAAACTATACCTATTAACAATGTGTTTTTTGCGTAAATTATTTTTGATAAGAAAGGTGCTTCCCCTAAAGGAATCAGCGTGTAAATAAGGGTCAGGGTCATAAACCCCAAAAACAATTTATCCAATAAAGTAGGTTGCCATTTGTATTGAATAAACGATTCTTTTTTGCCAAAAATAAAAACAAAAAAACCTGTAAAGAAAACAAAGTCTTTACTGTACTTAAACAAATCAACTAAGAATGACAGGTCAAACCCTTTAAAAATAACAAGTTGAAAAGTAGTGTAAAAGGGGAGTGTAAATAAGATATACAATAATAGATAATAGGCGTCCCCTTCAAAGGTTTTTTTTAATACAAAACCAATAAATCCAATATATAAAATCAATACTATTGTTGCAACTGCAATCAAACTGTGTGTTTTATGTTTTTAATTTTTATACCATCTGAAACACCGAGCCAGACCATTTTAAATTTCTCAAACCTGCCTCTTAAAATAAAATAAATTGAATAGGAGGCTATTTTGAGAATTTGATATATCCAAGACCCTATGCTATTAAAAAATAAAGGGTGTTTTTTAATTAGATAAATGTGATTACGTACATTTAAATAATGGGCGTAAGGAGATAAATTTCCTTCATTAGAGGTGTTGTTTTTCTTTGTACTCCCTGATGAATGGTGATAAATTATACTTTTGGGAACTACTCCCAATTTATAGCCTTGACTTTTCATTCTAATAGACCAATCTACATCTTCAAAATAAGCAAAAAAATAATTATCAAGTAAGCCAACTTCTTTAATGGCCTGTGTCTTTACCAAAATACAACAACCACTAATCCAATCTGTGAATTTTCGAATTTTAAGTTTTGGTTTATAAACCACACCTTTAGATCTAGTTTTAGACAAGCCAAAAAAGGTGTTAAACGATCCTCCAGCGTTCCAAATAGTCTTTTTATTTAGAAGGTCTAATATCACAGGCTGTGTTGCCGCTAAATTTTTATCAGAATCCATCCTAGATTTAAGAAGCGATAAAAAGTTGGGGGTTACCTCTGTGTCGTTGTTAAGTAATAAAACGTGCTCAAAATTTTGTTTTAAAATAACTTTTAAAGCCTTATTGTTGGCCCCTGTAAAGCCTTCATTTTTATCATTTTTTATATAATTAATTTCAGGAAATTCATGAGCTATTTTATCTCCGGAGCCGTCGTTAGAGCCGTTATCTATAAAAAAAACTTTTTTATTTTTATAAGTACACGCCTGCAGGCTTTTAAGACAACTAAAAGACAAATGATAGGTGTTCCAATTAATAATAATGATAGCTATGTTAGACTCTTTCATGTTTGTTTTTTAACAAGAGTATTGAATGTACGATAAAACTCACAATTTCTGTAATTACAAGTGCGACAGAGAGTCCGTAGCCACCATAATAATAACTGCCGATTGTTGCTAAAATTAACATGACAATGGCAGTTACCCATGTGGCAGTGGTGAGCAAATGTTTTTTTTCGTCTACTAAAATATTAATCATATTATTAAAATTTAGCATACTCAAAAAAGGAATAAATGCTAAAATTTTTAAAATAGCCTCACTATAAACAACATAAGAGCCTGCCAATAGAAATATTATCCATTTAGAAAAAATGATTACTATCAGCCCGATCACAAAGGTAATTAACAGTCCGACTATAAAAATTCGTTTAACATAGCTATTAAATTCAATGTTATCTTTTTCAAAAAGAATAGTTGCTTTTTGTAAGACAGCTTGGGTGAAAAATACAGGCACCATTCGCATTAAAAGGGCTATTTTTTGAGCCAAAGCAAACTCTCCCAGAATAGTATTATTGACAAAACTTGCTAAAACAATTAAACCTCCATGAATAGAAACATGGCCTGCAATGGAAGATATAAAAAATTGAAAGTTTTCAATAAGCCTCTTTTTTATATTATAAACACCTACCCAAACCCACTTGATTTTTTCTTTCTTGTAAATAATAGTCCAAAAAGCGAAATAAACGATAAGAGCGGTAAGTCCAAATAAAAAGTTGACGTAAATTGCGTCCTTTGGGGCTTTTATAAATAATATAATTAGTAGTAGGTAAGATCCTTTTGCAAAAGTATTGACTAAGGAAGCCCATGCAATTTTATCATTTCCTTGAAAATAAAACATCGGAAATAAGGCTTGACTAAATAGCAGTATTAATGAATAATATAATAAGGCTGCATAAGTTTTGAAAAAACCAAAAAAGTAGGTCAAACAAAACAAAATTATCGATACACCAATAGCTATTATTATTCTGGTTGTTATAATTTCATTAATTAAGATTTGCTTTTTTGCAGACTTATCTCTAATTAAAGCAATGCGTTTGGGGCCATTTAAATGATAACCATAACTAACAGTAATACTTGATAGTAAAACAACTGAAAGGGCTAGATTAACAAGTCCATATTGAGCTTCACCTAAAGTACCAAACAAAATACGTGTTGCCAATAAAGCAATAAAAATATTAATGCCTTGATTAACAATTAAATTGAAAAAATTTTTAACAAAAACGCCTTTGAACAATAGTGCTTTATTTTAGTGATGTCTTAAGACTTAAGTTTTTTATAAATCTTGGTTATTCCTCCTTCAATGCCTGCCTAACAATACGCTGTAATGACAATAAAAATACCATTAAAATACCACCACCAAATATGCCTAAAACAAGTGTGCTTGTAAGGTTCCAACGATTATTTTCTAAAGGGAATGAAGGCTTGTCAATAATTTGAATAAGAGGTGTTTTATTTCTATGGGCGGCTTTTGCCAGTTCTAATTGTTTTACAACTTCTAGATAAATTGCTTGGTTGGCTTGCAGATTGGCCATTGCTTTTTGATAAGGGACTTTTGCAGTTTTTGCCAACGGGTTTAGGTTTGGGATGTTTTGGTCAATTTCAGCAAGCGCTAGAAAAGATCTATCTAAAAGACGTTTTACACTATCGGTTTGAACTTGTAACACTTTTAAATTGAAAGCTGTTTTCTTAGTTTGAGTTTTGTAATAAAAGCTGTTGACCTTATTTACCAAAACTTCATTAAAGGTTTTAGCAAAAACTTCATCCTTATGTTTAAACCCTACATTTAAAATAGAGGTGTTTCTG
>Ga0213861_10003702_pt1 | contig 12608 bp, 12 predicted proteins | sample PICome_4_FD_160110 | JGI IMG/M metagenome (GOLD analysis project Ga0213861, IMG submission 160110) | Coastal seawater microbial communities near Pivers Island, North Carolina, United States - PICO131 | ecosystem: Environmental > Aquatic > Marine > Coastal | place: USA: North Carolina...
CAATCCCCCCAATCTAATCTAAGCAGCTGTAAAAAAAGACCAGCAGATCATCATTGATAAATTTTTCGTCACCACTAGATTAACCCGCGTGAGCTACCAGGTTTTTGCCAGAAAATACCGCCCGAGAACGTTTGCTGACGTGCTTGGTCAAGATCATGTTATTTCCACCCTTCGCAATTCGATCGAGCGCGACAGGCTCGCCCATGCTTGGTTATTTGTCGGGCCACGAGGAACAGGGAAAACAACCACTGCACGTATTTTAGCGAAGGCCCTCAACTGCCCAGGAGGGCCCAGCATTGACTTTAATCCCGATGATCCTGTCTGCCTAGAAATTGGCAATGGCACCTCATTAGATGTTATCGAAATTGACGGAGCCTCCAACAATAGTGTCGATAACGTCCGAGATATCCGCGAAAACGTTCAATTCACCCCTACACAGGGCAAATTCAAAATCTACTACATTGACGAGGTGCACATGCTCACTTCGGCCGCCTTCAATGCCCTGCTCAAAACACTCGAGGAACCTCCGGAGCACGTAAAATTCATTTTCGCCACCACCGAACCTAACAAGATCCTACCCACTATCATTTCTCGTTGCCAACGCTTCGACCTGAGGCCCATCCCCACCGAGACCATCGCCAAGCACCTGCAGTATATTTCCACCCAAGAAGGCGTTCACCTCGATGACCCGGCAGCATGGGCCATCGCCAAAGGAGCAGACGGAGGCATGCGTGACGCCCAATCTATGCTCGATCAGCTGGTCGCATTTTGTGGTGAGAGCATCACCGAACAAAATGTTCTGGAGATTTTTGGTTTCACCTCTCGTGAGACAGTGGCCAGCTTAACAACCAGTATTCTCACCAAAGATAGCCCGAAAGCTCTCGACCTCATTCACCAGCAGGCTGAATCCGGCAAAGAACTCTCCCAACTCCTCGGCGAACTCATAGGCTGCCTGCGTGCACTGCTCGTCACCAGACTTGATCCCAATGCAGGCAACGAAGGTTTTGCCGCTGAAATATGGGACCCACTTGTTGCCGCTTCCGAGGGCATCCAAACAGATCGCATCCTCAACCTCATCGATGTCCTAGCTGATTCCGAAGGGCGCATGAAGTGGGCTTCGAACAAACGTCTTCATTTTGAAATAGGCATCATCAAAGCCATCCAGTCGCTCAATGATGCGCGCATCAGCGATGTCATCAAGGCCCTTGCCGGCGCCGGCTCATTGAGTGACCTTCAGACTCCGAGCGAAACACCACCATCTACGCCTACCCCTCCTGCTTCTGGTGCGCCTATTGCTTCTAGTGCCCCTCCAGCTCCTACCCCAGTGAGTCCAAGCCCAAGCAGCAGCCCAACGAGCCCATCCCCTCAAGCCTCAGAAGCTGAGCCGCAGAGCGCCAACGAAACAAACGAGCCTCAGCCAAAGGCAAAAAGAAGCCTCGATGCACTCATTGACGCAGCTCCTGAAGCGACTGCCGAGCCAGCTCCTGAGCTAAACGCACCACCACAAGCTGCTGAACAATCAACTGCTGAACCAGCGGGCGAGCAAGAGGCGTCACCAGCGACCGACGATTCCTTTTATCAAGACCCACTCATACAAGAGGCCCTCAAGGTCTTTGAGGGCACCATTCAGCAACCATAATTAACCAGAACCAACACACCTAATGGACATCCAAAAACTCATGAAGCAGGCTCAGCAAATGCAAGCTGGCATGCAAAAAACCCAAGAGGAACTTGCCAACAAAAGCGTAGAGGCCTCGGTAGGTGGAGGCAAGGTAACCGTCGTAGCCAACGGCGCGGGCGATGTGCAATCCATTCGTATTGACCCTTCCGTTGTTGACCCAGAAGACGTTGAATTCCTCCAAGACCTCGTCCTCTCCGGAGTTCAAGAGGCGGTGACCAAAGGCAAAGAAATGGCCGCGGCTGAAATGTCCAAGCTAACCGGCGGCCTGGGCCTTCCGGGCATGTGAACTAGTCCTCTCACGCCCTTATTGAGGGCGCAGACCGCTGAGCAATGCGCCACTGGCTTCCAAGATTACTAATTGTTGCGTCACTGGGTCTCCATGTGATTACCGCAGCGAGCTATATTAGGCAGCCTGACTTGATGGCTGCATTCACCGTGTATCCCATTTGGATGTGGTCCATCATCGGCTTGATCCTCTCAGCCCTCGCATTTCTATTCTGGCGTGCACAACTCTCGCTCATGCTCGTCACTCTGTGGCTACTTACCATATTGACGGCATCGGATGAATCTCATGCACTTGCCAATATCGGCAAAGACGTGCCAGAACCAGGGCTGCCAAAACCATTCCAGTCGCAGCAAACCATTCGCATTTGCACACTCAACTGGGGCGCCCTCAAGCTCAACAGTGCTGAAGTAAGAAAACAGGCTGAAATGATCGCTGCCTACAAACCTGATATCCTATTCATGCAGGAAATCACTCCATGGCATGCTGAAATTATGGCAGACATCGTTTATCCAGTGAGAGGAGATTTCCGTGCTGACAGCCGCTCAGCCATCCTAACCAGATGGCAATTCCAAGATACCACTCCAAACACGATGCTACACAGTCATCACAGCACTTTAAGGCTTCCCGAATCCAGGCAATATCCTGCGGGCCAGTTAATTGACTGTGTCAACTTCCACCTAAAATCTGCCATTACCGATATGCGTCTTTGGCAAGCAAGCTGCTGGAAAAGACACTCCGCTAATCGCAAGCTGCAACGCAAGCAAGTCATATGGAGCCTCACACTCCTACAAGAAAGCACTCCCTTCCCGACTCGACCTGTCGTGGTCGCAGGAGATCTCAACGCACCGGCCTCTGACCCTCTCCATGATCTCTTCAGGGGACACTTTACAGATTCTTACAACAAAGTAGGTGCAGGGTGGGCAAATACATGGCACCGCCGCATCCCATTCCAACGCATCGACTATATCTACACCAGCCCCCTACTTAGGCCGGTTCGTTCTCGCAATGTCGTGATCCCCGCCTCAGATCATCTCATGGTCGTCTCAGATTTCATTCTGCTACCATGATGATAAGGTCCTCGCTTTCAGGCGACATGATTGAACACCACTCAACCCCTCCTCACTAAATTTTGTCTTTTCAACTTAAGCATACTTGTAGCGATAGCGCAGCGCGGACAGGTCTATTAACCACAGCTCATGGTGACATTCCCACGCCTATTTTCATGCCCGTCGGCACACAGGGAATGGTAAAAACCCTCTCTCCCGATGAATTGGTTGATATTGTTGATGCGAAAATCATCCTCGGCAATACCTACCACCTCAACCTCCGTCCCGGTCTTGATGTGATCAGGGAGATGGGTGGACTGCACAAATTCTCTACTTGGGAGAAGCCTATCCTCACCGACTCCGGTGGATTTCAAGTATGGTCTCTCGCCAAATTACGTAAGATATCAGAACAAGGAGTAGAATTTGCCAACCACATTGATGGCGCGAAAACCATGTTGACTCCCGAGCTCAGCATGGAAATTCAGGCGACCATTGGAAGTGATATTGCCATGCTGTTCGATGAGTGCCCACCTTACCCCTGTGAAAGACAATATGCCGCGGACTCACTTGCGCTGACAACACGCTGGGCAAAACGCTGCAAGGAGTGGCACCAGCAAAACGCAAATAAGCATATCCCTTGGGACACCAGCAAACAAGGCCAGCTCATTTTTGGCATTGTCCAAGGTAGCACCTACGCTGAGCTGCGCGAACAATCCGCACGTGAGTTAGTCGACATCGGCTTCGATGGTTATGCCGTTGGCGGTATTTCCGTTGGAGAACCTGAACACGAGATGATGCGCGCCATTGAAAATGCTGTTCCTTTTCTACCCGAAGACAAGCCACGCTATGCCATGGGATTGGGAACCCCACCTCAGATGCTTGAAATGATCGCCCGCGGGGTAGATATGTTTGATTGCGTGATGCCAACACGAGTCGCCCGCCACGGCACGGTATTTACAGCCGACGGCCCCATTCACATCAAAAACAAAGAATTTGAGTTCGATCCACGCCCTCTGGATGAAAACACCCATCCTTACCTCCAAAAATACTCAAGATCCTTTATTCGGCATCTCTTCCGTGCCGGCGAAATGCTCTCTTTAAGATTGCTTTCCCTGCATAATCTGCATTTCTATTTGCGCCTCATGCATCAAGCGCGTGAAGCCATTGAGGAAGGCAACTTTACCTCATTCAAAAATAACTTTAATCAACGCTACATACAAACACCATGAACGCCACCATCAACATCCTCGCACAAGCAGCTAAAACAGAATCAGGATCAGGAAACCCTTTAGGGAGCCCTATCATCATGATGGTTCTCATGTTTGTAGTCTTCTGGGTTATACTCATCCGCCCTCAGCAAAAACAACGCAAGGCACTTGCAGCTAAACAAGCCGCTCTCAAAAAAGGTGACAAGGTCGTTACCATCGGTGGCATTCACGCTTCCGTGAACGCAGTCAGCGAGAAAACTGTTTCACTCAAAGTTGCCGAAGGCACCTTCGTTAAATATGATAAAAGTGCAATTGCTACTGTCATCCCATCTGGATCAAAATCAGATGATGATCAGTCCGATGAAGTCTCAAAAGGATGAGGCATCGGCTAAACCCAGGTGTCTAGTTTAGACAACTCACCCATCTCGCACTTGCCAAAACAAGGCACCCTTTATATATCCTTTTCATTCCCGCGTGCCTCTAGAGCACCCCGACTAATTACTATATCGAAATGACCACTATCCTCGCATCTCTATTCAGCGACGACCGACTGCTAACTTTCCTGTCCGGTCTTGGCCTCTTGGCTCTCTTCTTCTGGTATTTCGCTACCGATTTTCAGCGGAAAAAACGCAACATTGGCTCCATTATTGTAGCCCTCATTGCTGTTTTCAGTCTGCTTTCGATCATACCCAAAGGACATTGGGGCAACATCATCACTGGTAAAACAGCGATTTCAGAAGCTCACAACCTCAAAGGCGGCATCGACCTTATCGGAGGATCATCATTCACTCTGCGAGTTCAACCTACTATTGACCCTGAAGGCACTGCCGTGCCAGTAACTGCTACGGCAGTGCAACAGGCAATCCAAACCGTCGAAAAGCGCCTCAACAACCTTGGCACTGCTGACCTCCTTATTGTTGCCCAAGGAAACGACCGCATCCTCGTACAAATGCCGGGCGTGTCCCCTGAGGAAGCATCCGCTGTGCGTGAAATACTCGAACAAATTGCCAAGCTTGAGCTCAAAGCAGTTCACCCCGAAAGCAGCGCATTAGCAAATCGTCTAGCTGCTGAAAAAGAAGCCGACCGCGTATTACCTCCCGGATACAAACTATACGTGCTCAGCGATGAGGATGAGGATGGCCAAGTCATCACAGAGAACATTCTACTCAAACGACGCTCAGCATTGGATGGCTCCTACATCGTCCACGCCCAGGAACTTTATGGTCCTTATGAAGGCAAACTCACCGTTCAGCTCAATGCTGAAGGCGCTAACAAAATGTTTGACCTCACCAGCAAGATGCGCCCTGGCGTAGATCGCCTTGCCATCGTATTAGACGGCAAAGTCCTCAGTGCTCCTGTGGTACAGAGCAGCCTCGGGGCTAACTTTGAAATCTCAGGCATGAAGGATGCTAACGAAGCCAAAAGCATCGCCGCGGCACTGCTCAACCCGCTCAAGAACCCCCTACTCGTCGAAGAAGAGCGCACTGTCTCCGCTACACTTGGAAAGGAAACCGTGCACCAGGGCATCACCGCAGGTATCGCTGGTCTCGCCCTGACATTACTCTTTGTCCTCATCTATTATCGCTTTGCGGGAATCATCGCACTGCTTGGTCTGAGCTTGAACATTCTCATTCTGTTCGGCGCCATGGCGATGTTCGGTTTCACTTTCACCCTTCCAGGTATTGCAGGAATCATCCTTACCATTGGTGTCGCGGTAGATGCCAACGTCCTCATCTATGAACGTCTTCGTGAGGAACTCGCCGCCGGAAAATCCATTAAGGCTGCTATTGCTGCCGCCTATGACAAAGCCTTTTCTGCCATCTTTGATGCCAACATCACCACCCTCATCACCGCCCTGATCCTCTTCTGGCGCGCTTCGGGAACGGTCAAAGGCTTCGCCGTCACCCTCACCATCGGTATTCTCGCATCCATGCTAGCAGCGCTGCTATGCACCCGTGTGCTATTCTGGTGGTTCTCCGATGCTGGCGTTCTTAAGAAGCTTACCTTCATGAACCTCATCCCAGAGAGGGCCTTCAACTTCCTCGGCAAACGCAAGATTGCCTTTAGTTTCTCCATCATCCTCATTGTCGCCGGCCTGGGCTCCGTGGGCATGAAAGGAAATTCATCCCTCGGCATTGACTTCACCGGTGGTGCCCAGCTCTCCTACCAGCTTGTCGATGGCCAAACCGTGGAACAACCAGCCGTTCAGCAAGTCCTCAACAAGCTCAAGCTCAGCAAACAAGCCAGCTCCCAGGAGGAAACCACCACAGGGGGTGAATACCTGCTCACCGTTCGCTGTGCTTCTGATGATATCGGAGCTATCGAAACCGCACTCAGCTCTAATTTCGAGGTGCTCAAAGACAAACCCTCACGGGAAACGATCAGCGCCAGCCTTGGTGGCGAGTTCCTCAATACCGCACTCTGGGCACTCATCGCAGGCATGGTGGCCATCCTCATCTATATCACTATTCGTTTTGAGTTCTCCTTCGCCCTTGGCGCCTTTGCCGCCCTGTTCCATGACATCCTCATTTGCTTGGGCATTGTCATTTTATCAGGGCAAGAGCTCTCGCTCATCCACGTTGGCGCCTTCCTCACCATCGCTGGTTATTCAATCAACGATACCATCGTCGTCTTTGACCGCATTCGCGAGGACCTGCGCTCACGCCGTGGTGACGTGCAGGATGTAATGAACCACGCTATCAATGCCACCCTGTCACGAACCGTGTTGACCTCGCTCACAACCTTTGTTGCTGTGCTGGTACTCTACATCTTTGGCGGATCTGCTCTTAAAGACTTCTCCTTCACCATCATGATAGGTGTAATCGTCGGAACCTACTCCTCGATCTTCATCGCCTCCCCGATCGTTTACATCTGGAGCAAGATGCGCGGAGCCAACCTCCGCCGTGAGCTGCTCGACGCCAATCTGGAGGCTGAAGTCAATCCGGTCAAATCCTAGCCTAGGGGGCAAGATTTGCCATCTCAGTCAACACTCTCTAGCGGCGGCACATTTGTGCTGCCGTTTTTTTGCCTCATGCTCTCGATTCACAAAAAACCATAAGATTTCAACGAAAAAAATCTTGCAATACGGCACTGATCTGGCAGTTTCCCGTCCGTCTGTGCCCTATGCGGCAACGTGACATACCGAATGGAAATTCCTGCGTAGCTCAGCGGTAGAGCGGGTGACTGTTAATCACTAGGTCCTTGGTTCGATCCCAAGCGCAGGAGCCATATGAAAGCCTCTAAGTCCAACGACTCAGAGGCTTTCGCCTTTTCAGGTCATCGAGCAAGCTTTTCGGGACACTTTGAGAATGCCATAAAAAAAGCCCCTGGATTTATACCCAGAAGCTTTCAATTCAATGAGGCTCCCGCCCTTACATGTTGACATGCGTGAGCGTGACCATTGTTAGCCCTTCAGCATCATCTCCAACCACCGGAGTAAGCAACTGCATCAACATGACCATGTTGCCTGCTTGTTCAGAATGCTTATACGTTGCCATCCCGAGAATTTTCATTCCTTGTGCCTCTACTTGTTTTTGAGCTGCCTCCATCGCTACCGCTTGCTCTTGATCATCAGATTTTTCCCATTCCTCACCTAAAAACTTCTCTAGCTTACCTTCCAAGTCAGCAAATTTGTGACTCATCATGTAGTTGTAAACTTTCATGCCCTTCATGTCCATTTTGTGGGCAATTTCCTCATCTGGAAAAGCCTTGGAGATATCAAACTCGTCGTCCTGCTTTGCTTTCTCATCAGTCTCAGCTTGCGCCCCTGCCGTCGCACCTTCCTGCGCATGAACGCATAAAACAGTGAGCATCAGGACGGTAATAGTTGTTACTATCTTTTTCATTGTTGTGTTATTTGAGTTTGCCCCCCGTTCACCACCGTTAAGTCGCACTATGAGAGGAAGTTATATTTTTAAGCTATTGAATACAACATGGCAACCTTTTACCAGCGAGCTCCCATGCTCGCATTGTCATGACCGTTAGGTTTTTAACTCTGACTCAGCACCACGGCATTCGCCGCAGCATAATGCTGGGCATGTGTTAAGCTGATCTTAATCTGGCTCAGCTTATTCTCCTTACAGAAGGCCTCGCCTCCACCGGAGAGAAAGACCTCTGGCTCGCCACTTTCTCGGCGTCTGATCTCCATATCCAACCAGGAGAGCTCTTTTCCAATTCCCGTGCCTAAAGCTTTGGCTACTGCCTCCTTAGCTGCAAATCTTGCCGCATAGTGAATGGCTGGTCGCTTCTGGCTCTCGCAGTATGCACGTTCCGCCTCGGTAAATACGCGGCTGACAAAACGCTCTCCAAATTCAGCGATGGATGACTCCACACGCTCAACCTCCACGACATCAATACCTATGCCAAAAATCATCATAATACATAACCTTCCATCGCAGCACGCATTTCCTTCACCGCCTCAGTCAAACCAACCCTCACCGAACGAGCAATCAATGTATGGCCGATGTTTAATTCAGCTAGATGTGGCACCGTTAATAGCTCGGGCAGGTTTTGCAGATTGATGCCATGACCAGCATTCACCTGTAGATTCAGCTTGTGACCGAGCACCGCGGCGGCCTTGAGCCGTTCAGTCTCCTTCCTGCGATCATTACTACCGGCATTGGCAAAACAGCCCGTGTGAAGCTCAACCATCTCAGCACCAATACGTGATGATGCCTCCACTTGGCTGGCATCTGGGTCGATAAACATGCTCACCTTAATGTCAGCCTGCTGAAGCTGTGAGACGGTATCCTCAAGTGATTCATAGAGCCCAGTAACGTCCAAGCCCCCTTCGGTCGTCACTTCCTCACGAGTTTCAGGAACAAGGCAAACGAAATCAGGTTTTAGGCGCAATACCATATCCAGCATCTCGGGTGTGTTTCCCATCTCGAAATTAAGCGGCAGCTTGATCTGGTCTCTTATTTCAAAAGCGTCTTGCTCCTGCATGTGACGACGATCACCACGCACATGAATGGTGATAGAGTCTGCACCCCCTTCCAGAGCATCCCTCGCGGCCTCCAGTGGACTCGGCTCGGCATTCGGAGAATCCAGCATCCCTGAGTAGCGCGCCTGACGCAAGGTCGCTACATGATCAATATTGACTCCCAACAGCAAACTCATGAATTGGGAATAAGCCACATTCGGGGGCGTGCCAACTTCTTTCCATCTCTTTTGCAGCTCTTTTTTATCATCGCTTCCTCATTCCTCGATTGCATTTTCAGGCTGAGAATAGTTATCTAGAAACATGAAGATTATTTCATGCCTTCGAAACCCCATCCTGTGTCTACTCTCAGTCAGCTTGCTAACGAGCATTCAGCTGCAAGCCCAGGAAGAGAATGAAGATTTAGCAACGCATAGACCGGCCATCCCCGATGATTTGATTGATGATCCCCATGTCCGTGAAGAACTTGGGGTCAATGAGTTTACTGCTCCATCCATCAAGCGTATTTTTGACGACCTTGACAATCTCGCGCCTCTACATGCTGACGAACTGGCACACGAAATGCCACAACGCATGCCTTTGAACCGTGCTGATCTTGCAATGGAAATTGGCTTTCTGATCGCAGAGGGTTTTATTGCGGTGCAAGCAGGTCATATGCAGAAAATTGAGAACCTAGCGAAGGAACTATCGCGCTATAGTCGAGCCCTTGGAGCTGGCGAACGTGTCAATCGCCACGCGGCCAGCTTGCTCGAAAACGCCCGCAAAAACAATATCGAGGCGCTCAAAAAAGAGCTCACAGCGACCCAACGTGATGTCGAAACCGATCTGATTCACTTGCGCGACGTTGACCTGGCTCATTTGATCTCCCTTGGCGGTTGGATCCGCGCCTTGGAAGTGAGCTCATACGCCGTAGAGAAAAAATACACCGTTGCTCGCGCCCGCCTACTCTACCGTGAAGACATCGCCGACTATTACGAAGGCTCCATTGAGGCGCTAGACCCTCGTGTATCAGACCGGAATGACTTGCGAGAGATGCGCACGATCATCGCCGACCTACGCACGACCATGTTGCTCAGTGCTGATGCCGAACCGACCGAAAAAGGGGTTCAAGAAATTGCTGCCGCTGCACGAAAACTTGCATCCCTGGCCTTGCGGCGTCCTTAATTTAGCCGGACAAATAAGCGGCTAAGTCGTCAATATTAAAATGTGTTTACCCACTGCCACATGAGAATGAGCGAAGAACACAAAAAAATAGAGCCTCATCTTGACTTAATCCTATCAGAAGGCAATACGGCTATTGTAGCAAATGCAGTAGAGATTTGCTGCTGCTTCACTCCATCTTCGTTATCTAAATATTACTCATTATGATCATCTGGACCACTCTCATCGCGATCCTTAAAATACTAGGCTCACTGGGCATTTTTCTTTACGGCATGAAAGTCATGTCAGAGGGCATTCAAAAGGCCGCGGGAAGTGGCATGCGACATGCCCTTTCTACCATGACCCACAACAGGGCCAGCTCCGTATTTACCGGATTCTTTACCACCTCGCTGGTCCAGTCGTCCTCAGCAACCACCGTGCTCGTCGTCAGCTTCGTCAATGCAGGGTTGCTCACACTCACCGAATCCATCGGTGTCATCATGGGCGCAAACCTCGGCACTACCATCACCGCATGGCTGGTCGCATGGATCGGGAAATTCAGTATCTCCGCCATCACCCTGCCCATCATAGGTGTGGGCCTGCCGCTTTTCTTTATCGGCAAAGCCAAGGCCAAGGCTACCGGTGAAACGCTGATCGGATTCGGACTGCTCTTCACCGGACTTTCCTACCTGAAAAAATCCGTCCCGGACCTTAAAGGGGGCGTTGCAGCCAATGTCGAACTCCAACAAACGATTCAAAATATTATTGATACGCTTAACGGCTTCGGCTTTGGATCCACCATCCTGTTCCTCATTGCCGGTATTTTACTCACCCTCCTCGTACAATCATCCTCAGCAGCTATGGCCATCACCATCACATGTGCATGGAACGGCTGGTTCGGAGCTGATCCGTATATCGCCTTCAAAATTTCTGCTGCTGTTGTCCTCGGTGAAAACATCGGAACTACCGTAACAGCATGGCTTGCCTCTCTCGGAACCAACGTCAACGCCAAACGTGCGGCAAGAGCCCACTTCCTCTTTAACGTCATAGGCACCGTCTGGGCCCTCATATTCTTCTTACCTCTAGCGTGGGCTGTATGGGAACTTGTCGACCACTTCCCCAAACACATCGTCGAAATCAAAACAGGTAAAGGCGACGCAACCAGCCCCCTCACCGTCGTGGCCTTCGCCGTCGCCCTGTTCCACACCACATTCAACCTGATCAACATCTTCGTCCTCGTCTGGTTCGTCCCCCAGATTGCCTGCCTTGTTCAAAAATGGGTCAAGGACCCCGCTGAAGAAGAAGAGGTAACTCACCTCCGCTATATTTCGCAGAACCTTGTAGATCTCGGTGAGCTCAACATTGCGGAGGCGGAAAATGCCATCCAAAAAATGTCCCGCTTGTGCGTCAAGATGTTTGATGGCTTCATCGATGTTCTGGAGAACCCGAAAAAAGACATGTCAGCACAAGTCAATGCGCTGAAAAAAATCGAGGATGAATCCGATCTCATGTTGCAGGAAATCACAGAATACCTTGTACGATGCTCATCCAAGGATATAGGTCCTGCCAATGCCCACAAAATCGCCAATATGTTACGCGTTACCCAAGAGATAGAAGAATGTGCTGATTGCATCTATCGTCTCGTGAAGCTCAATGAGCGGCGCTACAAAAAAGACCGCCAGTTTACTCAAGAGCAGCAAGAGACTATTCGTGAATTTGCGGGAAGCATTTCCCAGTTCATCACCTTTGCTGACCAGAACCTTCTTGCCAATATATCCCCAGAGGACATGGCCAAGGCTGAGGCTATGAAAAAGATGGCTGGTACGATGCGCAAAAAGTTCAACAAGAGCGCCATGAAACGAATGTCCAATGGTGACCTTAAGCTCGAAATGCTCAACATCGACATCAACAACCACTTTGATGCGGCTTCAAACCATGCATTGCACATCGTGCAAACCAGCAAGATGATGCATGAAGATGCCTAGAGACACTGATTACTTAAAGGGCATCATCAATAAAGCGTGAGCTCCCCCCACTAAAGAGCACCGCCTATTGAACCTTGATACTCTATAACCTTAAGAAAAAACCCTGTAGCACACGGTGCTCGCAGGGTTTTTTTGTGCTAAAGAATGATCCCTCGTTAACAGAATACTGGAAACCCCGGCACCTTATTCCTCATTGACTAGGATCCTCAAGCCATCTTCTGAGCTGACGACAATGTGCTTGCCCTCTGCAATGAAGCCATTGGCCGCAGTGACATCGAGAACCCTTCCATTGAAGTCGCCCTTACCCGCAGGACGAAGATCCG
>Ga0213861_10003705_pt1 | contig 12601 bp, 24 predicted proteins | sample PICome_4_FD_160110 | JGI IMG/M metagenome (GOLD analysis project Ga0213861, IMG submission 160110) | Coastal seawater microbial communities near Pivers Island, North Carolina, United States - PICO131 | ecosystem: Environmental > Aquatic > Marine > Coastal | place: USA: North Carolina...
TGTGCTGTTCAAAAACGTCATTGTAGGTCTTGCCGAGAAACGCAGCAATGCGCTCAAGGATAGCATCAGTGCTGTAGACGAACACAGGAAAGTCAATGTTGTTGTATATAGCACGTTCACTTTCAACGAGAGTAGATTTGCCCAAACCTGGCAAGCCAACCATTACAGTGCAAATAGGTTTAGACATTAGAAGTCCTCCTCCTCTTGCTTCTCTAGCTCTGCCTCAGCATAACGAGCATCAGCATAAGCATCCTCAGCAGCAGCATAAGCAGCAGCACGAGCAGCGTAAGCAGCACGAGCATCCTCATAAGCAGCTTCAGCAGCATCACGGGCAGCTTTCAGGTCTTCAAGTTTAGTCATCAGAAGTCTTCCTCACCTTGGTATACGTTGAAAACAAAGATACCGTTATCACGCCACATACGAACAACACGTGGACGATCATCAAAGACCATATCGGGCTTACGACCGTAGTCAGCGATGATTTCGTCCAGCATCTCACGCTTTACAATGCTGTCATTACGGAAGTCATCTGCTTTACGCATGTAGAGTTTTTCGTAAGCGTTCAAACTGTTCTTACGCAGCCAATCCTCAGTTGCTTGACGACTACGCTCGTTACGACCACTTGCAAGAACGATAGTGTGCTGGTCTGTAGCATCCAACGCCCAGAACATTTCTGCGACTGGAAAGTTTACTTTATCATTCGGAATGCCAGCATCAAAGGCTTTCCAGTTCTTTGGCTTGCTACGAACATAATCAAGACGATGTTCGATGTTGGCAAGAGTGCCGTCGATGTCAAATACTACAAGCATATCAAAAATTCTCCCAGTTCATTTTCATTCCAACGTTCATCTCGGCGTTCCGCTTTGCAGCGTCCAAGCTAACGAAGGGGCCTGCCGAGGTGAAACCGTCGAGCAGACGACCTTCAGGAGTATACAGCATGTAACCTTTAAAACTTTTATTGATGATCGTAGGCTTGATCGAGTTGGTGGCGGTGAAGACGTTACCGGATTGTTCGAAGGTCATCATAGTGGCGTTCCTTTCCATTCCTTATATTAGTAATCTATACTGATTCTGTACTAATGTCAACCGAAATCACTCTCTCTGCTTAAGATAGTTGTTCAGGAGTCCCTCGATGTTTGCCTTTCCGATCGGGTTCTGGCTGTGTACGTAGAACGAGAAGTTCTCTGGAAACCGATACATCTCGACTGGAGTCTTCAGATCTACATCAACGAGCATCTTAGCAATGTCATATCCAGTGCCAGAGTCCTCTCCAAGGTCGTGATCGAAACTTATGTAGGATGGCATCCCACGATCAAGGAACTCGTCTAAGGTTTCTTGACCGTTGCGGCAGATCACCCATTCGCGGCCATCGTTTGGAGGATACCTTTCATCATCAAGAAAGAGGTTCCAAGTCATTCTATTATCCTTTCAGTACTTTTTCGAGGTTACGAGCAAACTCAACGTTAACAAATTCCACCCAAAGATATCCGGGAGTGTCTTCGTCGCGTGAAGTCTCAACCAAACCCTTTTTCTTCAGATCAGCAAGATTGCCTCGCTCTTCAGAAGTAAAGCTCATAAGTGCAAGAGGAAAACCTTCAACGTTGTCGTAGTTGTCGTATTCCGCTTCAAGGACCATTTTGACATAAAGAGCTGCGGATTTTGCTGTGAGATCTTGAAAAGTTGTCATAATAGGTTCCTTTTGCTTTACCTATTATTAGAATATACCGATTCGGAACAAATGTCAACTAATAAAACAAACAAAATCAAAAAATGTTTTCTAAATTAGGTATTTTTACTTTCGCGCAGAGCTTGGCGCATTTTAGCAAGCTCTGCCGGAGTCACGATTGAATTATGCAGTGTCATAAATCCACAAATAATACCCATATAGTATGCACCTTTATCAAAACCAAAGTCTTCATGTAAGATCTGACGGTACGATTTTTGATGAGTAATTTCAGCGTCAACGAGCTTTTTCACAATGCAAAAAAACGCTTTTTCTTGTACGTCTTTTGGCAGATTATTCCACCATTCATCCATACGTTCGTGAAGCTTTTGTTCTTCTTTACCTTGCTCTTCACCCCATGCAATCATTTCGTCCATCATTTTTGATCTGCAACCAGGACAGGTCTTACCAAGCCGAGGTTCGGGTACAGACCACTTGAACTCAGTTTTACACACAGAACAAGGATATATATGTATCTTACTCATCTTTTTTCTTGATGCTATAAGAGCCGTTTTTATTGTCGATCCATTCAAGGTCATCACCTTCAGCCCAACCCATTTGGTTGAGTAGTTCTACAGGAAATTCCAAAAACAGATCGCCTGTTTCTGTATCTTCTTGTACTTCAAGTATTTGTTTTGTCATGATTTAATCCATACTACGGGGTATTTTGCCAATTGAAAAGATTTAGTCTTAGCGCCAGCCTCTTTGCCATTTCTTTTTATCATTCATAATATTATGACCTTCTTTGGCTCGTGTTAGATATTCTTCGTAATCCATACCAAACTGTTCTTTTACTCTAGCAGCTTCTCTGTCGTATTCGTCCCAATATGCCCATTCGTCAGCATATCTACGTTGCCATTCAGATTCTACCCACATGTCGTATTTGTCAGGATCGATTCCGCCAAGCACTCGTTCAGTCGGTTTTGGATATTCTTCCATAAACAATGGTAACCATTCTTCTTTTGTATATGGAGGCCTACGTCCTTCTGAAAGACGAAGAAGTGATGCTTCTCTAATTTCATTAGCTTCGATTTGTTTAGCTTCTAGTGTTTGACGCATCATCTCAACCATCAGGCCCATGGCGCCGTCAACTGTATACTTAGGTGCCCTAGAGTAGATAAGTGGTTTTCCAAACCAAAGTAATGGACTGGCATTTCTAACAATCTCTCCTAATTTATCAAACCATCCCATTATTCAAATCTCCAATCAATATTCATCCAGTCAGTATCTTCTGACATCATTTCAACCTTATCACCATGAAGTTCTTGTAGTTGATTCCAGATATAAGCATTGTTCATTCTCAGCATATAAGACTTTTTACCGCAACGGTATTCGGAGCCGCTAGAACCTTTGAAATAGTAGTAATCATCTGTTTCATTTACTTCAGTGATACCACTATTCATTCGCCAAGAGCTGCCATTCAAATATGAACCTGACCATCCAGCAAGAACACGATAATGTGGGTCGTCACCTTTCATCTTGATAACAACCCAATTATCAGGTGTATACATCTAAGGTCCCTCCAAAATATCCATATGTATCTTCAAGACTTTTTGACCACGATTTGCAATCTTTGAGATCTTCCTTTTCATAGTCTGCAAGGTCTTCACGAGATTCGAGTTCTGCAATAGCAGCCTCGTTTAATACTATCGCTTCACGCAGTCGGTGCACGATAAGTTCATCCATAAAGTCGCTATTCATAAACTTTTCAAACCAATCAATATTTTGCATAATGTTACCTCTTTTTCAGTTTTTCATAAATTTCACGCCCGGTAGTACCAGGCTTACAATTGATCACAAGATCTACAATAAAATCCATTTCATAGTCACTAAAATCAAGAATTTCTTTGCCTTTTTCATCGCTCACGATCCAACCGCGATTTTCAAGTTCGTCAATTAGTTCTTGATCGTCAAACGAGTCAAGATCCACGTCAACTGTTACATCAATATATGGCATTATTCATCATCCTCTATTTCCATAATAAGTCTAAATTTACAATACGTGTTTACCCAAAAGTTATACAAAAAAGCTGCACCTATTGAACCCAGTATCTGAATAAGTAGCGTTGGACCAAAAAATGCAAGAGCAACATTGGCCATTATGATATCTGCAATTACGACTGCAGCTATGTAATCATACCATTTCACAGCGAAGGCTCATAGAAAATGTGAGAGTCAATTTTAGTAACTCGATCATAAGAAGAAGTCCAGTACGGTTTTACGTAGTCTGCGTGATACATCACGGCATCTTTTACTGGAGATGCTTTACTACGAGCCCAATCCAAAAGTACTACTTCTGTTACTAGACCGGCGTCTTCCCATGCACGCTGAGCAATTACATTGTCTGAAATATTGTCACTCTTGCCATCGCAATACCAACTAAATTGGCACTTATTTCGGATCATATTTCCGTTTCCATCAGTATGACCTTGCTTTACTACACCGCAAATACTATTTGGATACTGAGCTGATTCCATACGATTGAGAGTCACCCAAGCGACTGCGACTTGTCCGAGGGTCGATTGGTTACGAGATTCGAAGAAGATATTTTGCTGCAAACAAACTTTATCTTCTGAAGAAATACCCTGAATGATAGTTTCTGCTTGTGCTTCTTTTATATTGAACGCACCAAGTGCGGTTATCCCAAGAAGTATTCCTGCATTCAAGAGTACTGCTGTAGTATTTAAAAACTTTTTCATAGTTTCGCCTATATTTGTTTATAATAAAAATATATACTGATTCTTTACTAATGTCAACAACTTTAAAGTGTATAAAGCAATTGCTTTATACACACTCCATCATTTCAGCTTCATCATTGAACAAGCAGAGAGCTTTAAAACCAAAATTGTCTACCATGTAGAACGAGTCACCCTTAAGGAAAATATCACCAACCGAAGTCGAGCTCATCTGAGTAAACTTTTCTACTTTATCGGTGTCTTCCCAGAGATTAGTAAGTTCGAAGGCATGATCAAGATCATTTGTATTGACTCGTGCAACTTCAGTAAAGTATTGCAGCATGTCAGGAGTAAACTTACTCGCACCAAACATCAGAGCGCGCTTTGCCTCGATTGAAGGTACTGATTGGCCAGCGTTGAACGCGTCGATCTGATCATTTGTCATTTTGATCTGATAGATGGTAATCATAGGTAGGTTCCTTTCGTTTTACCTATTATTAGAATATACCGATTCGGAACAAATGTCAACAGGTTATTTTAGCCAAGCAACTCTTTTTCCTTCTGAAACTCTGCGGTCGTATTCTTCCACTGAACCTGGATATCTCCAACCCCAGATTGCAACCGATATCATGAAAGATCCGCTACCTATTATTGCGGCGACGTTTCCGGTTGAGAGCCATAAGAAAAGCAGACTCGAGGCCATGACCGCTACCATTGCGTATTTCATACGCGTTGGAAACACTCTTTTTTCGGCCCAGTTTGTTAAAAATGGACCGAACCTTGGATGAGAATAAATCCATTTGTGAAATCTTGGTGATGATTTTGCGAAACAATATGCTGCTCCTACAGTTGGTGTTGTCCAAGGAATGCCGGGGAGTATTACCCCGGCATAAGCGATAATTATAAGAATGATACCTAATGTAAACCAAAAAGCTTTCTTCATGCTTCACACGCCGCGCATTCAGACGACATTACGCGTTTACGAGTTAAAGACTGTGCAGCAGACATAGAGAAGCTATAATATAGACTCTTAACTCCCATTTCATGGGCATAAAGATATAACTGATTGATTTCTCTTACAGACATGTCTGGATCAAGCATAAGGTTTAAACTTTGACCTTGATCAATATACTGCTGACGAATTGCAGCTTGATCAACGATGTTATACGGATTGATCTCAGAAAAGGTCTTGAATACTTCTTTTTCTTCTTGCGTAAGGAAGCTAAGATGCTGAACAGAACCATCTCGATTCTTGATAGAGTCCCAAACATCGGGTATATCTTGTTCTTTTTCTTGAAGTAGCTTAAGAAGGTATGGGTTCTTAATCGTAACCTTCATCTTCGCCAAGTCCTTCACGTAGCAGTTCGAGAACTCTGGTTCGATAGACTGACTTACCTGACCAAGGATGAACGAGCTACTCTTTGTAGGAGCGATAGCCATCGTGGTCGTGTTTCTCATTCCGTATCCCTCGAGTACTTCGGGTTCGCCAAAGTCAACTGCCATCTGACGAGAAGCAGCATGTGAACGTTCACGAAGAGTCTTTGCAATATCAAGGTTCTTCTGAGCAGCTTCCTTAGACTCAAAGCTAATCATATTCGACTGAAGATACGAATGCCAACCTAGGATACCCGCACCAGTTGCACGATGGCGAATTGCGAACCTTCTTGCTCTCTTAAGGTACTCGCTGTCTTCGGTCTTACGAATGAACTCCTCGCATACGGTATCAAGGAACATTGACATTACTTCGATGGCATCAGTTTCTTTGATTTCATCCCAATGTAGAACGTTGATGGACGATAGGACGCAGGTAAACGTTTCATCTACGGTAGAAGGTAGAGCGATCTCAATGCACATATTTGAAGCATGGATCTTCATATCCTTATCTAGGTATACCTGAGGTTTGTTCTTATTTACGTTATCACCGTATAGGATATATGGGAACCCAATCTCAGAGCGACGCTGAAGAACCTTTGCCCAGAGGCGACGCTTTTCAGGATCTCCATCCTTCATTGCAGCGATGAATTCATCGGATACAACGATACCAGTCGTCAATCCTTGGATAGGATTACCTTCCGTTCCAATGTCAAGGAATTCATCTGCATCAGGATGATCAATGTCCGTATATGCAGCAAAGAAACCGCGACGAACGGATCCCTGTGATACTACAGATGCAAGCGTATCATACATCTGCATAAAGTGAACAGAACCTGAAGACTCGCCAGAATCAGAGATAGGAGCTCCGCGGTGGCGAACAGCGCCAAAGTAACCGGAACATCCACCACCGTTCTTCATTAGCATACCGTTTTCAGCAACACCGTATAGGATGGACTCCATGTCATCATCAATGAACGATCCGAAACAGGATACTGGAAGACCTCTCACTTTACCATAGTTTGCCCAAACTGGAGACGCAAGTGAGTAGAAACCACGGCTCATATAGTCGTAGAACTTATCAGCAAATCCGTCGTATCTTTTTCTTGTTTCTGCCGTCCTAGCCATATCCTTTAGATACCATTCAGCCTTATCCGCAATTTCACGGATACGTCCTTCAGGTGTTTCACCCTTTTCAATATTAATATAACCTCGCGATAGAAACTTTCGTGAGTCGTCATTAAGCCAATAAAATTTTTCCATATTTCCCTCTATCAAAACAGATCGTCTTCTGTGAATGCTTTTGTTTTCTTTGAATATGCCGTGCTTCGTTTCACAAAAAAGTCAATATTCTTTGTGCTTAGAATTTCTTCTACAAACCAGTCAGTAGTTTTTACCGCCGCTTCATCTACTTCATATAGCGGCTTCATATCAATAGCTTTGAGTGATTGATTGAAGCGATGCTTAAGGAACTCCTTTACTGTAGCCTTAGGCAAAAAGTCAAGATCAGTGTCACTGTAAATCCAATCGACAATAGCAGATTCGGCCTTGTATGCTTCACGGCATAAACGGTTAACCTCGTTTGTCGTGTCTTTGTTAAACCAATCAGGATTTTCTTCACGAATAATATTTACGAGTTCAAAACCAAAACGAGCATGAATATCTTCTTCCTTTGATGTAGCTTCTACAGCATTAGAAATACCTTTCAAAACATTTTTATGTTTATTGAACGCCATCATAATGAGAAACTGCGAAAACAGCGAAACATTTTCAACGAACATCGAAAAAAGAATGATTTTATGAAAGTAGTCCTTGTCGTCAACCGGAGTACCAATTGACTGCTCAAGATAAGCAATTCGCTTTTTCATTGCTGGAACTTCTACGACTTTTTCAAACTCTTCATTGAGCCCCATTATTTCAATAAGGTTAGAATACGCATCAGCATGACGCACTTCTGATTCACCAAACGTAATACCAACTGCAGCTATTTCTGGTTTTGGAAAACGATCTCCAATTTTAGCCCAGAATGTTTTGACAGCAACCTCAATTTGAGAAATAGCTAGCATTGCTTTTTTGACAATTTCAACTTCTTCAGACGTCATTTTAACTTTCATATCCTGAATATCAGAAGAATAGTTGAACTCAGTGTGCACCCAATATGAGTGGCGAATTGCATCAGTAAATTCTGTTAGTTGAGGATACTCATAAGGTTTGAGGTTTGTGCGCTTGCGGAAAATATTTGGCATATTGTTAAAACGATAAAGAATGTACTCGCGTGCGAGGTCATGAAGACCCATGTCCATGATAACGTTTTCTACTGTTTTGTGTACTTCATCTACGTTTACAATAACATCTTCTGTGCGTTCTTTATTGAGCGATTCAGTTACTTCAGAAGCAACTTCTTCAGATAGTGTTTTACTTCTAATACCGATGGACTTCATTGCTTTCGATACAGCAGTCTTAATTTTTTCGGTATTGAAGTTTTCAGTAGATCCGTCGCGTTTCAACACATAATTTACGGTTTTTAGGGCAGATGAAGAACCGTCTAGCATACTTGATAACCTCTTTTTTGATTGTTTGAATAGATACAATACCCATCTTTATGGACTATTGTGTTTGATAATTTTGGAATTTTATTTTGTCAATATGTAGTATTTATTAGGAGCAATATTATACATGTTGATTTGTTTCAGACTTTTCAAAAAATTTACACGGCCATATCCGCCTTGATAGTTCCGTGATGCTGATAGTTCTTAAGAGTAAACATATCTACTGCATCTATATCAAAACCGTGTGATAAGCCATCGGACAGAATAAAATCGTTTGATATTTCTAACATAGGTAATGGAAATTCTTCTCTACATAGCTGCTCTTCTACCTGATCAAAGTGGTTGGTATAGATATGAGCGTCGCCAATGGTATGAACAAAGTCGCCAACTTCAAGGTCACACTCACGAGCAATGATATGAGTAAGAAGAGCATAAGACGCGATATTGAATGGAACACCAAGGAAAGCGTCAGCGGAACGCTGATACATTTGACAGCTCAAGCGTCCGTTATATACGCGAAACTGTGCGAAGGTGTGACACGGAGGGAGTGCCATAGCATTGATCTGATTAGGGTTCCATGCTGAAAGGATGAGTCTTCTTGAGTCGGGATTAGTTCCAATTTCGTTAAGTAACCATGTGATCTGGTCTGTTCCTTTGTGTGGGTTGAAGCCGTCGAAGTTACGCCATTGGTATCCGTAAACGGGCCCAAGTCCTTTATAGAGATCGTGGTGTTCATAGCCGAGGGCTTTACCTTGGGCATCTGCATTTGCAGTCCAAATCGTAGATCTTCCAACCAGCTCTGTTCGATCCTTTGCATACGTGAGCTCAGCCAGTCTTCGTTCATCTGTGCTTCCTTCAAGAAACCAGAGAAGTTCTCCGACGACGGCTTTCCATGCGAGCTTTTTCGTTGTGACCGCCGGGAAACCTGCCGAGAGATCGAAACGCATTTGGTATCCGAAAATGGATCTTGTACCCACACCCGTCCTATCATTTACGTTTTCTCCATTCGTTAGAATATCCTGTAACATATCATGATATTGTTTCATTTTCTCACCCACTTCGTAATAACGCCAAAACTTAAAACTTCTACAGTTCCCATATGAAACTGTTCCGTAATCTTTTGTTTGGGCAAGAACGTATCACAATCGTATACTCCACCGACATCGTTCAACCAGAGTTCATCAATAAGATCAAGCATACCTTCTAATAGTTGAGCACCGCCAATAATCCAGACATCTTGAAGTTTTGACATCTGCGGAAGACTCCCACGAGCAGTTTCAAATGTCATAAAATGAAACGGTCCTGGCTCTCTGTTTTCTGCTTTAGTTACTACTATGTTGTTTCTTTTAGGTAGTGGTTTATTTGGTAGACTGTCCCACGTAGTCTTACCCATAACTACTACACCGCCTTCAGTACATTCTTTAAACCATTTCAAATCATCAGCATTCTTTGGCCAAGGAAGGTCTCCATCTTTACCAATACCCCAATACGCGTCATGAGCTAGAATTGCTCGAATCATACTTTTCTCCATTCACTTAGTTTCAAAGTGGCCTCAAGGCCTTTATAAGTGTTTTGTCGAATGACTTCATCAATACCAGTCATTCCATTCATTACCATTTCGTTTATATCTTTTCCTGGCACATCAGATGGCCAAATACATACTCTTTGACCGTTTGAAATTACCTTTTCAATTCTTTTGTGGATTTCTTTGTTGCGAGGTTCTGCGTCAAAAACAAAAATTGCGTTTTCGGGTTTTTGCAATGCCTTTGAGTTACCTTCAGCGCCAGCCATGGCTACGGCATTACGAACAAACATGCTATCGATTGCACCTTCTACGACAAGATAAGTTTTATTGAAATCGACTGTGTCAAGACCAAATATCTTTGGCCGATCATCAAACATGATTGTAATATATCGTATTCCATTTGGATCGAAGCCACGTGCAGACACGCCAAAAATCTTTTTGTTTTCGTCGAGAAACGGCATTACGAGTCTTGGTTCGTCTTTACCGATTTTCTTTGGATCAAATTTGTTTGGTATAACACTGTTGATCCATGTTTTGAATTGCGGTGCGTAGTAAAACTTGTAATGATATTCTGATGGGATCTGGCGCTTTGTAATGTACTTTTTGATCGGATGATCTGGCTTTAGCTGGCTTACCTTCTTGATTTTCTTGAGAGGATCACCATTGAACTTAGTCGCGGTTGCAAACTTTTTGCCATCTTCGGTTTTTGGAGGATCTTTTTTTTCTTTGAGAAACCGTTCTGCAACATACTCATTGTATAGCAAATTGTCAAGGTCTTTCAAAAAATAAGAAAAACCGCGGCTTGCGCTGCAGTTGTGGCAATAATAGTAAAGCGCGTTGTTGCGCTCAAGAAGCCAACCGCGTGCTTTTGTTTTAGATGTTTGAGAGTCACCGCATAAGGGACATCGCATGTTGATCTTTACTGGATTTCTCGAAACAAACTTGAAACGTTCGAGTCGAGAAGACAACATGCTCGCATAGTGCAGATCTACGTAATCAACCATTCATTATAATCCTTATAGAATATTATTATTCTATATCACAGTGTAGAAAATGTCAACAAATATTTAAGTAATTATGAAAATTTTCATAAGAACACCAACAACAGCGGCAACGACAATCCATGTTACTTTTGTTATATTTGCATTGATACGAGAGTTTTCTTTTACTTCATCGTGTAGTTTATCAAGTTTTTCTGAGTGACGATTTACTCTTTCGAATAAATTAGCGCGATCTGCTTCCATAGACATGATTTTTTCTTCAGTTCGTGCAAGGCTGATCATGGCATCAGAAAGCTTATCTATTTTCTTTTCAATTCTGTCAAAACGCTCATTAATTGCTTCTGCCGGAATAACATTTATTTTATCGTCTGACATACTAGTTCCTACTTTTTTATTGCTATACGTCACTAATACATGTTTTATTTTTATATTTATTTAGAATAAATTTTCATAAATTCCAATGATTTTATTTTGCTGTTCTATCATGGCTCTTACGTCAGAAAGATTGAGAGCAATATTCTCATATCCTTCTGTAGTAACTGCAAAAAGAACTAATTCACCTTTTTGTATTTGCGCAAATTTTTCATCTATATTATCTGGAGTGATAACAATCCAAGTTATTTTGCGCAAATTCAATTGGTCTACAGTAGGAACTATAGGAGCTGGCCGTTTTGTTTCAATTGTGCGTATTTCGACGGGAACTACGGGTTCCACATTAGGAGTTGAACAAGCGCTAAGGAGAAACGCGCTCGTAATAAATCCAAGGACATTCAGAATTGAACTGTCTTTCATTTTCAGCATTTCTTTCTTTTTCATTGAGAGTTGCACCAGACAGTAGCTCAAAACATCTCATTGCATTTATAGATGCGTTATTTATTGTTCGTTCGACGAGAACGGGCTTAGCTGATGCAAGAGCGTCTAGTTCATGACGACCCAAACGCTCTCGTAACTCATTATTTTGCGATCGAACTGTTTGAAACTCAGATTGTACTCGTGAAAAATCTTCTTGTACTTTTTCATATGAAACTTGAAGATCATCAATAGTTTGAATATTTTGTTCGTTTGCATCCGTAATTGTCTGAACATTTGCAGTAAGTGTCGCGTTATTTTCAGTCAAGATAGCAATGCGACTTTGAGTGGTGCTGTAATAAAAATATGCAGCACCACTCATGAGAGATATTAGAACACCTATGATGATCCAGGATTTCATCAGATCTTAATCTTCGTCATCCATTTCGTCTTCGTCTTCGTCATCCATTTCGTCTTCGTCTTCATCTTCATCTTCATCTTTGGACTCTGTCATTTTCGCATACTTTTCTTCAAGAGCAGCGCGAACACGTTCTTGTAGTGCTTCTTCAAGAGCTTCTTTTACGCCCAATGGATTTTTTTCGATTGATTCTTGAATAATTTTCTTTACTGACATTACTGTCTCCTTTTATTTGATTTATAGTCTTATTTATTAACTATATAATTTTGCTAAAGTATTATTGAAACATATCACCGTGTTATTTCGAATTTCATATTAGGATGGTCTGGATAATTAACCAAAACATCTCCCTCTGGGCACTTATATTCAATATGCGCAAGCAGTGTTGCTGTCCCAATGGCAATTTCATATTTTTCAGCACTTATTGTAAATGAGTATCCAAACTTATCTATAGCATCACTGGCGGGGCCACTAAACTTGGCAACACTAGGAACACCAATGTGAATTCTGTGTTCACTATCTTTTACTTCAAGTTCAAATCCTTCGACCG
>Ga0213861_10003709_pt1 | contig 12593 bp, 13 predicted proteins | sample PICome_4_FD_160110 | JGI IMG/M metagenome (GOLD analysis project Ga0213861, IMG submission 160110) | Coastal seawater microbial communities near Pivers Island, North Carolina, United States - PICO131 | ecosystem: Environmental > Aquatic > Marine > Coastal | place: USA: North Carolina...
AAGTTGAATAAGAGAAGTAACCAAAACGCCGGTGTATATATACCATACGGCTTCGCCTACGTTGTCTCTCGACACTACTAGTTTAAACAATTCATCTTGGATTGTTTTAGTTCCGACTTTATCGAAGGTGGAACTGGTCGATTGATACTTTTCCTTCATTAATGGTTCGAGAATTCCCCAATAGGAATCAAAATTGGTTGGCACGATTTGGTTAATTAATACAGACATGTTCCCGCATATTTTAATTATAGCATCTGCTGCCGTTTGCAAGTCTTCTTTTTTTTTAATGTCGGCACTCGTCGGACCATCTCCTCCTGCCATTGGTGCGGGTGATTTTATGTTTTTAGAATCCGTATCTTTCACAAGAGAATCGGTATATGCGGTGTCTATTTTTTGTTGAATTTCAGGATTTATTAGCAATTCGGTGATAACCTTATTTGCTGAACTGGATACCCAATAATAACCGATGACGTCAGAAAACGCACTTTTAAACCCAGGATACATAGATAACACTAGGATTATCACTCCAAAAATCAATACCCATGGTATAAAGGTGTAAATACCGGCTGCACCCATATTTTCAGTAATGCTTCCACCGCAATTCGTCGTAATGATGGAAGCATTTACTATAAATTGAATAACCACAATCAACGCCAAATAAATTGCCATATGCATGTAATTATCACTAACATATTTCTTGTGCTTTTCATCGTCTGAAAATATATCGAATGTTAATTCCTTTTTTATTGCCAAATAATAAAAAACGGTGGTTAATAAAAAGGTTACAATATTTAAATATGAATTAGCCATATAGATAATGTGTATAAATTAATTTATATTTTTAACCATAATATTATGGACGTCGATGATTTTGCTAAACCATCATTAATAGAACCAGGAGTTAGATTTTTTTTACATCAATCTTTAAAACAATGCAACATTATTCGGGAAGATTATTATAATTTAGTGTTTAATATTGCGGTGTTTATAGGATTGCTAATGTTGATTTGTTTAGTGTTACTTTACAAATATAAAGGACGGATGACCCCTAGCGAAATGCAAGAAAAAAATAAAGAAAAACAACAATACGTGTTATCTAAAATCCAGAATTTTCAAGAAAATAAACGAAAGGTTCATCAAGAATTGATTACCGGGTTGCCAAATTGGGAAAACGAATATGATACAATTAATTCAACCAAACACACGAATCAATTCCGTTGAATTGATTGTGAATAAATGTGAATAATATTATAGGACAAATATATATGGAGTCACAACCACCAATTTTGACAGATGTTACAGAAGCATTAGACGAATATTTAAAGTTAAAACTTAAATATCAAGAACAACAAAATAAGAACAAAAAGAAAATAACAAGCAACACAACATTAAGCAAGAGAGAGAAAAGAATGGAGTATCTAAAATTAAAACCCAAATGCATAAATTGTGGAAATCCAGGAGGAACAACGTTTAAAAATAGTTATTTCCCAGACACAGACAAAGAAGAGGCCCACAGACAATATAGCGCAACCTGTGGCGTTTTGGTGAACCCGTGTGTGCTGAACATTAAAATTAAAGTTGGAAACGTAGAAATGCTACCAGACCTTTTAAATACAATTCAAGATGAAATAAAAGACACTAAAAACAAAATAATAGAATACAAAAATAAATTGTTATTTGGTTATTTGACCGCAGAAAATGTTTTGGTGAAATTCGACGAATTAAAAGAAACAATTAGTAATTATACTTCTTTGTATGAATCATATTTAGACCATTATAACAAAGTGGTGGACAACGACGAAACTAAAGCGAACATAAATAAACATATTACCGAATCCTATATATTAATTGAAAAAATTAAAGAATGTATCATAAAAATGAACGAACAAAAAAACGACAAGTTTGCAAAAGACTCGGTGGAAATTTACATTGAACAATTGGTTCCAACGTTAGATACAATAAGTGATCTAAAATTTGTGGAAAACGTGGTTTGGTATGACGACGATTTTAAAAGTTATCATTTAATTCAAAAAAAATACAACACTCAGTCGCTTTCATATAATAGTTTTAATAATGTAGTATCTGCGTTTGACGTAGGTCGTGTTATACCGCCAACCTCAGTTAAAGGAGACGCGGTTGTAAAGGACTCCGTTGTAAATTTATCTATCGAAAAACCATCAAGAGTTATTCCATCAGCTACCGCACGTCTTGCAATATCTACCGAAGACATTTTACCAGAAATCCCTACTTATTCTGAAAATAACGCAAGTTGGAAAAATCCGGCATACATTAAAATTTGGGACCGAATGCCTCTTAAATTTAAAACCTTATTATTAACAGACCGCAAATGGTTGGAATACTTTATGTTTAATTGTGTTAAAAACATAGCAAACTCCAAACCGTGCGATTTTTCCGCACCCGTGAGTTTGAAGGTTCCGCCAATTCAGTTGGCGAATGGTTCCCAAGATTTCGGTGTTAAAATATATAACGAATTATACGAAAAATTGCCGGCGTCCACAAAGGAAACATATTTGACGCTTTACAACGAAAAGGACGGTGTAAAAAATTACGGTATGTTAATAAATGCGATGAACAATTTAGTTAAAAAGGAGGTTGATTTTGACCGTGGATACTTTTAATTACACCCTTGAAGATTTAAAATGCTCGTATAATATATATATATGATATTTAGATATATATCGCTACCTATTTTTATAATAAGTTTTGCGATTGGTCTATTTTTTATTTATGTATTAGGACCTGAAGTAAAAACGATTTATATTTATCCTACTCCCGAAAGCGTAAACAAGGTCTTATTTAAAGACAAAGCCGAAAACTGTTTTTATTTCGACGAAGAAATAGTGGATTGTCCTAAAGACGAAACGCAAATATCTTCTGTACCAATACAGGCATAAATTTTTACTAGACACACCGAGTAGTTATAATTCGATAATTTTGGTTAATTATTAAATGGCATAACATTTAATTTAGTGTTAAACGGATAACCAATTTAAATTAATTTTCAAAAAGAAAGTAACCCCATAATGTAAATGGGAATGAATTTAGGTAAATTTGTTCATACGGAAACTGGAAAAAAATTAATGTCTGTTTTATTGGGGTTCGGACTGGCGTCTCTTTTTAGGACAGTATGTAAAAACCAAGAATGTTTGATTTTTCACGCGGCTCCATTGAAGGATTTTAGAGATAAAATATACAAATTGGGAAACAAATGTGTAAAATATACACCAGTTGCGACAAAATGCACATCAAACGCTAAAATAGTAGATTTCGAATAATAAATAAATAAATATAATTATTAATAATTAATAATAATTATATATTGGTGAAAATAATAATATATTAGCGAAAATGCGTAAATAAATATAACAATCAATATTTATAATATTATGAGCGAAGCAACAAACATCATGGATTTGCCGTTGGACCCAATTGGGGGTACAAATTCAACAGGAAGTAATGTAAATATAAATGCGAATGAACAAAAACAACAAGAACCTCAGACTGGAAATATAAATTTAGATGAAAGCACCATTACGCAAATTGTGAACGGTCTTCAACAAGCTGGGTTAAGCGGTATGACTCAACTTCCATCTAGGGACATTTCTATGTCTAACTCGGAACATACTACAGATACTCAAACAACACCTAATTATGTTCCTCCACCCCCTAAAAATAATTCAGATTATATTAAAAATGAAGAACAAACTCAACAAATGATTGATGATTATGACGCAAACACGCGGAGACAGCAATCATTGGACAATATATACGATGACTTACAAATACCAATTTTCGTTGCGGTTCTCTACTTTTTATTTCAGTTACCATTTTTCAAAAAGTTGTTGTTTAATTATGTGCCATTTTTGTTCTCAACAGATGGAAACCTTAATGTAAACGGTCTAATGTTTAATAGCACTCTTTTTGGATTATTGTTTTTTATATTCAATAAATCGTTGACATATTTATAGAATTTCAAAATTTTCGTATTATTATTAAATAGTAAATGACATCTAATAATAACTGAATGATTAAAGATTATGTAATTAAATTAATTGAAAATCTGCCTCAAAATATTAAAGACGCTAAAAAATGCGAAACAATTGATTTGGTATTAGATGGAGGAGCATTTAACGGAAGTTACCTTACAGGCGCGGTATATTTTTTACAAGAAATGGAACAGCGAAAATATATTAAAATAAATAGAATATCTGGTTGTAGTATAGGGTCGGTTATTGCCTTTTTATATTACATAGACCGTATTGATTTAGCGTCTACGTTTGCTAAAATGACTGCTGAAGATTTTAGACAAACCCACAAATTACAAATAATAAAAGACATTAAAAATAATTTAAAACCCCATATACCAGATGATGTATGTTTAATGGTCAATCACAAATTATTCATCACATATCATAATATAATAAACGGTAAAAAAAAAGTTAAATCAACTTACCTAGATGTGGATGATATATTGGATACTATTCTAAAATCTTGTTACCTGCCATTTTTAATAGATGGGAATATGTTATACAAAAATAAATACGTAGATGGAATAAACCCGTATATTTTTAAAACAACAGGACCCAATAAAATATTGTATTTGGATCTATTTGGATACGATAAAATAGGACATTTGTTTAATGTAAAAAATGAAAAAACAGATTGTCATAGAATACTCGCTGGGTTATTGGACATTCATAGTTTTTTTATCAAGCAAAGTCCCACAAATATGTGTAGTTATGTGAACGAGTGGAATATAATAAATAAAGGAAATATTTATTTTAAAGGAGTTCTTGAAAAAATGCTAATATATTTAATTTATATAATGTATTTTATTAAAAATAAAACGCCGAATCAGTTTAAGAATACGATATGTTATAAATTATCGTCAAAAATAACACAAGACATTTGTGTTATTTTATTGGACGAGTTTTGTTTATAAGTTTAAAACGAACAACATTTATATACATTACTATTAAATGGATGAAATTGATATAACAAATTTAGATTTTTCGTTGGAAAATTTCACAGCAGACAAATGCGATAATTTATTATTTGATTTTGGTACGGAGTATGATTTATATATTTATATAGGAATCTTTATTATATTAAGCATAATATCGTCCATCGCATATAAAATGTATAAAAATAAAACTAAACGTGTTACATTTCAAGATAAATTAGATGAATGTTATGGTGGAGTGTGTGCGGTTTAATGACTATTTAACACATTTACATTTTCCGGAGTATTTTCCTCAGTAAATCTCAAATAATTTGTTTTTTTTTGTTTTGCTCTTTTTCTTTTTATATAAAGACGTTCCTTTTTTACGTTGAGTTTTTTTATTCTTCTTGTTGTTTGTGGTAGTTTTGTCAACTGATCTCGAAGAAGTTTCATTTTCAGGTTTGTAATTTAAAAACCATTTTTCAAACTCTTTTTTATTGCCTTTTAGTTCTTTATATTTATCGGATTTATGCGAACGCATTTCTTCGATGGTTTCTTGATGTCCGTAACAGTTAATGCTAAAACGTTTCAACAACCCTTTTTGTTCCAGTCTATTTTTTTGCTGAACCTCGAATAAATATTTTGACATGCATAATATTCTATCAAGAAAGTTGTTGTAATAAGACCTATTTGTATATAAAAATGCTAAATAAAAACTCAACATCGTATCTATGGTTGCGATTTTCGTGCTTCTTCCAGAAACCGTAATAACGTTGTAGCTATGACACGCGATTGGTTTGTAAATAAATGCGATTGTATCTTTTCCTACAAGAATTTGATAATGAACCGGAATAATCTCTCCTACAGGTTCTCTTTTAATTATTTTAACGTTTTTAATTCCAATGTCCTTTAATCGTTCCTTTACTATTTCAGCCGTAATATCTGGTTCGTTTGTCAATACATCAAAATCCGCAACCTGTTCGGTCTGTTTTTTAGTTTTGTTCGGCATGTACCGTGAATAAAGAGACATCGCAAACCCGCCGAAGAATACACACCCTTGATTAATTAGTGTATTTTTAACGGTCTCTACAATTTCATTCTCTTCGGTTTCATCCGACATATCACGTTGAAAATTTATGTTGTCACATTTAATGTTGTTTAACGGGTAGTGTTTATTTAACAGACTTAACCGTTTTAATACCTTTTCCCATCTACTTATGTCTCCGTCTGGTCTAGACAATTCTAAATACATCGCCATTCTTAAATAATTTGGCGGAGTATATAATATCCCACCTACACGAATCGCGTCTTGTTTCAACGAGTTGTAGATTTCTTCTGGCATATGGGTTAAATCCGCGATTGGAATATAATTCACAAATACCTTGTATGTCCCAAAATGTTGCCCCGACTTGGCTTCAACGTTGGTAAACCCTTCTTTATAATAAATGTCTGCCAATTCCTTCGCGTGTTTTAACGCATTTGTTGTAAAAAAATCATAATCTGGCAATTCGATATCTTTGTTGTAAAACTGGTCTTCTTCTGGTAAAATATTATTTATGGCAGTTCCTCCATAACATATTAGATTTTTACGTTTAATGAAATCCTCTACAATTTTAATAATTTTTTGTATTTCACCAGAATTTACGGTTCGTTTCCCAATTTTTTCTTCTGCTTTATCAACCGCCATACGAAGTATAGTAAGTTCGCAATCTTCAAATGATAATTTATGACATACATTTTTTTTTGGCATCGTACTATATTAATACAATAAAAATAATTTAACAACAATTATATTTATTATTATATAATAATAACTAAAATGTTTGCCGAAAATAAAAACGAAGAATTGTTGAATAAACTATCGTTGATTTCTCCCCGAAATGTATCACGAAGACTTATTAACGAAATAAAAGAAATACTAAAAACAAACAAGTATGAGGCAGATGATATAACGATTGAACCTGGTGGTCCCACCCATTCTCCAAACACATATATAATATCATTTTATGATTCAGATGAAAATAAAACATTTAAATTTAATGTTTGTAATTATCCGTTTACTATGCCTAAATTTACCATAAATTCTAAACCATACCATGAATATTTAAGATTTTGTTCAATTGAGTTTGGTCACGCGCTTAATAAATATACTAAAAAAATGTGTTTATGCTGTGATTCAAAAATGTGTCACGCAAATTGGACGCCCCAATATAAATTTATGGACATTATAACAGAGTTTAAAGAAAATGAAAAATTATGCCAAAAAATCGTAAGAATTATATTGCTAAACGTAATTAAACGGAAATATTCGGCAGAACACATAAATTTGATAAATTGGTTATATTAAAACAAATTGGTTATATTAAAAACTATAATTGTAATAATCAGACGAAACATTTCGGGTCGCATATGAATTTGCTGGGTCTTGAGGTGTTGGGTCGGGAATAGTAACAGGTTGATACCGCAACCGAAGCGGTTTTAGCGCAAATGCGTAGTTGTGTGTATCAAAAAATAAGGCGTTATCCATTAAAAAATTGTCAACGTATTGATACCTCATCGCTACCATTTGACACCCATATGCCTGACACAACTTTGCCGCGGGGTTTGATGGATTTTGTCCGGAATCTGGAAATACAATCGTTATATTCCTTTTATTATATTCTGTCAACTCTTGAGTATCCGGATTATTTTTTATGTCGTAATAATTGTATCCGCGCATAAATATTGAGTTGCTTGTTAAATTAACATATTCTAAAAATTCTTCATTTTGCAAAAATGAATTGTTTATTTTGTCCACAATCACGATAATTTTGTTCTTGAACGAGAGCAAAGGCATCATTCCTATATTTGTTCCCGAGTTTTCAAAACTATATTCTTTTCCAAGCATAACGCCATCGTAAGAGGCAAAAATTTTTGCCATATTGGTGTATACTTCGTTGTTGTTGCTTTTAATTCTTAAATGAATTAATATAGGGTCGGATGAGTTTGGAGCAGTTCCACCGGAAAATGCGTAATTGTTAATAGTATCCATAACACTGCTAAAATTTACAGAGTTAAAGGTCTCTTTTACGTAATAATCATTTGTGGTGCTGGTTGCGACCACCGGTTTATTGTCAATTGAATAAATTTCAAAATCCAAACAACGAACCCCTTGTTTAATGACGGCTTTTAAGTTACATATATTTACAAAATCGTTTTTATATGACCCGCCACTACAAGCGTTGTATGCTGTTTTTATGTAATAATCATATAAATTTCCACTGCAATCAGGGTCGCTTGAATTAACAGAACGAATATTTCCATCAACGGAAGGATATAATGTATTCATATAATCGCATTCGCTATTTTGAAGTCTTGATAGGTAAATCAAATAAATAATAAAAACTATTAAAACAATAAAAATGATGGAAATAATTATATAAACTTGAAAATTTTGATCTATATCATTTATTGTCGGTTGCATTAGTAATTAATATATGATGACATATTAATAATTGTATAAATATTAATTTATATAAACAAATATATTACCTAAATTATTAATTAAATAGTGCGTTATAATATATAATAACTATGGCTGGTGGATTAATGAATTTAGTTGCTGCGGGACAGCAAAATATTATTTTAAATGGAAACCCGTCAAAGACCTTTTGGAAATCTACTTTTAAAAAATATACAAATTTTGGGAAACAAAATTTTCGGCTAGATTTTGAAGGAACTCCCCAATTAAATTTAACTGCAGAATCTACATTCAACTTTAAGGTAAAACGATATGCCGACCTTTTAATGGACTGCTACATTTCAGTAACGCTTCCTAACATTTGGAGTCCCATTATGCCTCCTCAAAAATACGTAGATCAAGACGGTTCAACTCAATTTACGGATTGGTCTCCATACGAGTTTCAATGGATTGACAATATAGGAGCCCAAATAATTAAACATATTACTATATCGTGCGGAAATCAACAATTACAACGTTATTCTGGACAGTATATATTAGCCGCAACACAAAGAGATTTTAGCGAGACAAAATTGAAGTTGTTTAATGAAATGATTGGACAGACCGCGGAATTGAACGACCCAGCAAATTCAAATAATCGAAACAATAAATATCCAAACGCTTATTATACGTCCAGTCCTGCAGGAGCACAACCGTCCATATCAGGACGAACATTATATATTCCTCTAGGTGCGTGGTTTAATTTAGTTACCAGTCAAGCATTTCCATTAGTAGCCCTCCAATATAACGAACTTCAAATAAGTGTTACCTTTAGACCGATTAACGAATGGTTTACCATTCGCGATGTAATGGATCGAACAAACGATTATCCTGTGGTTGCTCCCAATTTCAATCAATATTATATGCAATTTTACCGATTTTTGCAAACTCCTCCGGACGAAAAGTTGGGACCCAACTCATACGTTGATAAAAGAACAAATTGGGCAGTGGATATTAATTTAAATTGCACTTATTGTTTTCTATCTAATGACGAATCCGAAATATTCGCCAAGAACGAGCAAAAATATTTATTTAAACAAATTCACGAAAGACCTTATCATAACGTTACTGGTCCCAATAAGATTGACATCGATTCTCTTGGAATGGTTATTAGTTGGATGTTTTATTTCCAGCGGAGTGACGCGAATCTTCGCAATCAATGGTCGAATTATACAAATTGGCCATATAATTATATGCCTTACAATATCCAACCAGCACAAGTTGCGTCGTCTGACGATGATTGTACAGATTGTGATGACGATGAATGCGAAGATTGTGATGACGATGAAGCAGATTGCGATGACGGTCACGCAGATTGCCCAGAAGGTGACGCAGATTGCACAAACTGTCACGCAGATTGCCAAGACGGTCACGCAGATTGCACAAACTGTCACGCAGATTGCCAAGACGGTCACGCAGATTGTGATGACGGTCACGCAGATTGCCAAGACGGTGATGAGGATTGCGACGAATGTGATGAGGATTGCGACGACTGTAATTGTAATTACAACAACGCACCAGATAAATTTTCCCCTGGAGAAAACCCAAATGGGACATCGACTGGACTATTTTTAACCGGAGTATATAATCCTCAAAACATTAAAGACATTTTAATCGCAATGGGAATCCTAATTGATGGACAATATAGAGAGAATGTATTGCCTGTTGGAGTATACAATTTTGTTGAAAAATACACAAGAACCTCAGGAAATGCTCCTCCTGGGTTATACTGTTACAATTTTTGTTTGGACACTAATCAAATGAACGTCCAACCGTCTGGCGCGATGAACATGAGTCGCTTTACCAACATTCAGTTTGAATTTACGACGGTTTCACCGCCAATAGATCCATATGCACAGGTACTAACTATTTGCGACCCGACCACCGGTGATGTTGTAGGCATAAATAAACCAACGTGGCGCATTTATAATTATAATTATGACATGCAATTATTTGAAGAACGAGTAAACGTTATTACCTTTGTAGGTGGAAATGCCGGACTTATGTATGCGACTTAAATTTACACGTTTTACATCTTTTAACCATTCATTCAGTTATTCTCTCGTTGAATGAAAATATAATTTTGTTTATGATACCTAAAATAAAAACAAAATAAATCTTGAGGTCTTGTCTATTGAATATTCTTTTGTAAAAAGAAAGACGGAGAGAATGAATGAGTTTTAACGTTAAGTATTTGGAATTGTCGCATTAGAAGCAAACGGTCCGTCCAAGATGAAGTCTCCGGTTAAACTATATCTTTCTGGATAATTAGGCATAAATTTAAGTTTGCCGGGTTTATATCTTTTATTAAATAGCGAATCAGTTTCTTTGAATGCGACCGACCAATTGTTTGTTCCAAAATTTGGCGTGATTGGTTTAGAATACATATTTGATGTAATTACACGTTGTTTTGTACCATATCCGCTGGTTAAAGGAGAATATGGTGAGGTTGAACCAAATGTAAGTTTTCCAGCATCGTTGTCTCCTAATATAGAGGTAGAACTAGAAGTATAGTTATACGATATAGGGTCTGATTCTGGATTGCATCCGGAACAATCAACATCAGACAAACATTGTTGTCCGGTTATAGAACAAACGGATGTTGGTCCGCAAAAATTATTGCAACTATAAGTTGTAGTTAGAGGCAAGTCAACACGATGGTTTGTGTTTCCAGAAACGTTTCCAAAATTATTAGAAAATTGTTCTATTATGAAATCGTTGGTTGTTAAATAATCTATCCATTTAAACAACACCGCAATTAGAACGAGACAAAATAATACGATACCAATTGTTTTGTATTTTTGTATTATTTTCATATAATATTAATTCATATTAAATATTAAATATGAATTATTAAATGTTAAATATATATTTTAGCAATTGATTTATTTATAACAAATTGTTGAATTAATAACAAATGGATAAATATATAATATTAATTTATTATAAGTAATGTCCGACACATCAGATACTTCTACCATAGATGAAAAAAGAACACCGACCTCAACAAGCGAATATATGACAAACGTCGGAAATTTTTTAGGGATAGTTGTTGTTTTATTTGTAGTGGTGTTGGTGTATTTTTCTAGCGGTGGATTGTTGTTATATGCGTGTAAAGCAGCGCAATCAAATATGTTACCGAATGACTTAAATTGTTCTCCTTATACTAAAAACGAACCGAAGATTCCCCACATACCAACTAATATTTTTAAAACCGAAACATCAGACGGTAAAAAGACGTCTTTAAAACTAAATTTTCCTCATAACCATTATAATTTTAGTCATATGTTATTGGACCCCATTACTAATTATAAAAAAAACTCTGATTCTTATTTGGCAAACTATTTTATTTCAATCATAGAATCAGTATTAGTTTTCAATTATATGTCAATTGACAAAGCATTAAATATGTTAAATGGATTAAATGAACAATTGGTCATTTCAATTGGTCCAATTATATCCGTAATTTTATTTTGGATGTTGGTTGTTTCAGATTTTTTTTATTTTATTTTTTTGTGGTTTTCTCAAATGAGTTGGTTTTTTAAGAAAAAAAGTAGTCCCGACTCTCATAAATGGGAGTCGGTAGGACTAACTGACCCGATTGGATATATAGGTGCGTTTATATTGGTGTTTGTATTTTTCATCTTATTTTTTTGTGTGTTAATACCTATGGGTTTAGGTTCTTGGGCATTGATGGTTGGGTGTATGTTGACATGTATAACATATTCATCGTCGATGAATGAAAAACCGACAAACTCATTGTCAATAATAAAATTAGTATTTTTGCATTTCAAAACATTAATAATGAGTGTGTTTATGTTGTTGGTTATATTGGCAACCTTTTCAAAAATAGGTAATGTTCCTGGAATTATATCGTTAATAATGGCGTTGTTATTAGTATCTGGGATAATAAAATCTGACCTGTTTGTATCAGTTGCGTTTGACAAAATGTCGCCGTTTGTAAGTGATAAACAAGTATCTAAAGAATGCCCAACCACACAAAAGAAAGACAAATAAACGGTTAGCGGTTTTCAACTGTGCCATTTTTTAGAAATAATTAAATTAATTTAATATTATTGCTTAAATAAATAATATATTAAATAATATACTATGGGTAAAAAAAAACAAAAA
>Ga0213861_10003710_pt1 | contig 12588 bp, 16 predicted proteins | sample PICome_4_FD_160110 | JGI IMG/M metagenome (GOLD analysis project Ga0213861, IMG submission 160110) | Coastal seawater microbial communities near Pivers Island, North Carolina, United States - PICO131 | ecosystem: Environmental > Aquatic > Marine > Coastal | place: USA: North Carolina...
AAGTCGTTGGCTATACCTTGCGTACAAGTAGGACAATCATCGTTGTGTTCATAAAAGGACAGTTCCTTCTCAAACGCTTTACGATTTCTTTCAAGTTCGGCCCGCTGCTCACTTGCATCAGTATACTTTTTCTTTTCATCAGCCTTATCAGAAATATCATCATATAGAACTTTCATGATTTCGTCTTGCGCATCAATCATCGAGTTCTTTACTTCAATAGAGTCAATATGACCAGACATTTTGTCTTTGATCTTATCAACTTCGATAGACTTCAGATTACGTATTGCTTCATCGCTTTCTTCTTGTGATGCGATTTTGCTATCAACGATTTCTATATTATATTTGTTATCATTGATATCAGTCTTGATGCTTGACATGCGTTCTTTTGCCAATGTACCCATAACAGAGAATACCTGGATGTCTAACAAGTCTTCAATAATCTCTCGACGTTGATATGCTCTCAATTCCATAAAAGGAATATAAGTAGCGGAACCAAGCACAACGATTTGATTAAAAGCTTTGAAGTTAATACCTAGAATAGATTCTTCGAGGAATCCTTGATAGTCTCGAATAGCTGCGTCTTTATTAATCATTGTGCCATTCTTCCAAATCTCAAACAAGTTTGGTTTAATACCACGAAGGATTTTGTACTTATCACCGCCAGCAGAGAAATACAATTCTACAATAAGTTCTTTATTATTAATCGAGTTAACTAACTGAGCTTTATTGATATTACGAAAAGGTCGGCCGTATAGACCAAAAACAATTGCATCAAGTAAAGTACTTTTGCCTGAACCATTAGATCCTGCAATCAAAGTACTAGGCACTAGGTTCAGATCAACTGTCGTAAATACATTTCCTGTTGATAGTATGTTTTTATATTTTACTTTTTCAAAATTGATTCTCATTATAAACTCATTGCCTCATGATATAAATCGTCCAATACAGATTTTACTTTGCCTTTATCAATTGCAGTCTCAAGACCTTCAATGTATTGTGCTAATATTTCTGTCGTATCTTTCGTTTCATCAAGTATTTCGTCAACACCCGTTGCATCTAAATTCAAATGATCGTCTACGGCTCTAACATCCACCGCACCGCATTCAGCCATACGACCCATAAACATATCATATAGATACGCGTTTGTTTTATTCTGTACTATGACCTTAACAAATGTATCTCTATATTGATCTACATCGTAATTTGCAACATCGTCAACAGTCCATTCTTTATCGTCATAGAATACTTTATAGAATACTCTATTGGGATTCTCGATCTTAATCATCTCTCGAGTTTCAGTATCGAATACATGAAAACCTCGACTACCTTTATAATCAGACCATGTCATTTCATACGGAGATCCAAGGTATTCTACGTTGCCATATCTCGAAGGATGGTGGAAATGACCAGAGAACGCAGATTCAAAATTCTTGAACACGTTCATATCAATACCATGCGTACACAAGGCACCTTTCATCATTTCAAAACCTTGCACTTCAAGATGTCCCATTAATATATTAGCATCAGAGTTTCTAACGACTTCTAAATTCTTTTCGCCGTTCTCTTTGTTGAGCCAGGGTAGCATAAGGAATTTTGTAGATCCTAGTTGTAACTCAGTAGCATCATTTTGATATAAAGTAAACTGAGGATACTCTTTAGTCAATAGATTCATACTATTGATTTCATTAGTGCTTGCATAGTACGTATCGTGATTACCAATCAGACAATGAAAATCAATATTACGCTTTGCTAAATTATCAAAGAGGAATGCTTTACCTGCAGATAAAGAAGCATAGTTGATATATTTTCGACGATCAAAAGTATCTCCGAGGTCGAACACAGTGGTGATACCATGTTCATCTAGATACGGAAAGAATAACTCTTCAAAAAACTTTCTTTGTACTTCGTGGAATACTGCAGAGTCGCCTCTAACTCCGATGTGAATATCGGTTACAATTGCTATCTTCATGTTTTTAACCTTCGACTTCTTTACCGACTAATTCAATTTGGTTCATTGCGTTTCCTGCTGCATGCATCGCGGCCTTTAATGAGTTTCTTTGCTTTTGAATCTTGCGCTTCTTCTTTTCGGCGCGGTCCCATTTAAGACGAGATACTTTGTCTTTATATACAACACCATGAAGGTGATCGAACTCGTGTAAGAAACATCTTGCGGTATAACCTTCAAAGGTACCTTCTTGTAGTTTGCCTTCTTCATCATACCATTTTGCGTCAACCGTTTTTGGGCGCGCAATCGTAACAAACATATCAGGATAACTTAAACAACCTTCAACATCAAGTTCAGTTTCTTCAGATACGTTTAATACCTGAGGGTTAACAAACATCATTACATTCGTTTTGTTTTCACCAATGATGAACAATTTATAATCTAATCCTACTTGACACGCGGATAGCCCAAGACCTCTTCTAGAGACCATTACCTCTGTCATTTGTTCCTTGGTTTCCTTCAAATTAATTTGAGGATCTTGAATGTTAATATCCCCTAATTCTTTGGAAAAGATTGGGTCCGTGTTTGAAACTAAATTCATAATGTACTCTCTACTATTTGTTGTCGGTTTCTGCAGCCCTTTCAGCCGCTTCGTCTTTCTTCACTTTAAGCTTATTTTCAAATTCATCAATGAATTCACTAATGTAATCAGGTAATACATTACCGACCATAGTACCTGTTGAATCATCAAAAAATGTTTCAGAATCGAGCACCTGCCTTTGAGACGCTTTAAATTTAATATACATCTGCTTCTTCTCTTTAGAGATTCTGCGTAGGAATGCATACCAAATAATTTGAGTAAAATAAGCAAATGGATTTTGCGATTTCTCTGGATTGAAGTTATGTATATATTGTAGGCAATTCTCAATGCCATCTGAGATCATCTCTTCTTTATACATATAACCGCTAAAGTTTGGACGTGTTGCCAATCTCTGAGCGATCATCATGATACATTTGCCAATGTAGTCTGGTACCTGTGGATTCTTATCACCACAGTTCTCTGCTTCTTTACACAGATCGCCGTATGCGATTAAAGCATCAAGCAGATCTTTGTTGTTTACGTAATTCTTTTTCTTAGCCATAACAAAAAATAATCCTTATTGTGTTGTTGAAAATAAATTATATTATATACTAATATTGTGAGTATGTCAATGGTTAGATCACAATTAAATTCAAATAACTGAAAATAACTATTGACATTTTGTTTTTTCCTTGTATAATAGATATATCGTATCTTAATAAACCATATTAGATCTCGACGGTAAATATCCTAAACGTGAATTCCTCAGCAGAGTATATCTCAATTCTTTTCTTAAAATGTTCCATAGTATAATTGCTATATGAACCTGAGCTCAAATCATCAGCGATGTCATAAAGGACTGCTTTCTGGGAGTCCTCAGCTTTACGTAGACTTCGACCAATTGACTGAAGTACTTTTATCTCAGACTTAGATGAAGTAGCAAAGATAACATTATCCAATCTTTTAATATTCACACCAGTACTGAATACACCATAAGAAGCAAGTATATCATGTTGCTTAATTGGATCGTTCTCTACTAAGTGTCGAATTCTTTCGCGTTCGTCTCCTTTCGTAGCCCCGTATATAAAATGCAGTTCACGACCTTTTTTTCTTAGCAGTGGTTCTAGGATCTTGCCATGCTTCTCGACTAAATCAAATAGAACCAAATTGTTTTGGCCTTCTAAAGACCATAACAAATTCTTTATAAAATTGTTTCTCTTTTCATGATTAACAATAAACTCTCTTTCAGCAGGCCATCTACGCTGTGCTTCTTTTACTTGACCCATTGCCTTCTTAAATTCCTTTCTTACTTCTTTTGAATGTGATAGGACAATAGCTTTAACTTCAAAGTCGGCTACGGTGCCTTCGTCCATTAAACGTTTAGTACTAATGATTCTTTTTACTTCACCGAAACAACCTTCGAGTACTAACCTATGCGTTTTACTTTCAGCAGATTTAAGAGTACCTGTAAAGCCATGACGGTATTCACAGTTATTCATTTTGTGCATAATCGTTGTTAAAGACTTGGCTTGAAACGTATGAGCTTCATCGCCCATGACACAACCAAACTGATCGAACCAATCCTTATCTAGTTTAACTAAAGATTGCCATGTAGATATAACAATAGGAGCTTTAGTATTCTTATCAACACCACCTTGTATTTTATAGATCAGAGATTCATCACAACCGTAATCAACAAAGTCACCGGACATCTGATGTACTAATGATATGGTCGGAACAATAATTAATGTTCTTAATCCTAATGATTGATAGTAATGCTGCTGTAACAAATAAATGATTAATGATTTGCCTGAAGACGTTGGCGATAGAGATAAAGATCTTCTTTGCTGAATAGCATTTATAATATATTCTTCTTGATAATCACGAGCAGTAAATTTACAATTGATCTCTTTGCACAACTCAGCAATATAACCGTCCGCAACTACTTCAAGCTCACCAATAGAAGCAGGAGCATCTAATACATAGTCTCTATCTTTGCAGAACTTTTTAAGATGGCCGTATAGACCAACATATAAAACAGGTCGCATTGGTTGGAACATACGAATAGTTCCATCCCAGATCCTTGCTTTGTACTTAGGAGAGAACTGATATCCTTCGGGCTTGAAGGAAAAGTACTCTGACAATTCCATCTTAATACCCGAGTCACAAACGATTTTCATATAGACCGAATCAACAGGATCTATTGTAATTACTTCACTCATTATAACCCTTTAAGGAATTCTATTTCCCTTTCGTTAACTCTATAAGCAAAACCGTAAGCTTCGAATAAACCTTTTGGTACATCGTAAGCTGAGATCTCTTCGCCTTTAGAGTAGTTTTCTTTTGTCGTTGCTAATATAGTATTATCTCTTTCATCAATAAAATTCCAAAATTCGTCAAAAGACCAATCGTACTTTTCAAACATACTTTTATATGTTGCTGATCTAGAATATTGATGAGATCTATTTACACCATCTTCGCCACGACCTGGTGGACGTTTGTAATTTAATTTTTTGAATACTTCCAATGCAGCTTTTGTTATACCAACAACATGCCAACCTGGAATCATTCCTTTTATTTCTTCGAATGCTCTTACTTTATTTCGTATTGGTAAACCTTCTATAACCTTAATATGATTAAAGGCCTCAAAGATAATTTCCTTTGCTTCCAAATCACTAATGGTTCTACCGTCTGTCAATATATGCATCTTCATAATTTAATTGCCAATAATAAAAGAATTGAGATTAATAATATGTTAGTGAAAAAGATACCTATTGCTAATATTGTATGGTACCAAATCCATCTTGTCTTATACGCATTTTCAATTGTTACTTGCTCTGGGTCAACATCGTCCTTCATCATGTCTATGACAAGAGTTTCCTGCTGTTGAACCTCAGGCTTGCTCCAAAACTTTGTGAACCAGTTCATTTAGTAATCGCCCGCTTGGAACTTTAGAATATCAATCATATTTTTGATAATGAAGTTCCTGCTATGTAATGTCTTTATTATATCTTCGAGGTAGTTTGCGTTAGCAGTATGATAATCAATTGTAAGACTAAGTTTGATAACCTCTTTGTCTGCCTGAATGTATTTGTCCAAATCATTACGAATTACTTTTAAACGAAATGGCTTCCATCCTCTTTCTCGCAGATCTTCTTCGGCCATAGAACCATCGTAGTAATTACGCTTGTCCATTTCAAGTTCTTTATATTCTGCTTTGAGTTTTTTAACACGCAATACTTCTCGATAGTACATGTTATAGTACTTACTGTGAAGTAGAGGTATTCTTTTTGATTCACCTACGAGGTTCGTTTCGTCAATTGGAGCGTCACTAGCCCAGATGGTTGATATATCATTTGTATCCATAATCTATCTCAATTTTTTAATTCATAACAATTATAACAGGTTTCTTAGTGAATGTCAATAGTTATAATTGTTCCATCTTAAATATATCGTATCTAAATGTTACATTACAAGTAGCATAAGATATATCTGTAACATTTACATCAAGCGTAATTTCGCCTAGGCTTGTTGGAAAGCAATCTTGAAATATAAATCTTACATGAGGATTCTTATGTGAGTTTGTAATCGTCAAAATAATATCAGACGTAAACCCATCGCCTTCTAAGAGAGATTTTGTTTGGTTGGTTGATTCAGGGCCTGAGATGCCTTCTAACCATTGAAGTACTTCTCTGTAATTATTCATGTTTTCGTCTACAATAAATCCTAAAATCAAATCATCATAAGAAAGATTTTGGCCTGGTCTATACAGTTCGCCTAACGGGCTATTCATTAAAATTGGCGAAGTACTTATTGATGGGACTGTCGCCTTTTGAGTAAAGAACTCAACATTTGGTAACCTATCTACACTAATTGTGAAGTTAGTTGGAGATAAATAATTGTTAATAATTTCAGTCATTATAAAACCTATAAATAATTGATTGCATACTGTTATTTATTAAAATGGACTATATCATGGATTTAAAACTACATCTCGATACCGCTGACATGTCATTCGGCGAAATAAGCGACATTTATACACAAGTTTATAAACTATACGATTACGATTGGTGGTATGAAATACAACCTTCCGATGTTGTGGTGGATATTGGTGCAGGCATTGGTGTTGTTTCTAAAAAAGCTCTCGATGCTGGTGCAAGCAGGGTTTATATGGTTGAACCCAACAGGCGAGTTCTTAAATCTGCTATTAAGAATGTTTCTGATTATATGATTGATGTTCAACCTTATAATCGTGTCTATCCAATATGTGCAACTATCGGTAAGGATATTGATTCTTCAGGTATGTATCAGAATGAGTTATATAATAAAGAAGAAGAACCTCAGGTATTCAACCTTCAGCAACTTATTACAGGGTTTGAGATTCCGACGATTAGTTATTTAAGAGTTGATACTGCAGGCGGAGAATGTAATATATTATCTAAAGAGATGATACCGCTACTTAAGAATCACGTAAAGTTTATTGCAGTAAGAGTACATGTAGGTAATAGGTATAATTCGGATAAAGTATTCGAGCGATGGAGAGATACTTTTCTTATTGAGATTAAAGATAGCCTGCTCTTTAAGGATCCGAGCTTTTTAGAAAAGATCTGGGCAGATAATTGGAAAGAACAAATGCCTTATTCGTATATGCTGTATATTAAGAATTGGTGATATATACCATAAAGGAAGACCATTTAGAAAAGTCTCCTTTCTCTAGGAATTCGTCATCATAGGCTTTTGTTCTATCTTCATGTTCAAGGAAACGAACTTGGTTAACATCAAACTGTCTTAATAGACCGTCTCTAAATTTTTGCCATTGTTTAACACAGCCTGAGTAAGCGTTCATATGGAACTCAACTGCGATATGTTTTACTTGCTGTCGTAGATATGGAAAGTTTATATCAGTAAAGATACTATACTCACCACCTTCACAGTCAATCTTTAAGTAATCTATTCTTGGTATATTGTAATCAACAACTAAGTCCAAGAACGACATCTTTTGGTAACCACTCTCACTATCCGAGAATACATTTTCAAAATGGCTAGCAGTAGATCCTATTCCTGCGTGTATTGGTTCAACAGGACAATGCTGATTATCTATATAGTAATCTGATACGTTTCTTAAAAGGGTTTTGAGATGCTGCTTGCTAGGTTCGACACTAACGATACGGCTTGCAGCACGATCCAAAGCATGACAAGTAAAGAAACCAACACAAGCGCCAATGTCAACGACAACGTCACCCGGATTAACGTCACGCCACCAAGTATAGTCTTTCCTATAAAAGAATTCATGATATAATGTCTGTACATCGGTTAAAGGTAATCCTTCAGTAAGTAGGTTTAAGTTTAAATTTTTCCGTTCCATTATCAGATCGTCAAGCATATTGTGATCGGCAACCCTGAGAGCCTCGCATAGAAGGAAGCTCGAAAGGACAGTCGAGATTTAGATAGCCCGTGGCGTGATTGTACCACGAGTAGTTTAAGAGTGTAACAAACAGTATTAGCATTACTTTAATCATCACCAGTTATGTATGTTTCCTGCTATAATAACGAAACATGTAATAAAGTTTACTAACACGATAACAGTTCTAATCATTGCTATATTGTCGGCTTCTCTATCAGTCGTTCCTTCTTTCTCGCCTATTGCTTTTGCCCAAAGACGCCACATGTTTTTCACTCTCCGTGTTCTTCCTTGGATGTGTAATCTTCAAGCATGTTCCGTGCATACTTTGCCATCTGCTCGAGTTTAATAACTAAAAGTTCTGCATCAGGGATATCTATAGGTCGAATCTTATCGTATATCATATAACCTTCAAAGTGGTTCTCAATCAATGTTTCAAAATCAAAGATTGTTTCAATAGAAGGTTCGCAAGCGCATGCACCAATATAAACAGAAACCCCAACACCGTTCTCGTCTATGTGCGCTGATGTATCAATTTCCAGTTGAGTTGTATTACTTGTCATTTTCGTTATCCTCATTATCCCATTTGTTTAATATAATCATTACTACAGCTAAGCATACAAGTAATACCAAGAAATCCATTATACGTTATCCAAGTCCGTTTTAAATTGTTCTGCTGGTGAAGTCTTTTCCCATAGGCTTAATGTTTGTTTACTATCAGCAATCTGTTTCTTTAGCTTTACGATTTCTTCTTTCGTAAGGTTTAAGATACTTAATGCGAGCAATCGGTTTGTGTCACCGCCTAGCGCCGATGTCTCTTGCATTATTTGATTAACGACCTGTACTTTAGTGTTATCCTTAAACACAATACGACCATCAACATTTGCTTGAATAAACTCCATCTTGACATTAAGCCATCGGACCTCTTCATTGTACTCTTTAACTCGAGCGTCAATTCTCCGCTGTAGTATCCCAAGGCGGTAGTCACAAAAGTCCTTTACAAGTGACCTAGCGTCGGTGTATTCTCGAAGTTTACCTTCAAAATCTATAACTGTTAGGTTTTGAGAGAATGGCTTGCTTAACTTGAATTTGGTAATAATCTTAGCATCATTCCATTTAGCGGAAGTCAATTTAAGTTTAACTTCAAAGTGGAAACCGTTCTTATTACACTTATCCTCGTAAGATACGATATCGCCATCTTCTTCAAGATTGTCTAATACCTTAACATAACCTTCTCGGTCAAATCCGTATGGCACTTCAGTAATAGAAATAGCAGTCTTGCCTTTTCTTACAAAGGTACCGTTGGCTGTATACTTAGTAGGATCTTCTTTACTTTGTTCAACTGTACCGGCGAACTCAGGAAACATAACAGAAGGCTTTATAGTAATCTTACCTTTATCCAGATACTGAATACAAGCCTTTTTCAAATCCTTAGGGTTATGTGGAAGGATGTTTGTTGCGAATCCTGTAGCAATACCTTTGGTTCCATTTACAAGTACCATAGGAATGATTGGCAAATAGAACGCAGGTGGTTCGTGTTCAGGATCTTCGTGGACAGGGCTCAAGTCAATGTCCTTAACATACTTATTGAAATTGTCGTGAACTCTTGAATAGACATAACGAGGTGCACCAGCTTCTTGAATAAGTCGAGTACCAAATGATCCACGACCTTCAATAAGACAGATGTTGTTATTCCATTCAGCTGCCATCAGTTGTCCTGCACCAGCTGCTGAAGATTCTCCATGATTATAGCCATAGTCCGATATGATACCTGATACAGCAGATACTTTCTTGAAATCTTTCTTGCTGTTAATCAGCGATGAATACAAATAGAACCGTTGCACTGGTTTCAGCCCATCAATCATATTAGGTATTGCACGCGATTCAACCGTATACATTGCGAATGATTTCCACTCGTTAGCAGCTACCTTACTAATAGGATAGTTATTGCCTTTAAGCTTTTCGGTGAACATTGTTAAATCCATCAATTATTACCTTTTTAATTTATATCGCCATTATACAACAGTTCTTTGTGAATGTCAACCATTACGCAAACATATATTCTTTGCGCAATCCGGAATCCTTACCGAACATCATCTGAAATACCGAAGCATCGTCAACAGTTACCGTGTCATACACAGGCTTGTTAATAATAGAATGATATTCTTCTTCAGTTAAACTTCCCAAGCCTTTTATGTATCGGTGCTTCCATCCATCGTTCTTTTTGAACTCTTGAGCTTCTTCATAGGTATAGAACCACTTAACATCCTTGTCCTTAGTTGAGATCATAATAGGAGTTCTTGTAATCTGAACGCGATTCTCTAATAACAACCGAGGCCAAAATTTGTAAAAGAACGCAATCAATAGTGGGCTGATATGTCCTATACCGTCATGGTCAGCATCAGTTAACGTAGCAATATATTTGTATGTCATGTTATCAACACTGTCTTGATCGTTGATATCCAGACCCAGAACCGCTACTAACTCTGATAGTTCTTTGTTCTTTAATACTTCAGCAGGTTTCATATCCCAAGTATTCATGATAACACCACGCAGTGGAAATGCACCAACCGTATCAGGATCACGAACCTTGAGTAAGAATCCCATTGCAGAATCACCTTCTACAATCTTGAGAGTTGCATCATCTTTATTAGCAGATATATGTTTAGCAACCTTTACCTTACGGAGTTTCTTTTGAGCCAACGTAGCAGCTCTTCTATCTGCTGCCAGCTTCTTAGCAAGTTGAGCCTCAATAATCGGGTCAATAATTTCAGGAGTGTTTAAGATCTTGTTAGCGAGCCATTCAGCATCCTTAACTCTACAGATCTCAAGGTGTTCCTTTACATTACCCATTGGATTCGTAAGGCGTTCTTTTGTTTGAGAATCGAATTTGGGATTAACAAAGTTCCTAGCAAACATAACGAATGTAATGCCACTCTTGATTGTTGTCTTTAGTACTTCAACCTTATGACGCCGCTTAATCTTCACAACCAAGTTATCAATAATAGAATTCATAAAGTAGTCAACGTATGTACCACCTTGTCTGGTGTTTACACCGTTAACATAACTGTTCGTTCTAAAGCCATCTTCTGAAGGAGCAATGAAGTATGATAGATTCGTTGTCCTTTCCATAATGGTCGTTTCGGCAAACATTGCAGCATACTTCTTGAAATCGTTAATCATTACCTTCTTGTTATTAAAGGAAAACTGAATCTCAGGAAATGCCATCTGCAAACTGATGAGACGATCTTCAATTAAGGTAATCGTATCAAGTTCTTCCAATGAGTTGACTTCGAACATCTCAAAGTCTGGTATAAAGGATACCTCAGTACCACTCCCAGCTTTACTTCCTTCCTTAACCTTTAAGGTATCTGCACCGTCTTTACAGTCAACTTGTATCGACTTTTTATTAGACCATGTTTTTCCTGTAAAGGATGCAGACAAGAAGTTCGTTGCGGCAGAGCCAACACCGTTAGTTCCAATCGTAACTCGTTCATCATCAAACGATGTACCTGCGTTAACTCTTGTCCAAGCAGCGACAGGTCTTAAGATCTCCTCTTTTGAGGTCTCATCATAAATCTTGTCTTGAGGAATACCTCGACCGTTGTCGGTGACGGTAATCTCATTGCTATTAATAGATACGTTAATCTTGTTAGCGAATTTAAAGTTTGTGCGGATCGCCTCATCAATTGCGTTGTCAAGTATTTCGTCAACCATTTTTGATAGTGCAGGAACATACGTGGCTTTCTTCCATTCACCAAGAATGAATCTTTCGATCTCCTCTTGAGAACTTGAACCCATGTACATGCCGATCCTTTCACGAACATGCTGTCGCGCTGTAAGGATTCTGAACTGTTCATTTTGTTTAGTCAAATCATTATTCTCCGTATGAACCACCATTATAACACACTTAGTAGATCATGTCAATAGTTAATTTGAAAAGGTTTGCACCATTTCGCATTTCAGATACCATTATACCATAGTTCTTTATGAATGTCAACCATTATTTTCTAGCGGCTCTGAGTACTATATATTGTATAAGGAGCAAATAACGAAATAAATTTCATTATTACCTTGACATTCGTTATGATACTGTTTATAATGGCGATATGAGATGGATTGAGATACAATTGAAATTAACCATTGACATTTGGTCTAGACTCAGTTATAATAGATTTATCGAATCTAAACAACAAAAGAATCATAGGAGTTTAACATGGCAGTAGTTACAAACAAACAGCAGATTATTAACGATATATTCGTAGGTATGGAGCTTCCATACTCATCTAGCAATCATTTTCAGCTATTGGCTGAACAATCCATCAGGGATGGCGAACAAAGGTATACAGAAGCACAAATAAGGGATATGGTCGGTTCTCCTTCTCTGCAAGAGAACGAATTGTGCTGCTGTGGAGACAAAATTGATGATTGCGCTAATTCGTACGATCATATGACTCATGGAGTGTAACAATTACAGTTATTTATGGGTTTTAGTGAAAAAAGTTCAAAATAATGGTTGACATTCATAAAGAACTATGGTATAATAGCTGTATAAAATGGAAAAACCGAACAATATCCAACAATTGATAGAAAAAAGTTCAAAATAACTATTGACATTCATAAAGAACTATGGTATAATGGTTGTATAAATTGAATGAAGGA
>Ga0213861_10003712_pt1 | contig 12585 bp, 13 predicted proteins | sample PICome_4_FD_160110 | JGI IMG/M metagenome (GOLD analysis project Ga0213861, IMG submission 160110) | Coastal seawater microbial communities near Pivers Island, North Carolina, United States - PICO131 | ecosystem: Environmental > Aquatic > Marine > Coastal | place: USA: North Carolina...
CGGGGATCGTCTTCGTCATTGAAATAATTGGATAATGCCGGCATCTCGAAGCTCCATCTGATGATGAAACCTCAAGAATCCAGTTCGGCACAACTGTCAAAGCTCAAGTGCGATTCCCCTGTATATTACCTACAGCGCACAAGGCGCCGTATCGCAGCTGCCAGTTGTGATCGTGGCCTATCCGAGTTTTTCGCAGGACGGGTCGCTCAAGGGGTTCGTGACCATTTCGTTCGAGACGGAACCGCTGGTTCAGGCCGACAGCGCCATTGCGGCCGACGGCGACGTGGCTTTGTTAACCTTCAACCAATTCGGCGACACCCTGTCGAGCTTTGCGCCGGACGGTCCGATCGAAGACTATCTGCCCGAAGGACTGGCCTTTGAAGGCTTCATCAATCAGGACGATTCGTTCTTCACGGCTACGACACGGTCTGGAGAAAAGCGGCTGATTTCTGTCGTGCCGATCCTGCCGGGCGAGGTGTATGCCCTTGGCAGTTGGGGACAGGATGCCCTGCAGCGCACCACCTCGACATGGTTCACCATTTCAACTCTGCTATTCCCGTTCCTGATGTGGCTGGTCGGGATCATCGTTGCGGTGATCTCCCTCAATCGGTTGGTGCTGCGGCACATCAGCGATCTGGGGCGACGCATGCGCCGCTTTGCAACCTATCGCGATGTCGAGTCGTCGGAAAAGATCGACGACGCGCCCAGTGAGATCCAGACGATCAATGAAACCTTCGAAGCCATGGCCGACCAATTGTTGCGCGACGAAGCCGATCTGGAAAACGCGGTGTTCGAACGCGAGGTGCTTCTCAAAGAGGTGCATCACCGGGTGAAGAACAATCTTCAGCTGATCTCGTCGATCATCAATATGCAGGTCCGTCAGGTGGCCAGCCCAGAGGCGGTTGCGGCCCTGCGTCAATTTCAGGACCGTGTGACCAGTCTCGCGTCGGTCCACCGGGCGCTTTATCAGGAACCGTCGCTGACCCGTATCCGGTTCGATGTGCTGCTGAGCGATCTGGTGGCGCAGGTCAATGCTGTCGGTACCGCAGGTCAGACGCCGGTGGAGATCGAGCTTGATCTTGATCCAGTGACGCTTTTGCCAGATCAGACCAGCCCTTTGGCGATGGTCACGACCGAGGCGCTGTCAAATGCGTTCAAGTATGGTGGGCCCGGTCGCGACGGGGTGTTCCGTCTCAAGGTGCATCTCAAGGAGATCATCGACGGTTCGACGACACACCTGCGACTGAGCATCGAAAACAGCGTCGATCCAGAGGCCCGCAACGAACCGGGGACCGGTCTTGGCAAGCGGCTGATCCTTGCCTTTTCAAGCCAGTTGGATGGTGACCTTGTCTATATTGACGAAGAAGATCGGCATGGGCTTACGATCACCTTCGACTATCAGCCGTTCTCACCGGAATAGATGAACGAAAAAAACGCGCCCAAAATTCAGGGGCGCGTTTTTGCCGTGGTGGTTGTGCTGCGGACGCTCAGGCGTTCGGCGCGTCCTTGGCCAAAGTCGATTTCGGCGCGTTGGGATCGTCAAGCTTTTGCTCGGTACGATGTTTGCTCACCAATGCGAAGATGATGGCGGCCAGCATCGTCATGAGCGCAAGAAGCGGTACGATAAATTCTGCTGTCATGGTTGTCTCCTTTCACAGGATCAACCCACAGCACCTTGTTGGGTTCCCGGATCGTGAAGACCCGACTTGTGTTACCAGTGTAGCTCAGAGTGCCGCGCGCATTGCCGTCACAAGCGCATGGTGCAGGGATTTGGCCGAAGAGCTTGGTCCCAATATGCGCAACCAATTGGCGGGATCGCGGCGCAGAACATAGACACCCATGTAGTGAATGACCGTGCGATGGGCATCCCCGGTCTGCATCTGGTCGATGTCGATATTCGCGCAAAGCCGCATCACGTCTTCGATGCCGTCGCCGCGCATGTCAAAGCAGACCCACGCGTCGGTTTGATCGGTGATCGACGCTGTGGGTCCAAAGCGGGCCCTGAGTTGTGCTGCAAGGTCTTCGTGCGTCGCAATTGGCGCGCCGACCATCCATTGATCCGGCCCCATCCAGAATGAAGCTTCCGGGTCGCGCAGAACGGCTTTGCCCGGTTCGGGTACCGTGCCGTCCAGCAACGTACTCAGATGGGCGCGACATGCGGCTTCCTCACCCCGCCGCGCCGCCACGGACGCAAGAGCGAGGCCGGGATTTTCGGTCAGGGTGACACCTGCGACGGTATCGACATGCGGTTCGGTGCCGCCAAGGGCGCAGATGGGGGCGAGATCATGCACGGAGGCGCTCTCCTTCCGGGTCGACGAAATGCGGGCTGACAACTTCGACATCGTGATCGACACCTGTCAGGGGGCTGACAAGTCGGATGATTTCCCCGATGCGGGTGTCGCCCGATTTCAGGAACCCAAGTGCGATGTGACAACCGAGGTTCGGTGAGTAACACGCTGACGTGACATAGCCCTGACCATGCGCGGCATCGACCTTGGTGCCCTTGGTCATCAGATGCGCCCCGGCGGGCACCTTGTGGTCTGGGTTCACCGGCTTCAGACCCACCAGTTTCAGTGCGTCGGGTTCATTGAGGCCGGGACGTTCTGACAGTTTGGAGCCGATGGAATCCTTGGCCTTGGACACCATCCGACGCATGCCAAGGTTCAGCGCCGTGGTTGTCCCGTTCAATTCGTTGCCTGTCACATGGCCTTTTTCGATGCGCATGACGTTCAGCGCCTCAAGGCCGTAGGGTACCACGTCAAACTCTTCGCCCGCCTGCATCAAACGGCGTACCAGCGCGTCGCCATAGCGGGTCGGGACCGCGATCTCGTAAGCCAGTTCTCCCGAGAACGAGATGCGGAACAGCCGCGCAGGCAGGCCGCCGCAGATGGTGATTTCCGCGCAGGCCATGAAGGGGAAGGCGTCATTCGACAGGTCCACGCCGTCGTCCACGATCTTTTCCAAAAGCTTGCGGGAATTCGGACCGGCGACCGAGAACTGCGCCCAGGCGTCTGTGGTCGAGATCAACTGCACGTCCATGTGGGGGCAAAGACACTGGCGCACAAACTCGAGGTGGCGATAGACCTGAACCGCCTTGGCGGTGGTGGTCGTGACGACGAAATGATCCTCGGCCAGCCGCGCGGCGGTGCCGTCATCCATGACGATCCCGTCCTCGCGAAGCATCAGGCCATAGCGCACCTTTCCAACGGGCAGCTTGGCCATGCCGTTGCAGTAGACTTTGTTGAGGAACTCTGCGGCATCAGCGCCCTGCACGTCGATCTTGCCCAGAGAGGTCACGTCGCAGATGCCAACGGATTTGCGGGTCTGGATGACCTCTCGGCCGCAGCTTTCACGCCAATGGGTCTCGCCCGGTTTCGGGTACCATTGTGCGCGCAGCCAAAGCCCTGCTTCGGTGAACACCGCGCCTTGCTCTTCGGCCCATGTATGGCTGGGGGTCAGGCGCGTAGGTTTGGTCTCCATGCCCCATGCACGGCCCGCAAACACGCCCATCGCCGTAGGGGTGTAAGGTGGGCGGAACATGGTGGTGCCGACTTCTGGAATTTGCTTTCCGGCCACCTCGGCCATGATCGCCAGGCCGGTGATGTTCGAGGTCTTGCCCTGATCGGTCGCCATGCCCAGCGTCGTGTAACGCTTGAGATGTTCGACCGAGACAAAGTTTTCCTGATGCGCCAGCTTGATGTCTTTGGCGGTCACATCGTTCTGCTGGTCCACCCATGCGCGCTTGGCGGTCTTGACGTGCCAGAACGGGGTGATTTTGATCGGAGTGTCTTCGGCCTCTGGAACGGCGGTGGCGCTGGCTTTGATGCCGAGATCCGCAAGGATCGCCTTGGCTCCGTCCGCGCCGGACTGAAGTGCGCCGTGGGTCGAGAATATGCCATTCGCAGCACCTGCAACCGACATTCCCGGTGGCAGCATTCCACTGGGGACGAAGGTCGCAAGCGCTTCGTTCCAGACGGGCCGTCCGCCCTGATGGCAGGTCAGATGCACGTTCGGGTTCCAGCCGCCAGACACACCCAGCGCACCGCACTGGATCCGGCGAATGCCGCCCTTGGGCATCTTTACCTCGATCTGGGACAGGCCGAGCCGTCCCCAGGTTTGGTCGATCACGCCTCCTGCGATCACGTCGTAATCCGGCGATGTCGACGCATCGGCGCGGGTGTCGATCACCGATACGACCTCGACACCCTTTGCCAAGAGATCAGATGCGGTGCGGTGACCGTCATCGTTGTTGGTGAAGATTGCCACCCGCTGTGCAGGCGTCGTCGCCCAGCGGTTCGCATAGGCGCGGATTGCACTGGCCTGCATTATGCCGGGGCGGTCGTTGTTTTCGAACACAATGGGGCGTTCCGTGGCCCCCGCGCAGAGTAGTGTTCGCTTGGAGGTGATCCGCCACAGGATCTGACGCGGCTTGCCGTCTTCGGGTACGGCAAGGTGATCGCTCACCCGCTCCACCGCGCCATAGATGCCGTGATCGAATGCGCCGATCACGGTCGTGCGGGGCATGACACGCACATTCGGCATCGCCTTCAAGCGCGCCACGGTTTCTGCCGCCCAGGCCGAACCCGACATCCCGCCGACCTCGTAGGTCTCGAGGTTCAGGCGCCCACCGATCAGGAAATCCTCGTCACAGAGGATCACCCGCGCGCCGCTTTCCCCGGCGGTCAGCGCGGCAGCAAGGCCAGCAGGACCACCGCCGATAATCAGAACGTCACAATGCAGGAAGCCTTTGTCGTAGCCGTCGGGGTCGTCCTGAGTGCTGAGCGACCCGAGGCCAGCCGCGCGGCGGATGATCGGCTCGTAGACCTTTTCCCAGAACGCGGCGGGCCACATGAAGGTCTTGTAGTAGAACCCGGCGGCAAAGAAGTTGGACAGAAGGTCGTTCACCTCCATCGCGTCAAAGGCCAGCGACGGCCAGCGGTTCTGCGAATTGGCGCGCAGACCGTCATAAAGTTCGATGGTCGTTGCCCGCGTATTGGGTTCCTTGCGCGCGCCTTCGCGCAGTTCGACAATCGCGTTGGGTTCTTCCGATCCGGCGGTCATCGGGCCACGCGGGCGGTGGTATTTGAACGACCGCCCCATGAGCCGCACGCCATTGGCCAGCAGCGCCGAGGCAAGCGTGTCGCCCTTGTGACCCTTGTAATACTGGTTGTCGAAGCGGAACGACCATGTCTTGGATCGGTCGATCAGCCCGCCGTTCAAACGGTTCTTCTGGCTCATGTCGACCGCCCCTCTGCCAGCGCCACGTCGCGCGCGAGTTCCACCGACGTGATCTCGTGCGTGACCGTATTGCGGGTCACCACCAGCCACGACCGGTCCCCTTGTTCGTGGTACCATAGCTCGCGGTGCAGACCCGCCGGGTTGTCGCGGATGTGGCCGTATTCGATGAACTGCTCGAGCGCATCTTCGGCTTGCCAGTCGGGACGATTGAGAAGGCACGCATCGCCCAGATAGACGAACTCGCTGGAATCGCGCGGGCCCAGAAGCGGATGGTTGATGATCATCAGTGCAGATTGGGCTGATTGCCCATCCCTTTTTCGTCGACCATATGACCGGTGTGGAACCGGTCCAGTCGGAACGCAGTGGCGGTGTCGTGCGGTATGTCGGTGGCCAGCAGATGGGCATAGACAAAGCCCGACGCAGGGGTTGCCTTGAACCCGCCATAGCACCAGCCGCCGTTGAAATAGAGCCCGTCGATATGGGTCTTGTCGATGATCGGCGTGCCATCCATCGACATGTCCATGATCCCACCCCAGGACCGCAGCAGGCGCGCGCGGCCCAGCATCGGGAACATGGCTATCGCCTCTTCCATCACGTCCTCGACCATTGGCAGATTGCCGCGCTGGGCATAGGTGTTGTAGCCGTCGATATTGCCGCCAAAAACCAGACCGCCTTTGTCGGACTGACTGCAGTAGAAATGCCCTGCGCCAAAGGTGATGACCCCAGGCAGCACGGGTTTCAGACCCTCGGACACAAACGCCTGCAGCACATGGCTTTCGATGGGTAGACGCATTCCGGCATACGCCATCACCTTGGAGGACGACCCGGCCACGCAAGACCCGACCTTCTTTGCGCCGATATACCCGCGCGAGGTTTCAACGCCACGGGTCTTGCCGCCCTCGATCCGGAAGCCGGTCACTTCGCAGTTCTGGATGATGTCCACGCCGCGCTGATCCGCAGCACGGGCATAGCCCCACGCCACCGCATCATGCCGTGCGGTCCCGGCACGTGCTTGCAGCAGGCCGCCCATGACCGGGAAGCGGGCGTTCTTCACATTCAGGAACGGGTACTTTTCCACCACCTGCTTTTGGTCCAGCAACTGCGCATCCGCGCCATTCAGGATCATCGCGTTGCCCCGCCGGATATAGGCGTCGCGCTGGGCATCAGAATGCATCAGGTTGATGATCCCGCGCTGGCTCATCATCGCGTTGTAGTTCAGATCCTGCTCCAGCGTTTCCCAAAGCTTGAGCGAGAATTCGTAGAACGGCTCATTCCCGTCGAGCAGGTAGTTCGACCGGACAATCGTGGTGTTGCGGCCTACGTTGCCGCCGCCGATCCAGCCCTTCTCAAGCACCGCGATACGGGACTGCTTGTATTCCTTGGCCAAGTAATACGCCGTCGCAAGACCATGCCCGCCACCGCCGATGATGACATAGTCGTATTCGGGTTTGGGGTCGGCATCGCGCCATGCCGGCCCCCAGCCACGATGGCCGGTCAGCGCCTCTTTGATCACGCGGAAACCTGAATATCGCATATCAATCGACTCCTTCCCGGCGACCCTCGCACGGGGTTGAACGGCGCGGCCTGTCTTTTTCGGTCAATTCATGGTCCGAAAAAGACATTGCGCGGGTCAAGCTCTTGCCGAATTGGGTAGAGTGTCAAGCCGAGGCGCCGAGAATAGCCCGCATCAAGGGGCTACCCGCCTGCGTCATGCCGTTTATCACGTCGAAATGATGCGTGCCGGGATCGATCACGAGGCTGCACCCCCAGGCGTCGGCCAGCCATTTCGCCTGATTGAGAAAGGCCGGTCTCTCGTCACTTCCGACCCAAACGGTCACCGGGGTTGCGGGCGGCTCCATCGCAATCGGGCTTTCCGCAACGGCCGACGCCTCGTCCAATTTGAAGTCGTTGTTCATGGATGTCTTGAGAAGCGGGCGCAGGTCCGACAGTGGCGAGATCGGAACGCATCTGGCAATGCGCGCCCTGACCTCGTTGGGAAGAACGCCGTCGTCCAGCATGCGCGCCACGAGATGACCGCCAGCGGAATGCCCGGCAAGGCGGATGGGGCCTGACACCTCGCGCGCGATCACGGAAATGGCGGTGGCCACCTGACGGGTGATGTCGGCGATGCGCACGCGCGGACACAGATCATAGGTCGGCATCGCCACGGCCCAGCCACTGTCCACAGCACCCTGCGCCAGATGCGACCAGAGCGATCCATCGGTCTGCCGCCAGAACCCGCCATGCACAAAGACGACCAGACCTTTGGGAGACCCATCCGGCAGGAACAGATCGACAATCTCGCGCGTTCCGTGTCCGTACATCACGCCCAGCCGGGCGCGGCCCAGCACGGACATCCTCTGGCGATAGGCATCTGCGTCGGCGCGCCAGATGGCTGGGAAACCGTCCCCATTGGGGATATGCTTGCTGTTGGCGTAGGCGTCGTCCAATTCCACGTCACGGCTCCGAAAGATCAGCACTTGTCATTGCATCTAGCAAGTGTTCCACCTTTGTCAGCACTTAATCCGGAGGGACTCCATGCTCGACCAGACAACAAACCTTGCCAGCCTTCTCAAGGATCCATCGCTGCTGGAAACCCGCGCCTATGTCAACGGCGCTTGGATCGACGGCGATGATGGCACTTTCACGGTTGATAACCCGGCCCGCGGTGACACGATTGCCGAAGTCGCCGACCTGTCGCGCGCCCAGGTGGCCGATGCGATTGCCGCTGCCGAAAAGGCGCAGAAAGAATGGGCCAAATGGACCGGCAAGGAACGCGCGGGCGTTCTGCGCAAATGGTTCAACCTGATGATGGAACATCAGGACGATCTGGCCACGATCCTGACTGCCGAACAGGGCAAGCCACTGGCCGAGGCCAAGGGCGAGATCGCCTATGGTGCGTCCTTCATCGAATTTTTCGCCGAAGAGGCAAAGCGAATCTATGGCGAAACCATCCCCGGCCACCAGCGCGACAAGCGCATCATGGTGATGAAGCAGCCCATTGGCGTCGTCGGCTCGATCACGCCTTGGAATTTTCCGAACGCGATGATCACCCGCAAGGCGGGTCCGGCGCTTGCCGCCGGATGCAGCTTTGTCGCCCGCCCTGCTGCCGAGACACCGCTGTCGGCCATTGTTCTGGGTGTTCTGGCCGAACGCGCTGGTATCCCTGCAGGCGTGCTGAACATCGTTCCGTCATCCTCCGCGTCCGAAGTGGGCAAGGAGATGTGCGAGAACCCGGCAGTCCGCAAGATCACCTTCACCGGCTCCACCGAAGTGGGCCGCATCCTGCTGCGTCAGGCCGCCGATCAGGTGATGAAGTGTTCGATGGAACTGGGAGGCAACGCCCCCTTCATCGTATTCGACGATGCCGATCTGGATGCGGCCGTCGAGGGTGCCATCATGTGCAAGTTCCGCAACAATGGTCAGACCTGCGTCTGCGCGAACCGCATCTACGTGCAGGCCGGAGTCTATGACACCTTCGCGCAAAAGCTGAAGGATCGCGTGTCCAAGATGAAGGTGGGCGACGGGCTTGAAGCGGGCACCGATCTTGGCCCTCTCATCAACGCGGAAGCCATCGACAAGGTGCGCGAGCACATCGCCGATGCGAAATCCAAGGGGGCACAGGTCATTCTGGGCGACGAGTCGGGAAGCAACGAAGGCAATTTCATCGCGCCGACCATCGTGACGGGTGCCACCCGCGACATGGCCTTCTCGACCGAGGAAACTTTTGGCCCGCTTGCCCCGTTGTTCAAGTTCGAGACCGAGGATGATGTGATCGCGCTTGCCAATGACACGATCTTCGGTCTGGCCAGCTATTTCTACGCCAAGGATCTCAGCCGCGTGTACAAGGTGGCCGAGGCGCTGGAATACGGCATCGTTGGCGTCAACACCGGCATCATCTCGACCGAGGTGGCCCCATTCGGTGGCGTCAAGCAATCGGGCCTCGGCCGCGAAGGCAGCCATCACGGCATCGAGGAATTCCTCGAGATGAAATACGTCTGCATGAGCGTCTGACGTTCATCTAGTTCTCAAGACGAACGCGAGACTGAGTGCGGTCTCGCGTTTTTCTTTGGGCTACGAAGCCCGTTCGATAGCTAAATAGCAGGTTTGAGCCGAGAGTGACGGATGCTGCGCAGAGTTTGGGTGTCCGATCTTGCGACCGTCTATCGCGACGAATGTCTTGGTTTTTGGGCCAGCCGGGCCAAAAGAATGCGCGGGTTGCAAGACGTTGCAGCCCGTGCAAATCGATTGCAGTCAAAGGCCCATCAAGAAACCGCCGGGCAGACACCTGCCTTGGTGATGCCGCGCGTAGGCCAATTCCGCAAGTCGCAGATCGAAACGTATCTGCGGCGACATCTCGGTTTCCGGGGCATCGCGTTGAACCACCGGTTTTCCGTTTTTGGACAATGACTTATAGCGCCAAGGCCACATGGTTTTACGCCTCTTCGAGGAAGTAGCTGAGCTGCTCGACAAACCCGAATTTCCGCATCATGGCATCGCCGGTCGGGGTGCGGCTGAGTTCGCGCATCTTCTCGAGATCGTGGACCTGACCGACAACGGCGGCCTGATTGGCATCCTGCGGGTCGCGCAGAAACGTCATTTTGCCCACGGCATCGCCGAAGACCTCTTTGTGGGCCGCGTGGAAATCCTCAAGCTCTGCCCCAACGGGGATGTGAGAAACGCGGCAAACAGATACGAGCATGGTCATGTTGTGTCCTTTCAAGCCTTGGGTTGGACCGACCTTCGGGCCGGCTTTCTAAAGGATGACAGGATCGGGTTACTGTGGGTATACGTGCATTATTGGCTTCATAATTTCATGAGATCGAACAATGATCGATCAGCTCCGGACCATGGCAATCTTTCAAGCAGTCGCTGAGCTTGGATCGTTTCGTCAGGCGGCGAAGGTGCTGAACCTGTCGCCCTCGGTGATCAGCCATCACATCTCGAACTTCGAGGAAGAACTGGGCACACCGCTGCTGTACCGATCAACCCGCCGCATGTCGCTGACCGACGCCGGGCTTGAGTTGCTGGGGGCCAGCCAACGGATGACCGCCGCCGCCCTCGACGGTTTGTCGGCTGTCCAGCGGCGCGCGAAGCAACCCAGCGGAACACTGACGATTGCAGCTTCTACGCCGTTTGCGCAAAGTCCGTATGTCGAAGCCTTCACGCGCTTTGCGCAGACATACCCCGATGTGCATCTGAAGATTCAGCTTGATGACCTGTCGGTTCCCCTGGAGGGCTCCACGATCGATGTTGCCATTCGCGGGCGCACGAAAGACCTGGACGACAGCAGCTACAAGGCGCGCAAGCTGGGCAATGTTCAGTTCTGCTTCTTCGCTGCGCCGTCCTACGTGCGGGGCCGGCCGGAACCGCAATCGGTTGACGATCTTGCCGATTGGGACTGGATACAGAGCCCGCCCATATCATGGACCGATTTCGCGACATTAGCGGATGGCACCGCGCCCGAACGGACACCGAGGATCGTGGCGACCTGCAACAATTTTGCGATGGCCCGGAAGTTTGTCGATGAGGGGCTGGGATTCATGATCGAAACCTACCCGCTCGTTGCTGATGACTTTCGCGCCGGACGTCTGGTCCATCTGGTACCTCGGGCAAGCCTGCGCCCGATCGACGTCTACGCGATCTATCCGGCGAACAGCCCCAAAGGCGGGATCGCGCATCTGTTCGTCGATTTCATGATGGATCAGGCTTGGGCCGCGGAGCATAACTTCGGTGTCACCTGATCGAACGCCGTAAAGCAAGAAAGCCGACATCGGCCCCGGCAATGCCGAGGTCCGTTTGGTCCGCCAAATTACAGTTCATCCAAGAAAAAAGGCCCGACAAAATGTCGGGCCTTATCGCACGTGCTACCGTTTTGATCAGTTGACGGCTTTCGCGTCGACCACGTCTTTCTCGACCACATCGGCCTTGGCAATCGCGATCCGGCGCGGTTTCAGCGCTTCGGGAATCTCGCGCTGCAGGTCGATATGCAGCATGCCGTTCTCGTGGCTCGCACCGACGACACGCACATGGTCGGCTAGATGGAACCGGCGCTGGAAGGCGCGGGTGGCAATGCCGCGATGCAGGTAGGTGCGGCCTTCGTCCTCGTCGACCTTGCGTGCGGACACATGCAGCGCGCCATCCTTGACCTCGACGGTCAAATCCTCGTCCGAGAAGCCGGCAACGGCGATCGAGATGCGGTAGGCATCATCAGCAGTTTTTTCGATGTTGTAAGGCGGGTAGGTCGGTTGGCTGACTTCGGTGGTCAGAACCCGATCCATGAGGTCGGCGATTTGGTCAAAGCCGACAGTCGCGCGGTAAAGCGGTGCGAAATCATATCCTCGCATAGGTCATCCTCCATTGAGCGATACCAGATGTAAAAGCCTTCCGAAGGGGACAGGCCGTGAATGGGTGTCAGGCCCCGTCTGGGCATCCCGACACGCTTCATCTGGGAAGGCACAATCAGGGTTTCAAGAGGTCAGTTTCGCCATCTTGGGGTCGAATGAATTTTGCGCCGGTGTCTTTGCGGACCGTCTTTTCGGCGCGCAGCGGTCTGAACACGGACCCTTCGGCAAAACCGGCACCATGCGCCATCATACCAAGGATCGTTTCGATCTGCGTTTCAAGCGGTGCGCCAAGGGACACCGGTTGGTCACCGCTCTTGGCTTTGGACGACACCACCGAAACGATGCGCGTGCCATCCGGGCCAAACGCAAAAACCGGTGACCCGGAACTGCCGAAATCCACCGAACACGACATGACCAGAACGGTTCTCTGCGCCGACATCACTTCGCAGGTGTCCTGCATAGATGGCGCTTCGGACCGGTTATGGGCGTAGGACACGACACCAACACTTTCGCCCACCTTGGGGCGCGCGCCGGTCACGAAAGGGATGATGGTCGTATTGCGGATCGGATGCTGCAACTGGATCAGGGCGATGTCGTTATAGACCCGATCCGGGCTTGGCTCTGCGGAGAAATCGTAGTCGGGATGCGCCACGGCACGGCGCACCCTGCGATACGCGGCAGCCCGTCCGTTGCGCCATCCGGCAAGGAACTGAATGTCCTCGGGGGCCAGCAACGCGCCTTCAGCATTATACAGGCAGTGGGCCGCCGTCAGAACGAGGTCAGGGGTGATCAGCGATCCTGTGCAAAACGCGGTTCCGGCAAGTTCAAGCCGCCCAACCGCTTCCCATGCGCGGCCATCCTGGCGGCTCTCCATCGAGAACAGCCCGGTGCTTTGCGCACCAGCCATGGCCGGCAGCAACGAAAACAATGCCCCCCAGAGCATTTGGCGCACAGGTCACCTCCATTACGACTCCCGCAATAGGGGCCGAATAGGGCAAAA
>Ga0213861_10003714_pt1 | contig 12584 bp, 11 predicted proteins | sample PICome_4_FD_160110 | JGI IMG/M metagenome (GOLD analysis project Ga0213861, IMG submission 160110) | Coastal seawater microbial communities near Pivers Island, North Carolina, United States - PICO131 | ecosystem: Environmental > Aquatic > Marine > Coastal | place: USA: North Carolina...
CGCGATCGACAGCATGAGCCGAGGGTAGTAAATCACCCGCGGGCTTTTTCCTTAAAACCAACTGTTCTTGGCCGACTTGCAATCGGTACGTGGGATTCGATTGGCCACCGGTAAGCAAGCTCGGCTGCACCGAGGCCGTGGCAGTCACACCTTGCTCAACCAAATACTCCCCGAGTCGACGCCACGCAGATGCATCGATAGCACCGCTAGTGCGGTCCTGCTCACTCATAGACCACTCACCAAATGGCCACTGTCGACAGCCAGTGTCGCGCCCGACATGGCACGACCAGCGTCAGAAGCCAGCAGCAATAGCGGGCCAGAAAGATCCGAGAGTTCGTTGAACCGACGCGAGGGAATGCGCAGCCGAAGTTTTTCACCAGCTGGGCTGTCTAAAAAATCGGCATTGATTGGCGTGCGCACGTAACCAGGTAGCAGTGCATTGGCCCGGATGCCATAACGCGCCCATTCAAGCGCCATGACTTTGGTGGCCTGAATAACACCCGCTTTAGAAATCGCATAGGGACCCACGGCTGCGGCCACTCTGGCGCCAAGAATTGAAGCGATGTTGATGATGCTACCAGGCTTCTCTGCTGCCATTAATCGACGAGCCGCTTCGGTACCGACTTGCCAGCACCCTTTCAAATTGGCATTAATCACTTGATCCCAATCTTCTTCGCTTTGTTCAATTGCTGGTTTTGAAACCGTGGTGCCAGCATTGTTGACGATCACGTCTGGCACTCCCGCGACGCGCTCACAGTCCTCAAAGCAAGCCTGAACACTAGCCGCTTGTGTGACATCAAGCGACACCGCACTGGCTTTGCCACTTTGCTGAGCGATCTCTTTGCACAACGCCTCAAGCGCCTCGCGCCGTCGCGCGGCCACCACCACATGGGCACCAGCTTGCGCAAGCGTGGTGGCGAAAAACAAACCCAAACCACTTGAGGCACCCGTGACCAAAGCCACTTTGCCGTCGAGTCGAAACTGATCCAAAAGTGTCGCTGCCATCACACTGCCCCTGCCGCACTGAGGATTTTTCTTGCCAAGCTCCAGCGGTGCACTTCGCTTGGGCCGTCATAAATCCGAAACGACCGCATATCCATGAAGATACGCATCACCGGCGTCTCACCCGTGACACCTTGGCCACCAAGAATTTGCACACATCGGTCAACCACGCGCCATTGTGCTTCTGAGCAAACCACCTTGGCACGGCTTGATTCAAAGTTACCCGCCTCACCCTGATCCAAAACCCACGCGGTGTGCCAAACGTGTAGGCGCGATGTTTGTAGATCCATGTCATTGTCGGCCAACATAAAGCCCACGCCTTCGTGCTTACCCAAGACACGGCCAAAGGCCTCGCGGGTGCGAGCATATTCGGTGGCCACATCGTGGGCGCGACGCGCTTGACCCAGCCAACGCATGCAGTGCGTCAGGCGCGCCGGCGCCAATCGCACTTGGGCGTAACGAAAGCCACGACCTAACTCACCGAGCACTTGGGAGGCGGGTACGCGCAGGTCTTTAAAATCAATCACCGCATGCCCACCAGTAAAGCAATTGTCCATGGCATCCATGTGCCGAACGAGCTCAATGCCAGGCTGATTCATGTCAGACAAAAACATCGTGGCCGAGCCGTCTTCAAGCTTGGCCATGATGATCACATAAGTGGCGCCATAGGCACCCGTGATATACCACTTGCGGCCATTGATAACGAAGTCATCACCGTCACGGACCGCTGTGGTTTGCAGCATCGATGGGTCAGCCCCAGCGCCTGGTGCCGGCTCAGTCATCGCAAAACACGAGCGAATTTTGCCTTGCACTTGGGGGCGCAACCAGCGCTCTTTGTGCTCTTCGCTAGCAATCATTTCCATGAGGTGAATGTTGCCCTCATCGGGGGCATGAATATTCATGGCCGTGGGGCCGAGCCGGGAGTAGCCAGCCTCTTCAAACACAATGGCTTTCTGGCGATGGCTCAAACCCAAACCACCCATTTCAACCGAGGCGTGAGGCGTTAACAAACCGGCTTCGCGCGCCAGTTCTATCAACTCTTGACGCAAAGACTCATCTGGCCCGTGGGCCCCGTGGCGTGGATCAGATTCTAAAGGAATGATTTTTTGCGCGATAAATTCGCGTGTTCGTTGCTGAAGCTCTAAATCAGCGGTGCTGAGAGTGAATTCCATGATGCCTCGACTATCGGTTAAGGGCGAATCGCATTGGGTGGTTGACCGACCAATTGGCGCAGCTACCCTCTGTTTGTTTCGATTCTATAGGCTTAAACCTACCTTAACCAAAAATCCCCTTGTTATGGGCCTTACGCCAGCTTAAGTACCCACCCGCAGGCTTGCACCCATTTTGCGCAACAAGGCAACCACACTTTGCGCCACGATTCGACCTGTTTTGGGGTTTTCTGACGGAATGTTTTGAATGGTCATGTTGAAACTCGCCGAATCAGAATCCACATGAATGGTGTGGGTGTTACGGGTCACGGCCGGATCTGCCCAAATCTCAAGAGTGGTCTTTTCTGGACCAACACCGGCCAAAGCAAGTGCCACCACCACGTTCAAATTCGCCGGAAAACCCTTGGCGGCATCGCGTGCATTGCCTTCAAACACTTTTAGAGGTGCGCTCAGGCCGTCAACTTCGATGTTGTGCTCAATCAAATGCGGGGCACCTTTAAGGCCCTGAGGCGGCTTGCGGGTCACCATTTTGACGCTGTGAATGGTGCCTTCAGCGGCGGCAATCACGGCGTCTAGACCGAGCAGCGCACCGGTGGGCACAATGATGCTGCCGCCATTTTGCGCGGCAACGTCACGCAGATGATCGTTAAATAACAACGCGCCGACAGAAAGAACGATGGCCTGCTTGCCTGCTTTTAAAAATGGGGTCACGATATCTGAGAGAAGCGCAGCTGGTGCACACTCGACCACAATGTCAGCAATGGGCTCGAGGGCCTCAATGGTCATGACGGGTACGGAATGCGCCAAAGTATCAACGAACGCTTGCGCCTTCTGATGATTTTTAGCCGATACGGCAACCAAACGAATACCTGGCACGGCGCCTTGGGCCAAAGATCGCGCCAAAGACTGCCCGATCGCGCCTAATCCAGCAATCGCAATACGGGTTTCTTTTTTGGGTGTCTGGTGGGAGGACTGACTCATCGCGCTGCCCTTTTAAGTTGGGTTAAAAACAAGATGGCTCACATGATACGACAGTACGATTGCCATGAAGACCATGGAATTCTTAGCGCTGGGCAGGTGCCTATGCATTAGGGTATGCCCCATCTGGGTGCACTTGATTAATGATCGTCTGGCATTGACAATGTAATCAGTTGGTAACAATCCAATTTCTGGCGGTGGCATGACTTTTGCTTCATGCCATCGACAAATCGCCGTGGCGCTTCCTAAAAATAGCCCACGTTGATAATTTGTTTTCACTTCATAACGATAATGTTCCCAAGGAGCCCTTATGTCTAAGACTCGCTTTATGGCCGCAGCCGCCGTGATGGCCTCAGCCGCCCTGTTCGGCACTTCCGCATCGGCAGCCGCCCCGACTTGCTCAACAGCGCAATTGATTGTGCCTTGGGGCGCTGGCGGTGATACCGACATCATTTTCCGCAGCTATGTCAACGCCATTAACGAAAGCGGCATCAAGCCACAATTGCAGGTCGTGAACGTTGGTGGCCAAGGCGGCATCCGCGGTGCTACCCAGGTTAAAGATGCCCCTGCTGACGGTTGCATGTTGATTGCTTTGCACGAGAGTGTCATCACCAGCTTTTTGACCGGTCGTGCAAAATTCACTTACGACGCCTTCGAGCCTGTGGCATTGGTCAGTTACACCCCATCAATCGTGGGTTCTTCCACCAAGTCACCCTTTAAAGACATGAAAGGCATGCTTGCGTTGGCCAAAAAAGAGCCCAAGTCAGTCACCGTGGGCGTTACTTTGGGTTCGACCAGTCACTTTATCTTCTTGTTGATCGAAGACGCAGCCAAGGTCGAATTCCGCTATGTGTCTTATGACGGCACGCGCGAACGCAACACTGCTATTTTGGCGGGCAACGTGATGGCTGGCGAAACAAACGTCTTGACCGCTAAGAAGTACATCGAAGAAGGTGCCTTAAACGCTTTGGGTATTGCAACCGAAGCCCGTGATGGCTTGATCCCCAACGTGCCTACTCTGAAAGAGCAAGGCGTGAATGTGCTTTATGGTTTGGCTCGCGGTGTCGGTTTGCCAAAAGGCACACCACCAAAGATGGTTAAGTTCTGGTCTGATGCTTTTGCCAAAGCCGCCAAAAACCCAGCACTGATCAAAGCCGTTCAAGACAATGGCTCCGTCATTCTCTCCAAGGATAGCAAAGGCTATGGCGAATTTTTGAAGCAAAGCTATGCAGAGCACGAGCGCTTGGCTATCAAAATCGGGATGTACAAAAAGTAATCATCGCGTTCAATGCAGCATCAGTCTGAGCGCGTTATGATTCGCACTTGGATTGGCGGTAAAACGTCCCTATCAGGCCTCTTGGGCTTACGTCCTCGGGCCTGATTTTTATTTTTTGACCGTCTAATTGCTCATTTTTTGAGCTTTTGATTGAGTGAAACCCATGAAGCGCCTTAACCGTGATGCCATCACAGCTTTGTTACTGCTGGTCCTGTGTGGTGTTTTATTTCGGACCACCTTTGACATACGAGAAGTCCCTTTTTCAGAGATGGGTTCTGAGGTTTGGCCACGTTTTATTTTGATTTCACTGTCCATTTTGAGTGTCGTTTACCTGATTAGATCAGTGACGCACCCACCACCAGCAGTGCAAGCCTTTTCATGGGCGAGGTGGTTTAAAACCTACCAAAACGCTTTGATCTGTTTTGCAATGTTCTTGGTTTTCTTGCTGGCCTTGCCTTACTTTGGCATGCTGGTCGCGGGCATTCTGTTTGTCTTCATCACGCAGAGCATCATCGGTGGCTTTGCTCCAAAACAGCTTTTGTTTCACGCCATCGTCTCGGTTCTAGCAGTCGGTGGCATGTGGTCGATTTTTACTTTTGCCCTACGCGTGGTCTTGCCCGCGGGCGATTTATTCAGATAAATGAACGGCCGACATCATGATTGAAAACTTAATCAACGCCTTCGACGCGGTTTTTGCCCTTAACAACCTCATGTTGATGGCGCTTGGCGTGTTGGCCGGATTGGTCGCAGGATCGATACCGGGTTTCACGATCACCATGGCGGTCGTTTTGGCCTTGCCCTTTACTTTTGGCATGAGTCCGATTGAAGGCTTATCAACCATGCTGGGCGTGTATGTCGGCGGCTTAACCGGCGGTATGTTTGCCTCAATCTTGATTGGCGTACCTGGCACCCCTTCGGCCATTGCCACGACCTTTGACGGTTTCCCCATGGCGCGAAAGGGTCGCCCCGGCTTGGCTTTGGGCTTGGGGCTATGGGCTTCATTTTTCGGTGGTTTGATTTCCGCTGTGGTGCTGGTGTTTTTGGCCCCCACGCTGGCCGCCATTGGGTTGGAATTTGGGCCGTGGGACTATTTCATGCTGGTGTGCTTCGCCTTAACGATTGCAGCCAGCCTGTCCGAAGGTGCCTTAATCAAGGGGCTCATTGCAGGTGTTTTTGGTTTGTTGGTGGCCAGTGTCGGTGAAGACCACATCAACGGCGCTGCGCGCTTTACCTTTGGGTTTGAATCGCTCGGTGCGGGTTTTGCTTTTTTACCTGTTTTGATTGGCTTATTCGCTTTCAGCCAGCTGCTCAACGACATGAGCAACACTGAAGACGCCAAAAAACCAATGGTCGCGGGCCACCATAGCGCCGTCAAAATGGAACACAGAAAATCAATCGCCCTTATTTTCCTGAACTGGATCACTTTGTTGCGATCCTCAGCCATTGGTCTTTTCATCGGCCTGTTGCCTGCTGCAGGCAGCTCCATTTCCAATATTTTGGCCTATGATCAAACCAAAAAAGCCTCTAAAACACCGGAAGATTTTGGCCAGGGCACACCACCGGGTTTGATTGCCTCTGAATCTTCAAATAACGCCACTGCGGGCGGCGCTCTTATCATGATGATGGCTTTGGGTATTCCAGGCGACGCCGTCACAGCCGTCATGCTTGGGGCGCTGACCATTCACAACATCGCCCCAAGCCCGACCTTCATATCGACACAACCCGTGCTGGCTTACGGCATCATGGTGGCCTACTTCTTGGCCAACTTCATGACCTTGATCATGACCTCTGGCGCGTTGCGCATTTTCCTATTGGTGACACGAGTGCCGCTTTACATTTTGGGTGTGGTGATTTTGCTTTACTGCGCAATTGGTGTCTTCACGCTGAACAACACCAGTTTTGATATTTGGACACTCTTGGTTTTTGGAATTATCGGTTTTGCCATGGTTAAAAACGGCTTCCCCCTAACACCCATGGTGTTGGGCGTGGTGCTCGGCCCACTGGCCGAATTGAACTTGTCACGGTCCTTGTCAACGAGTGATGACTTAACACTCTTTTTCATGCGGCCATGGGCGCTTTTCTTCATCGTGATGGCACTGTTCTCTGTCTTTTTCCCACTGTACCAATCAGCCACAAAAGCTGGTGAGCGTTGGGCACAGTTTTACGGTGTGGGCTTTATGGTTTGTGCAGCCATACCCCTGATGATGATGGAAGGCTCTTTCAGAGCAGGGCTTGGCGTGGTCTTGTTGGTTTTGGCGGCTTGGTTGACGGTCAAAAAACTAAGACGCCCTCAGCATCAAAATCCTTAAGACCTGACAAACGATAAATAACAAAACCAGAGTAGCCATGTACACTCGATAAATGGTTACCTTATCTTATCGATTGCTCGCTCTGATTGCCCTCATTTTTACGATGGGCACGGCCAGTGTTGCGTTTTCGCAAGCGGCCAAACAGGGGCCGGTGGTGTATTTGGCTCACGTCGACGGCATGATCGACTTGGGGCTTGCGCCTTACATCGAACGTGTGTTTGCACAGGCCCAACGCGAGGGCGCAGCCGCTGTCGTTTTACAGATCAACACCTTTGGCGGGCGCGTCGATGCCGCCGTCCAAATCCGTGATGCCATACTCAAAAGCCCGGTGCAATCGATTGCCTTTATCGATACCCGAGCCATTTCAGCCGGTGCCTTAATCAGCCTAGCTGCCAACGCGATCGTGATGGCGCCAGGTGGCACCATTGGCGCTGCGATGCCAGTGCAAAGCTCAGGTGGTGAAAGCACTGCGGTTGGCGAAAAAACCGTTTCTTATGTTCGCAAAGAATTTAGTGCCACGGCCGAAAGCCGAGGCCGTGACACCCTGATCGCTGAAGCAATGGTTGATGCAGACGTCGTCATCCCTGGTGTCACCGACCGCGGCAAGCTGTTGACACTGACAACGGCCGAGGCCCTGAAAGTGGGTATTGCCGATTTTGAAGCACCAACACTGGCACTAACGCTTGAAAAATTGGGGCTAAAAGACGCTCAAGTGGTTGAGACTTCTGTCAATTGGGCTGAAGAGTTTGTTCGCTTTTTAACCAACCCCATTGTCAGTTCCCTGTTGGTCACCATTGCAACACTTGGCATCATTTTAGAGATACGCACACCGGGCTTTGGCATCCCTGGCGCCTTGGGTATTACAAGCCTGGGACTATTCCTTTACGGTCACTGGATTGTTAAGCTCGCTGGCGTTGAAGAGTTACTTTTAGCGGGTTTGGGTATTGTGCTGCTGCTCGTTGAGGCGTTCGTTCTGCCCGGGTTTGGTATTGCTGGTATCCTCGGTCTACTGGCGCTGCTGGCTGGTTTGATGATGAGTACTTTGGGAGAGGGTTTCACGATGGACTCGCTGTTTTTGGCAGCCGCTCAGGTAGGGGCGTCACTGGCTGCTGCGATTGTGATTAGTCTATTGATGCTGCGGTTTTTACCAAAAACAAAAATTGGTCGGCAGCTGGTGCTCGACACCGGACTGACAGCCAAGCAGGGCTTCACTTCAGAGCCATTGTCTGACCATAAATTGGTCGGTAAAACAGGGTTAGCCATGTCAGGCCTGCGGCCCGCTGGTATTGCTGAAATTAATGGCAAGCGGGTTGATGTCGTTTCTGATGGTGGTTACATCGAAGCGGGTCAACCCATCAAAGTTGATCACGTCGACGGCAATCGTATTGTCGTGATCGAAATCCTTCAAGGGCAAACACAGTTTGGAGATAGGCAATGATGGAAGGAATCCTAGGCATACTTGGGACGTTCGGGATTCTTATTCCGCTTGTTATTGTTTTATCAATCATTTTGTATCTCGTCCCGATCCCACTCTGGATAGCCGCTTGGGCATCGGGCGCCTACGTCGGGTTGTTCACCCTAGTGGCGATGCGCTTGCGCCGCGTACCGCCACACACCATTGTGACGGCACGAATCAGCTCGGTTAAAGCCGGTTTGAATCTATCGGTTGACGAACTCGAAGCCCACTATCTGGCTGGCGGTAACGTCATGCGGGTGGTCAACGCCATGATTTCAGCCGATAAGGCCAACATCACATTGAACTTCAAACGGGCCGCTGCCATTGATTTGGCTGGACGCGATGTTTTAGAGGCCGTACAGATGTCGGTCTTGCCAAAGGTTATCGAAACACCACGAATCGTTGCGGTTGCCCGTGATGGCATTCAGTTGGTTTGTTTGGCTCGAGTCACCGTTAGAACCAACATCGACCGCTTGGTCGGTGGTGCCGGCGAAGAGACCATCATTGCCCGCGTCGGTGAAGGCATGGTCAGTACCATCGGCTCTTCGGCCAGTCACAAGACAGTGCTTGAGAACCCAGACAAAATTTCTAAATATATTCTTGAGAAAGGTTTGGATGCTGGCACGGCATACGAGATTTTGTCGATTGACATCGCCGATGTGGATGTTGGTGAGAACATCGGTGCGAAGCTGCAAATCGATCAAGCCAACGCTGATAAGCAAATTGCGCAAGCCAAGGCAGAAGAAAGACGCGCCATGGCTGTTGCCAAAGAGCAGGAGATGCGCGCCAAAGTGGTCGAGGCAGAGGCAGAAGTGCCTCTGGCCATGGCTGAGGCTTTCCGCAGCGGTCAACTCGGTATCATGGATTACTACCGCATGCAGAACCTGCAAGCCGATACCGAGATGCGTCAGGACATTGCCGGCGAGCCCTCTGATGGTTCGATCCGTTCGCAAAAACTTTAATTGGCGAGCGATATGGCACAGAATAAACGTGGCGTGAAGCGCAAAGGGTTTAACCCCGCTTCAATTTTTTTAATACTAGCGGTGGTCACTTATTTTGTTGGCCTGCCCTTTCCCGTCACGGTTTTTTTGGGCTTTATCGCCTTCATCCTGTTTCGCGCGCAAAGAGATGGCAAATCGCTAAAAGACTTGCCAATCCCACCGCCAGCCAATGAATCGTCGGCCGAGAACCAAGACAGCGATCTGTCGACTGACTTTGGGCGCCAATCTTCACAAGACATTCAAGACTGGTTAAAGCAACACGCACCCTCAGGGTTCGAACAGGCGCCAACGCCGCGGGCTCACGAGCCAGCCCTACAACCTGAGCCAACGCGTCAGAGCGCGACCAATGCCAATCCCTCGCCATATCGTCTAAACACATCGAACCCGCGGAACTTGGCATTGCTGCTAAGAAATAAGCAAGGCCTTCGTCAAGCCATTGTTGCGATGGCTGTTCTAGGCCCACCACGGGCTTTAAATGCTTACGTTGCTGATCCCATGCAAGGTGCCACGCTCGATGCGACACCGAAAAGCGTCAAACCCAGCAACTAAGCCTTGGGTGTATACCAAGCTGGCGCACGCTTTTGCATGAAAGATTGCGTGCCCTCAGCGGCCTCGGCCGACTGTCTGGTACGGGCATGCCGACCAACCAAATCTTCAAACAACACGTCTTCAAGCAGCGCATCGGCCAACGACAGTGTTAATCGTTTTGTGTCTGCCGTGGCATGAGGAGCACTCTTCAATAACGATTCAACGATAGCAAAAGTCGTTTCCTCAAGCGCCTCTAATGCGCAGACTTCATGCACAAAACCGATCTGCTGCGCACGCTCAGCATTGATGCGTTCGCACGTTAAGGCATAGCGACGCACGTTACGCAATCCAATGGCTTGGATCAATTGTGGAAACACAATCCCAGCCACCAAGCCCCAGCGCGCCTCGGTGATGGCAAACATGGCGTTATCGGCAGCGACCACAACATCGCAAGCCGCTGCAATACCGGTGCCACCCCCAAAGCAGCCGCCTTGAATCATGGCAACCGTTGGCACGGGCAATTCATTCAAACGGCGCACAGCATGCCCAGTGGCCCGCGAAGCGGCCACGTTTTGCTCCGGCCCAAGCTTGCCTTGCTCATTGATCCAGGCCAAATCAGCGCCGGCCTGAAAATGCGCCCCATTGCCCTTTAAAACCACCACTCGTAATCCAGTCTGTTGACCGAGTTGATCCATGGCCTCGTGCAGTCCGGCAATCATGTCACCGTTATAGGCGTTATTGACCTGCGGCCGGTTCAGGGTTACAAGCCCTACCCCACGGTTATCCATGGCACAAAGGACCGTGCCATTACCCACAGACAGTTGTTTGAGTTCGCTGATTTGAGACATTTCGATGGTGCTCCAAGTTGAATCCAAGCCTATTGTCGCCAACAGAACATGACTGATCAAGCGCTGTTCTGAAATTCAATGCCAAAGGTCACCCTGACACACGGCGAAACCACCCTCAAAGCCGCAATGTCAGGTACCATTCAAGAGTCTGCTGTTGCGCGGCTTTCACTATGTTTTTAAGTCACGCTTAAGCACCAATATCACAGTGTCATGACCGATGAGATGACAACAATGATGGAGTACTTATGGAAATCTTAGACCTGATCGCTGGCAGCGGTTTTCTTGGGCTAGTCGTCGTTCTGCTGTTCTTAATTTCCTTAATCGGTTACTTCGTGCCATTTCGCTTGTGGATCACAGCATGGGCATCTGGCGCTTACGTTGGTCTACTGACCCTGATCGCCATGCGACTGCGTCGAGTGCCCCCACATAGCATCGTCAAAGCACGCATCAGCGCCGTAAAAGCCGGCTTGAGCATTCCACTCGATGAGCTTGAAAGCCACTTTTTGGCCGGTGGCAATGTGGTCGATGTGGTTAACGCCATCATTTCAGCTGACAAAGCCAACATAGAACTCACCTTCAAACGTGCGGCCGCCATCGATTTGGCCGGCCGTAATGTGTTGGATGCCGTTCAAATGTCGGTATTGCCCAAGGTCATCCAAACGCCTCGTAATGCCGCTGTGGCTCAAGACGGTATTCAACTGATCAGCGTGGCACGCATCACGGTTCGTACCAACTTGGATCGCCTCGTGGGCGGTGCCGGTGAAGAAACGATCTTGGCTCGTGTGGGCGAAGGCATGGTGAGTGCCATTGGTTCAGCAACCAATCACAAAGATGTGCTTGAGCGTCCAGACAGTATTTCAAAGAAAATTTTGTCCAACGGCCTCGATGCTGGCACCGCCTATGAAATCCTGTCGATTGATATTGCTGATATCGATGTGGGTAAAAACATTGGTGCTGCCTTGCAAATCGAGCAAGCCAACGCTGACAAACAAATTGCCCAAGCGAAGGCTGAAGAACGACGCGCAATGGCGGTGGCGCTTGAGCAAGAAATGCGTGCCCGAGTGGTCGAGGCCGAAGCAGAAGTGCCTCGTGCGATGGCCGATGCCTTTCGTGCTGGCCGAATCCTAAGCGCACAAGCGAGCTAAACATGACGACCCGCCAGCAAATATTGCTAAAAACCCGACCCGAAGGCTGGGTTGGGCCAGAGCACTTCGAGTTGCGCGAATCAGTCATACCCTCAGCGCAAGACGGTGAAGTTCTCATCCGCAACCACTGGCTATCGCTGGACCCTTACATGCGTAGCCGCATTGCCCCAGAAAAATCCTACGCTCAAGGCGTTGAACCAGGCCAGTTAATGGTCGGGGCAACTGTGGGTGAAGTACTCGAGAGCCATAGCGACACGCTAGCGGTCGGCGATTGGGTCTTGTCAGCAGGCGGCTGGCAGACCCACGCCACCATGCCAGCCAAGCAAGTCTTGAAGCTTGACACCGATGGTGTGCCTGCGAGTGCTTATCTTGGTGTCATCGGCATGCCTGGCATCACCGCATGGACAGGTTTAATGACCATTTGCGAACCAAAAGCTGGCGAAACTGTTGTGGTCGACGCCGCTTCAGGAGCCGTTGGATCCGTGGTCGGGCAACTGGCCAAGGGTGAAGGTTGCCGAGTGGTCGGGATTGCGGGCGGTGCCGCCAAGTGCGACTACGTCGTCAACACCCTGGGCTTTGATGCTTGCATTGATCACCGCGCCGAAAACTTCAAACAACAACTGGCCCAAGCCGTGCCGCAAGGCATTGACTGCCTCTTTGAGAACGTCGGTGGCGAGATTTTTGAAGCGCTGCTGACGCACATGAATCCGTTTTCTCGCATCGCGCTTTGTGGGATGGTTTCAGAATTCAATCGCGCACCCTATGGTCACCACACCATCCGCTCGATACTGATTAATCGAATCAAACTGCAGGGCTTTATCGTCTCTGACAAACCCCAAACGTGGCCCGCCATACGCGAACAACTGCGTGCT
>Ga0213861_10003717_pt1 | contig 12580 bp, 13 predicted proteins | sample PICome_4_FD_160110 | JGI IMG/M metagenome (GOLD analysis project Ga0213861, IMG submission 160110) | Coastal seawater microbial communities near Pivers Island, North Carolina, United States - PICO131 | ecosystem: Environmental > Aquatic > Marine > Coastal | place: USA: North Carolina...
TATAATATATAAAAATACTTTATTTCAGATGCAATTACTAAAAAAAATCTTACAACACTACTTCTGCATACAAATCAAAATCTGCAGCTTCAGTTACTTTAACGGTTGTAAACTCCCCAGTTTTAAGATATGTTTTTGTTGCATCAATCAAAACTTCATTATCTACATCTGGAGAATCAAACTCGGTTCTTCCTACAAAGTAAGAACCTTCTTTACGATCGATAACGACTCTAAAAGTCTCTCCAATTTTAGCTTGATTTAATTCCCAAGAGATTTGAGATTGAATTTCCATAATTTCATTAGCTCTGGCTAACTTAACTTTTTCGGGCACATCGTCTTCTAAATTAAACGCATGTGTGTTTTCCTCGTGGGAATAGGTGAAACAACCCAAACGTTCAAAACGCATCGTTTCAACCCAGGCTTTTAATGTTTGGTAGTCCTGTTCTGTTTCTCCAGGATACCCCACAATTAAAGTAGTTCTAATAGTTATATCTGGAACCGCTTCTCTAAACTGCGTTAGCAATTTTGTGGTTTTGGCTTGCGTAGTTCCTCTGCGCATACTTTTAAGAATTTTATCTGAAATATGTTGCAATGGAATGTCTAGATAGTTACAGATTTTAGGTTCGCGTTTCATGACATCTAACACATCTAAAGGGAAGCCAGTTGGAAATGCATAATGCATACGGATCCACTCCACTCCTTCAACCTTTACCAACGCTTCTAAAAGCTCTGCCAAGTTTCTTTTTTTGTATATATCTAATCCGTAGTACGTTAAATCTTGAGCAATCAAAATCAATTCTTTCACCCCGTTTGCTGCCAATTTCTCAGCCTCTATAACAAGGTTCTCAATAGAAGTTGATTTATGTTTACCTCGCATCAATGGGATTGCACAGAAACTACAAGGTCGGTCGCATCCTTCAGCAATTTTTAGGTAGGCATAATTCTTTGGCGTGGTAGTTAAACGCTCACCTATAAGTTCGTGCTTATAGTCTGCACCTAAAGCCTTTAATAGCTGAGGAAGTTCGGTAGTTCCGAAATACTGATCAACGTTAGGGATTTCTTTCATCAAATCTGGTTTGTAACGTTCACTTAAACAGCCTGTCACAAATACTTTATCAACTTCACCATCTTCTTTCTTTTGCATATAATCTAAAATGGTATTAACACTTTCTTCTTTGGCATTATTAATAAAGCCACAAGTATTGATAACCACTACATTACCTTCTTCTTCATGGACTACATCTTTCCCACTTGCTTTGAGTTGTCCCATTAATACTTCACTGTCATAAACATTTTTACTACAGCCTAAAGTGATAACATTAATTTTATTCTTCTTAAGTGTTTTTGTTCTCATGATTTAATGTAAATAGTTGACGTTATTTAAAAAATGAATCCACAAATTCAAACTTATTAAAAACTTGAAGGTCCTCAATCCCCTCTCCTACCCCAATATATCTGACTGGGATCTGAAACTCATCACTAATTCCAATGACAACACCACCCTTTGCTGTCCCGTCTAATTTGGTGATTGCTAAAGCAGTGACTTTAGTAGCTGCTGTAAATTGCTTGGCTTGTTCAAAAGCATTTTGTCCAGTGGAACCATCAAGTACCAATAGAACTTCGTGAGGAGAATGTTCTACCACTTTTTGCATGACTCGTTTAATTTTAGTTAATTCATTCATCAAATTAACTTTGTTATGCAAACGCCCAGCGGTATCTATAATAACAACGTCTGCATTAGAAGTCACTGCGCTGTTTAAAGTATCAAAAGCAACAGACGCCGGGTCGCTACCCATTGACTGCTTAATAATAGGAATATCAACGCGATCTGCCCAAACTTGTAACTGATCAATAGCTGCAGCTCTAAATGTATCTGCAGCTCCAAGAACCACATTAAGTCCTCGTTTCTTGAACTGGTAGGCGAGTTTTCCAATGGTTGTTGTTTTACCAGCACCATTTACACCTACTACCATAATAACGTAAGGTTTGTTTGTTTGTGGTATAGAAAAATCTGTGGCTTCTCCAGATTTAGTTTCTGACAATAGGCTTGCGATTTCTTCTTTAAGGATAAGATTTAGAGCTTCAGTTCCAACGTATTTATCTTTGTTAACCCGAGCTTCGATTCGGTCAATCACTTTTAGAGTGGTATTGACACCTACATCACTAGTGACCAAAACCTCTTCTAAATCATCTAATACATCTGCATCTACTTTTGACTTACCTACTACAGCTTTGGTTAATTTATCAAAAAAAGTGGAACTCGACTTTTCAAGACCTTTGTCCAAAGTCGCCTTTTTATCGGATGAAAATATATTTTTAAAAAAACTCATAAGTTAGCAATTTGTCTATTTACAAAAATAACATTAAATGCGAGGAAATTAAAAAATAAAAGCCGCTTAATAATAAAGCAGCTTTAAATATGATGTAGTGAGAAATATCTTATTTTTTACTTAAGAATTCACTTACCTTCTCAGGTGCCATAATAGATTCAACAAAAATATATGCTCCAGATTTCTCTGACTTAACCATTTTGATCGCTTTAGTTAGACGCTTTGATCCAGTTTGTAAGGATGCTACTGATTTCTTTGCCATGATTCAAGTGTGTTTATAAGTTTGAAAATTACTTTCGTAAAATTCTTAAATTTATTTAATTTCTTTGTGAACCGTCATTCTCTTAAGTATGGGGTTAAATTTCTTTATTTCCATACGATCAGGCGTATTCTTTTTATTCTTAGTTGTAATATATCTTGAAGTTCCTGGTTTACCAGACTCTTTGTGCTCAGTGCACTCTAAAATTACTTGAACTCTGTTTCCTCTTTTTGCCATTTTACGATACTTTTATTGGTCGTTTATTTTAAAAAACCTTCAATCTTTGCTTCTTTTATTGCAGCTTGAATACCAATTTTATTGATGGTTTTCAAGGCTGAAGTAGAAATCTTTAGTGTTACCCATTTATCTTCTTCTGGAATGTAGAAACGTTTTTTTATTAAATTAACATTAAATCTACGTTTAGTTCTATTTAAGGCTTTAGATACATTGTTTCCAAACATTGCTCTTTTACCAGTAAGTTCACAAATTCTTGACATTTTTCTTAACTTTAATTGTTTTGTTGTTTCAAAACGAGGTGCAAAAATACGAATTCTTTAGAAGTGCACAAACTTTATTTTAGCAATTTTTAAAAAATTTCTTTCTGAAATAAAGTAAAGGCCATAGTTACTGCTTTCTGAACTACCCTAATTCGTTGTTTCCCAAAATTAAACTGCTGTGAGAATACACCATCTGGAGTTGCAATAGCTATACAAACAGTACCTATTTCAGCTTCAGAACCACCTTTAGTAGGACCTGCATTTCCTGTGGTTGCCAATCCATAGTCCGAAGTAAATAATTGTCTTACATTTTCAGCCATTGCCTCTGCGACTTGAGTACTCACCACGGAATGCGACTTAATAAGTTGAGGGTTAACTTTTAAAATATCTATCTTTGAATCCGTCGCGTAAGCTACAATCCCGCCCTTAAAATAATTTGAAGCGCCTGAATGTGCTGTTATACTTTCAGCAATCTTACCCCCTGTACAACTTTCAGCTATAGAAATTGTTCTTCCTAGTTTTGTTAATTGATTTCCAATAATTTGCTCGATTGTTGATTGCTCTTCAAATCCCACAAAGACATCGCTAATTAGTGGAATTAAAGCAGTAACCTGAGTATCAACTCCCGCAATAACCGCTTGCTTATCAAACCCTTTTGAAGACAATCTAAGACGAACTCTCCCAAGATTTGGAAGATATGCTAACTTAATTGATTCTGGCAAAGCAGACTCCCATTCCTTAATTCTTTCAGCTATAATACTCTCCCCTAATCCGTAGGTTAATAGCGTTTTATGTAAAATAAATGGAAGCGTAAATTTTTGAGAAATACGTGGTAAAACCTCATCACTCATCAGCGCTTTCATTTCATAGGGCACCCCAGGAAGGGAAATAAATACAGTATTGTTTTTTTCTAACCACATCCCAGGAGCACTTCCAGATTTATTCATCAGAACTATTGCCTTAGTGAGTACTAATGATTGATCGATATTAACTTGTAGAAGGGGTTGTTTCACAAAACTCTTCCATAAGTACTTTATATTTTCAAGAACCGCTTTATTATGGATTAAAGTATCCTCAAAATACTGTGCCAAAGTTGTTTTGGTAATATCATCTTTAGTTGGGCCTAACCCGCCTGTAATGATAACAATATCTACATTTTTTTCAGCAGCTTGAAATGCTTCTAAAATGTGAGTCTTATCATCATCCACGGAAGTAATTTGATATACTGAAACCCCTATTTTATTTAGTTCCTGAGCAATGTAAGCAGAATTAGTATCTATAATTTGACCTATTAAAATTTCATCACCAATTGTAATAATTTCTGCTTTCATAAATTATTTAACTTTAATCGAAAAGAATTCTTCTTCTCCAATATATCCTTTCAAAGAATCATTTGACTGTACTTTACCAACACCCGAAGGCGTGCCTGTAAAAATGATATCCCCAATTTTTAAGGTGAAATACTGAGATACATAAGCTATAATTTCATCTATTCCCCACAACATATCCCCTGTCGTTGATGATTGAACAATTTTATTATTTTTAAGAAGACTGAATGAAATGTTATTTAAATTATCATAGTTCGACTTAGAAACCCAATTACCTATAACTGCTGAGCCATCAAATGCTTTTGATTTCTCCCAAGGCAAGCCTTTTCCTTTAAGTTTTTGTTGAAGGTCTCGGGCTGTGAAATCAATTCCCAATCCAATTTGCTCATAATACTTGTGAGCAAATTTTGAATCAATATATTTTCCTACTCGATTAATTTTAACCAAAACTTCAACTTCGTAATGTACTTCATTGGAGAAATCTGGAATAAAAAAGGGCTGTTGATTTAACAAAATTGCAGTATCAGGTTTTAAAAAAACAACAGGCTCTGATGGTTTTTCACTTTTTAACTCTGAAATGTGTTGCGCATAGTTACGCCCAATGCAAATTAACTTCATTATTGAAGCTTGTTATTAAACGATCTTAGCTTAATGCCCGTTAACACTTTTTTGGTGTATAAAGGAAAATCTGCTGATTGCAACCACCCAAAATAACCAGGCTCTTTTTCAAGTATTTCGGTTACTTTTTTACCTTTATGTTTTCCAAAAGAAAAACACTCATCTCCGTCTTTATCGTAAGCAATAAAACCTGCAAAATCTGCAATTTTTTTTCGAGTGCTAAAATCCGCTAAAAAACTCGTGTCGTTCTCTAAATCGTCGTAACGATCAAGTTGTGCTTTAAGAACTTCATAAGTAGCCATTGTGTCCGCTTCGGCGCTGTGTGCGTCATCTAAACTTCTATCACAATAAAATTTAAAAGCCGCTATTAAAGTGCGCTGCTCCATCTTATGGAAAATCGTTTGTACGTCTACAGAACGACGGTTTTTCATATCAAAATCAACTCCAGCTCTTAGCATTTCTTCTGCCAATAAGGGAATATCAAATCGATTCGAGTTAAATCCTCCTAAATCAGAATCTTTAATCCAAGAACTAACCTCCTTAGCCAACTCATTGAATCTAGGTTCGTTTGCTACTTTTTCATCTGTGATTCCGTGAATAGCTGTTACTTCTGATGGAATTGAAATTCCAGGATTTACCAACCATGTTTTCTTTTCTTCAGATCCATCGGGATTAACTTTAAGTATAGATATTTCAACAATCCTATCTTTAGTAATATTTATACCTGTTGTTTCTAAATCAAAGAAACAAATGGATTTATTTAAGTTTAATTGCATATCTACAAAATTCTTTTATCATCCCAAGCCTCTAAGTAATCTTTGACTGTTTTTAAAAACTGACCTCCTAAAGCCCCATTTACTACTCTGTGGTCATATGAATGTGATAGGAACATTTTTTGTCTGATGCCAATAAAATCTCCTTCGCTAGTTTCAATGACAGCAGGTACTTTTCTGATTGCTCCAAGAGCTAAAATTCCAACCTGTGGCTGATTTATTATTGGCGTCCCCATAATACTACCGAACCCACCAACATTTGTCACTGTATAGGTGCCATCTTGAATATCATCTGGTTTGAGCTGATTGGTTCGTGCGCGTAGAGCAAGATCATTGACTCGTTTGGTCATTCCAACTAAGTTTAATTGGTCTGCATTTTTAATCACTGGCACTATCAAATTGCCATCATCCAATGAAGTAGCCATTCCTATATTAATATTCTTACGTTTGATTATTTTACCATCTTGAATAGAAATATTTAGCATTGGATGCACAGAAAGCGCATAGGCTATGGCTTCCATAAATATTGGTGTAAAAGTAATATTTTCTCCCTCACGCGCCATGAAGGACTCTTTGATTTTTTTCCTCCAGTTCCAGATTTTAGTAACATCAACTTCTATAAAAGACTGCACGTGTGCAGACGTTTGTAATGAATCTGTCATATGCTTAGAAACTAATTTTCCCATGCGAGACATTTCTATAATTTCGTCTTCACCACTACTTGTTAAGGAATTTACAATAGATACGGTTTGAGAACGTGTTTCAAATAATGGCTCTTGATCTTGTGATTTTTCTGTTGAATCCACTGGCCTATGAGATAAGTAAGCTAATATGTCTTTTTTGGTAACCCTCCCGTCTTTTCCAGTTCCTTGAATTGAATCTAACTGAGCTTGAGTGACTCCTTCTTTCTTTGCAATATTTCTCACTAAGGGGGAATAAAAACGATTATCGTTAGAATCCACAACATTCACATCTTCTTGAATATTAGTGATTGAGACCTCAAGCTGCTCAACCTCATTGGGTTCTGAAACTTGCACAACCTCAGGCGTAAATGTTGTCACTACAGCCGTATCAGCGTCCGTCTCAATAATCGCTATTGTTTGACCAACCTCAACAATAGCATCGACTTCAAAAAGTTTTTGAACAAGCACTCCTTCAACTTCGCTAGGCACCTCACTGTCTACTTTATCGGTGGCAATTTCCAAAACAGGTTCATCTGCATCAATTTTATCACCAATATCTTTGAGCCAAGCAGTAAGTGTTGCCTCTGCTACACTCTCACCCATTTTGGGTAATTTAAGTTCGAATTTTGCCATAAGATAATATAAATGGGTGAATGGTTATTGATTGCAAATTTACGAAAATAGATGAAACTATTTAGGGATTTTAAAATTGTATTACTTCTCCTTTTGTGTCAGCAGAACTACTACCTATGACATAAGAGCTGTTTCTGGGTTGTATTTTAAATAGACATTGCTTTTCTTTAAAAACTTGCATGTGATCAATAATCGATTTAAAGGAGATTCCTTGAGCATCAAAAATAAGTTCATTTTCGTCACCCACCTCATTATAGTCAGACGCTATCTTTGAATTTAATTTATTAACTAATTGAGTATTAGGGTTCTTAGAAAATAACAAAGAAACAGTAGATGGCTTAATGGTGAATTTTTGTTCTGAGTTAAATAAAATCATCCATTTAATTCCTAGAAATATTAGAAAATCAAAAAACATGTTTTTTTTAAAATTTTTAATATAAAAGATTTGCATGGCTCCATAAAATCTCTTTAGGTAAATCTGATCATTACTAGTACTCTCTCCTTTAAAATGAATTACAGAAATATTCCCAAAATAATAATTATCATACCCTGCTTTTAAAGATTTATACGATAGGTCTATATCTTCACCGTACATAAAATAGTCTTCATCGAATCCCTTAAGCTTTTTATAAACTGTTCGTTTAACTAACATAAAAGCACCTACCAAAACATCTACTTTTGCATTATCATGTTCCAAAACATGATTTGCATAATAATACTTAGTATTTCCTAATATTTTTTTAATTGCAACTGAAACAACAGGAACATTTCGCTTGCTTTCTGGTAAAAATTTACCGGAACCATCAATCAGCCTACAACCAATAATTCCAAGATTTGATTTTGTTTCAGCAAATGCTATAATTTTTGCAAAGCCGTCTTCTGGAACTACGGTATCTGGATTAAGTATACATACATACTGGCCTTTAGCTAATTTAACAGCTAGATTATTTCCTTTTGAAAAACCTACGTTCAACTCATTCTTAATTAATTGTACAGCTGGAAATTTTGATACAACCATTTCACAACTATCATCCGTAGAATTATTGTCAATCACAATAATTTCTGAAGGAATTCCACTTATCGCAGCCTCTACACTTTGAAGGCAAAGCTCAAGAAAATACCGAACATTATAATTTAAAATGACGACAGATAGCTTCAAGATAAATTAAGATTTAATTGAAAGTTCAAATGGAATTCTATTAGTTATACTTCTGCCAAGAGTAACCTCATCAGCATATTCTAATTCGTCTCCAACGGAAATCCCTCGCGCTATAGTAGAAATAATAACTTTTGAATCTTGAATTTGTTTGAAGATATAAAAATTAGTCGTGTCACCCTCCATGGTAGAGCTCAATGCAAAAATAAGCTCTTTAATACGACCCGATCTTACTTTATCTACTAAAGTGATAATTTTCAAATCACTCGGACCCACCCCATCCATGGGGGATATCTTACCTCCCAAAACATGATATACACCTCTAAACGAAGCAGTACTCTCAATAGCCATAACATCTCTAATGTCTTCAACAACACAGACAATACCTTGAGAACGGTTGTTATTGACGCATATTTCACAAAGCTCTGAGTCGCTAATATTATGGCAATTTTTACAAAAAATAATATTTTCGCGCATAGCTTGCAGTGCCGATGTTAGATGGAGTGTTTGAGATAAGGGCTGACGCATTAAGTGAAGAACAAGACGCAGGGCAGTTCTCCGCCCAATCCCAGGCAGTTGTGCTACTTCGTCAACAGCAGTCTGTAATAACTTTGATGAAAATTCCATACCACAAATTTAATCAAAAAATAATCTACTAATACATAAAAATAATTAAACAGTTTTATATAATCTTAAAAAAATGATATCACTTTTTCATTTAAACAGAACTTGACAAAAGTCTATTTATTGACTAGAGTTCATTTAGTTAACAATAACAATATATTTATTAGATTTACAATTATATCAACAACAAAGAATTAATGAATGCATTTTTAATACTAGCACTGTTAGTTAGCTATTTTGTAGTTTTAGTTCTCATTTCTTATTTGACAGGTAAGAATGATTCTAATCAAGATTTTTTTAAAGCTGGAAAGCAATCGCCTTGGTATCTTGTCGCTTTTGGAATGATCGGCGCATCGCTATCTGGAGTTACTTTTATATCAGTTCCTGGATGGGTAGAAGCTTCTCAGTTTAGTTATTTTCAAGTAGTATTAGGCTATATGGTTGGTTATTTTGTAGTTGCCTTTGTACTTCTTCCAGTGTATTATAAATTAAACTTAACCTCAATTTATGAATATCTTTTTCACAGATTTGGATTAATAAGCCACAAAACGGGTGCCTTTTTCTTTTTCATATCCCGTGTATTAGGAGCTGCTTTTCGGCTTTATTTAGTCGCCATAGTTTTACAACAATTTATATTTGATCAATGGAATGTTCCATTTGAAATAACTGTAATTATTTCAATTTTACTGATTTGGATTTACACATTTAAAGGAGGGATTAAAACAATTGTTTGGACCGACACCCTTCAAACTTTATTTATGATTGTTGCAGTTACTCTGTCTATTTACTTTATTACTGATAGCTTAGGTTGGACTTTTTCAGAGTTTTTAATATCTGAAGAATTAAAAGCTTATAGTACTGTTTTTAATACGGATAGTATTTTAGATAAGGGGTATTTTCTGAAATCATTTTTTGGGGGTATATTTATAACTATTTGCATGACTGGTCTTGACCAAGATATGATGCAAAAAAACCTGAGTTGTAAATCATTGAAAGATGCTCAAAAAAATATGCTCTCTTTTAGCATAGTACTCACGTTAGTTACCTTATTGTTTTTATTGTTAGGTGCTCTTTTATTTATTTATGCCAAAAAAAACAATATCGAAATTCCAATCCTAGACGGACAGCCCAAAACAGATTTATTGTTTCCAGAGATAGCACTCAACAGCGGGCTAGGAATTACTCTGGGTATTACATTCATCCTTGGATTAATAGCAGCAGCATATAGCAGTGCGGATAGTGCATTAACTTCATTAACAACTTCTTTTTGCATAGACATCATTGACATGACAGGTAAATCTGAAAAAGTGAAAAAATCAATTCGAAAAAAAACACATATTGGAATGAGTTTCCTTTTGGTTCTTGTGATTATTTCCTTTAAACACATATTAAATTCAAATGTGATTGATAGCTTATTAACAGTTGCTGGATATACATACGGACCCCTATTAGGGTTGTTTACTTTTGGAATATTTACAAATTTTAAAATAAAAGACAGGTTTGTATGGATAGTCGCCTTGACTTCAGTAATTATTGTATTTATTTTTGGTAAAATTCCGGCAGAGGACTTAGGTGGCTATGTTGTTGGCTATGAACTGCTACCATTAAATGGCTTGTTAACATTTATCGGTTTAATACTGATTCGTAGAAAGTAACACTAATGAACAAGCCACTTGAAATGTAATTGAGGCTTCATTTAATAAGCCGTAAAAGACTAAATTCTCAGAGCCTGGATTAAAAATAACACGCTCAGGCTTTAAACTAATAATGTAATCATAATAAGCTTCTTGTCGCTTTGGATTCAAATAAAGTGTAACAGTATGCACTCCTAAGTAGGGCTTTAAATCTGTATCAATATATATCCCAGAAACTGTTCCACTTTTAAGACCAAAAGCTACGACTTCAATTTCTTTTAAAGATAAGCGGTTTAGTACCATATTTGAATAGCGGTCTGGATTTAACGACGCCCCTAAAACAAGAGTTTTTTTTTGTACCATGTAATGATAAATTAGTAAATTTGCGTTACTTTTTGTAACACTAAACTAAGAAACTAGTCTAAGGTAGTAAAAGAAATTAATTAGATTAAATAAATGAGTAAAATTACTACATTACTTGCTATCCTTCTGTTTTTAAACCCATTTTGTCACACAACAGCCCAATCTGAAAAAGGCATCATTAACGGTCGAGTTATAGATTCAAAACTTGGTGAACCTCTCGCCTACGTTAATGTAATTATTAAATCCATTTCAGGTGAATTTATTTCAGGTGATTACACAAACAATGAGGGTTATTTTGAAATCGCAAATATAAATGAAAACACTTTAATTATATCCATTCAGTACATTGGATATACGACACTGGAAAAAAAAGTGGTCATAAAACAAGATGTTGAGAAAACTGATTTAGGGACTCTAAATTTAGAGCAAAATAACACCACTTTGGATGAAATTACAATTATCGCTGAGACTTCAAGCATTCAACAAAAAGCAGACCGTAAAGTAATTACAATTGGGAAAGATTTAGCAACTAGCGGGACTGCTTCAGAACTAATGGTTGGTATACCTTCTGTAAATGTTGATGTTCAAACGGGCGATATTAGTTTGAGGGGGAACTCAAACGTACAAATTATGGTGGATGGAAAACTATCAAATATTCCAACAACTCAGCTCTTAAAACAAATCCCTTCAACAGCCATTAAATCAATTGAACTTATCACAAACCCTTCTGCAAAATATAACCCTGAAGGGATGAGTGGATTGATAAATATAGTCTTACACAAAAATACAATGCTTGGTTTTAACGGCAATATCAGCACAGGAGTCTCACGTGAAAAATCTACTAAAGTGAATAACTCCGTAATAACAAATTACCGAAATGGAAAAATCAACATTTTTGCTAATTTCAGCAACAATATATCCAAAAATATAAATAACGGGATCGTTCAGCGACCTGAAAATAATTCTGAACAGTTGTTTGAATTTACTGATAAGTCTCAAAACAATTTAGTGAAATTTGGATTGGATTATTATATAAACGATAAACAGACAATATCTGTGTTCACAAATCAAAATAAATCGGTTTTAGAAGATAGTGGACAAACTAATGCTATTTATGCAAATAATGCCTTGTTTAATCAGACCCAGCTATGGAGTAATGATGGAGGTGATTCAACCAGCCAGTATAACCTAGATTATAAAATCAATTTTAACGATAACGGACATAGTGCAGAACTTGAAATTGACCATAATATTTACTCAGGAAGTAGTGTTGCTAATTTTTTATTTCCGTTGGGTACAACTACTGACTATGTTGATTTCAACAAAACAAATCGCAAACGAACCACCATTAACATAGACTATGCAAATTCTATTTCGGAAAATTCAAAAATAGAGCTTGGGTTACAAGCTAATATTTTCAAATCTCTAATTAAATATGAATCTACTGGAGATTCTTTTAACTCGACTGGAGTTATTGCTCCAACTCCAAATATAAATTTTGATTACATCCGTGATATTTATTCTATTTATAGTAATTATAATACTATTATTGATAAATGGTCCTATCAACTAGGTTTAAGAGCCGAGAATGTGCATGTCATTGCGACATCAATTCAAACTAACGCTACTAATACAAGCCCTGAAAATAGTTTTACAAATAACTATTTTGAACTATATCCATC
>Ga0213861_10003719_pt1 | contig 12579 bp, 5 predicted proteins | sample PICome_4_FD_160110 | JGI IMG/M metagenome (GOLD analysis project Ga0213861, IMG submission 160110) | Coastal seawater microbial communities near Pivers Island, North Carolina, United States - PICO131 | ecosystem: Environmental > Aquatic > Marine > Coastal | place: USA: North Carolina | collected...
AGAAACAGAAACAGAAACAGAAACAGAATAATTACACGCGTCCTACAGCCGCCGCACCCTTGTAATACAAAGAGAGAAAGAGAGAGAGACACAAAACACCCATCACACTTTTCCAAAACAAAAAAAATTTAAGGGGGAACGAGAAAAAATATTCCCCTATATTACCAATTCCTCCTCACTTTCATTTGTTGCGGTACGTACGTGTGGTGATTTTTTTGTATCACGCGCGACACCACAAACACACATATCATCTCTCTCTCTCGCTCTCTCATCGTCGCGTTGTTTTTGCGGGCGTTCTTTCTTTCTCTCTTCTCTCTCCAAAAAAGACCAACAGACGCGTTTCGGCTTTCTTTTAATTTTCTGTGCTCAGATTGGAAATTTTCAACGAGAGAATATAATTGAGACGCAATTGTGTGTGATGTTTCCCCGCGCGCGTTCGTGAAAAGCTTTCTTTTTCCGCGCCCCTTTTGTCCGCTTCTTTTTCGAGAGAGAGACGCTTTTCGGCGCGCGCGTGCGGAGGATGTCGATGGTGATTCATTATTAGAGACTGACCATCTCTCCTCTAAAACTACAGATACAAATTATTTACACACTCAAGCATAAAAAAAAATGATGGCAGAATACACCAAACTACAAAAAGTTTTACTCTTGAAAGCGGCGTTGTGCGCTTTCTACTTAACCGCGTTCTTCGGGGACCGAATTGGAATGCCGTCGTTCTCTGAGAAGTTTTTTGGTCAGAAGAATAACGCCATGCGAAAATCTGCGAGCGATTGGGGAGGTCTCGGTTTGTTCGTCATGACGCTCGACTTGCTCTACGCGGCGTTGAAATGTAGCAAAGCCGTGCAACAAAGAGTTTGCAACGGTCAAATCATGCATAACATGTTGATGTTGGCCGTGCACGCGTGCTTCTCCTCCCAAAAATTCGGCGGTAAGCTTGTTCACAAGGAACACGTCATGGGCGGATTCTTAACGCTCGCGTTAACATTTGTGATGAGCGCGGGGTTGGCGGGCGGCATGGAACCTGCGAAAAGACACTTCTTAAAAGGTTGCAAAGGATTGACTCACGGATGCTTAATCATCTACTGGGCGTGCTTCTTCTTCTACATCACGACCTTTCAATTGGGCGATTTCCCATCGCAGAACTACATCGCCTGCCAAGGCAGAGGATTCTGCCGAGCTAAAGACTCCGTCTTTTACGACATCAACGTGTTCACCTCGAGCATGTGGTTCATGGTCAACATGATGACCTACTTCATGTTAATGTCCGGCTCGGATAACGAGCAAAAATCCTTCGCTCTCTACCGCATGGCGACCGTCGCCTTGTTGCAAATCCCGCTCATGATGAGCGAAAAAGCCATGACGGTGCCGAAAGAGTACACGAACGGCGTCGTGGCCATGTCCATCTGTCTCACCGCGTTGGCGTGCGCGGCGTTTTCCGATAAGATCAAGCCAAAGAAGGCGTAAAATTAATCACACAACACACATATAAAAAAAAGATGTTTTAATACCATATATAATACGTTTACGTTTAAAAATCCGGTCGCGTTTTTCGTCTCGCGGATGCACATTTTGTGCTGTACTCGTACATTTAATTTTGGTTTTCTTCATTAAATTTTCTCCCAAACACGTTTTGGCATCAAGAAGAAAATGACGACGAGGAAAAGAAAACCGAACGACCCATCTCCTCTCCTCGAGGCACTGCTCACCTCTTTATCTCTGGCGAAGAAACGCTTACCGGCGTCTTCGTCGTCGTCTGATGCTTTACGCGCGCTCTTGTCAAACGACGAGGATACGAGTACGAACAGAAAAAGTGTATCGGAGCAAAATGCGCTCTCTGCCGCCGCCGAGATGCTGCTCAGCTCTGACGCGAAAGAGAGCATCGTCTTGGCCTCGTGTTTGCGCGGAGTGATTTTGCACGTGCTTGCGAGAGCCGTGGAAGTTATGAATGATGCAAACGACGCGCGATTTACGAGCGACGTGGAGAAGAGAGAGCGAGGGATGTGCGCGTTGATATCGGTGGCGAAATTGCTGCCGCACTGCCGGCAGTTGATATCGGAGAGAGTTTTAGCGAGGGAGAAGCATCCGGTGTTTTCGAGAGTAGCTGCAGAAGCCGCGAGGACGACGACGAAGACGACGACGAGTAACACGAAGAAAAAGAATAGCAAAAGCAAGGAGGATTTATTCGCGCATCTCCGGATGGTTTTGAGGAGTTCAATGGATATCGCCGAGTGCTTTGGGTGTAAGAAAGGAGCGATTTCTGGCGCCTCCTGGGATTGGAGCCAATGTGGGATATTTTTGACGCACGAAGACGCTCACGTTCGATGGATTGCGTGTGGAATAGTTTGCGAAGCTTTAGGTTTGAGCGACGATGCGGTGCACGCGGCAAGAAAGAAGACTTTAAGTGACGAAGACGAAGTGACACTGGCACAGTTCCAACGAGAGTGGGAGGAACGCCAAACGGCGTTTCGGATTGAACGCGCGTCGTTTTTGCTACCCAGAGTTTGCGAAAAAGAACAGAATGAACATGATAGTAGTTTCAAAGTAGAAGGAAGGCATACTCTGGAGTGCACAGAGCTAGAAGACGAGAGTGAAAGAGTACGAGAAGAGGGCATACCGGCGGCGCCCGGATACGAACGCTTAGGCGCCATCGAAGTGCGCACACAACGTGATGATGATGATGATGGAGGAAATGACAACAGGGCTTCCACAAGTGGTAAGATGAACAATAACAAGAAGAAGGTTAGCAGAATCGCGACGGATTTTGTTTTAGTACCGTCCGCAGAACGTAACTTGGTTGCCGTCGCGTACGCCTTGTGTCAAAATAGGCCCGTTTTACTCGAAGGACCGGCTGGGTGTGGCAAATCAGCGACGCTTCGTGAAGCTGCCCGAAGATTCGGACGATCTTACGAAGATAACGACGTCGTTGTCTTACACTTTGATGCTCATACAGATTCAAAATCTCTCCTTGGAGCGTACGTGTGCGGAGCAAGTCCGGGAGAATTCGAATGGCAACCCGGGTCGCTCACGAGAGCTGTAAGATCTGGGAAATGGGTTTTGATTGAAGACGTGGACGTCGCTCCATTCGAAGTTCTCTCGGCTTTAATTCCTCTGTTGGAAGAACGTAAGCTATACATTGCCGGTAGAGGTGAAACTGTTGTAGCACATCCCCAATTTCAGCTGTTTGGATCTGCCACGGTGGGCGGGTCCAAAGTTTCCAATCGCGAGAATGATCCGTTGAGCGGTTTATGGACTCGTGTTAGCGTAGAACAACCAAGCGGCGAGGAGCCTGGCAGAATACTCGCGGAAATATATCCGCAATTCGGCGATGTCGACGTAAAGAGACGCATGCTTAAGACGATGAGAGTCGCGCAGACTCTGGTGGGCCAAGGCGGAGGCCATGTGACGCGGTTAGCCGGTTTAGGCGACGAACGATTTGATAACAACAACGCGAACGCCGACGATGACAAATACGTGATGATGATGGATGTCGAGAACGTTCACACGGACGATACGAACGAATTAGACGTAGCAGCGGAGGATGCGGAAAAGATGACATCTCTGGAAGATTTAGCGTCCAGCGAAGCCGCGTCGTCGTCTCGAGCCTCTGTGGGTAGGACATTCACTCTTCGAGATTTACTCCGTTGGGCAAAAAGAGCTGCCGCTTTGCGTAAAGCGGAACTCAAGCTCATGAAGAAAGGTAAAGCGCCTCCTCCACAAACTCGCCAGGCGATGTATGACGAAGCGGCTGATGTTTTATTAGGCGCTTTGCCTCCCGGTATCGGACGAAGAAAAGCTTTACAAGCGGTTGCTGAAATTTGGGGATTAAATCCTGAAGAGACTGCGAATACGACAGATTTACTTCGTAAACCGGATGTTTTGTCGTCAGAAGATAGCGTGCGCGTTGGACGCACCATGTTACCTTGCGAAGAAAACGAGGATACGGTGGGCAGTTTTCGGAATTTTGCAAAAACGGGCCACGCGCTGAGAATGCTCGAGAGAGTTTCGTGCGCGGTTTCAGTGAACGAACCCGCTCTTCTCGTAGGGGAAACTGGTACCGGTAAAACTGCTCTGGTTCAAGAGCTTGCGCGTTTAACTGGTGCGCCACTGACGGTTGTGAATCTTTCCAATCAATCAGAGTCAAGTGATTTTCTTGGAGGATTCCGACCAGCCGGTGCGCGACATTTGTGTTTGCCGTTACTGAAACGGTTCCTTGAGTTGTTTGGAGAAACTTTCCCGAGTCGATCTAACGCTGAATTTCTAGGAAGAGTGTCTAAATTTGCAGAAAAAAGAAAATGGATACACTTGTTGAAGGCGTTCCGTGCCGGCGTGGATCGCGTGGCGTCCGTCGTCGATAAAGATGACGAAGATAAGATGCTTGATTCTACTGAAGACGGAGAAGAACTCCCCACCAATGACGATGTCATGGAGGAAGCGACACCTGCAGTTGCCGCGCCTACAACACGGGCAACGCGTTCACAAACTACTGGTAAGAAGGGTAAAAATGAAAAAGTATGTACCTCGTCAGTTGCCGATACCAGTAACAAGCGTCAAAAAACAAGCGCTGCTATGAAGAAGAAAGCGGGAAGCACAAATAAAAAAGAAGCTTCAAAAAAGCCTGCATTCACGATTTCAGACGATCTCGTCGAATCTTGGCAATCGTTTGATCGGGATTTAGTCGTAGCCGAACGAGCGATTGGGGACGTGGCCTCGTCCTCTGGGGGTGGACCTATTTTTGCCTTTGTAGAAGGTGCTTTAGTCACAGCACTACGCGAAGGTCACTGGATTCTTCTCGATGAAATCAATTTAGCACCTGCAGAAACACTCGAAAGACTGAATGGCGTGTTAGAGTCGCGTAAAGGCTCCGTTGTTCTTTCCGAGCGCGGGGATGCGACTCCAGTGTATCGTCACCCACGGTTTCGTCTGTTCGCGGCTATGAATCCGGCGACTGATGTTGGTAAACGCGACTTACCCCCCGCTTTGAAACACCGCTTTGCGGAGGTGTATTGCGGAGAAACGGAATCCAGAGAAGATTTGCAGCTCTTGGTTCGTGGATATCTAAGAGATGTTCCGAGTGGGGTAATAGCCCCAATCGTCGACTTCTACGTTGAAGCGAAACGAGCGGCGCACACGGTTCTCTTAGACTCGGCGGATCAAAAGCCTCGATATTCACTTAGAACCCTGGCGCGAGCTTTAGAGTACGTTTCTGCGGCGAGTCCGTTATATGGCGTCCAAAGAGCGATGATGGATGGTTTCTCGATGTCATTCCTGACGCTTTTAAAAAAGGAAGGTCAAGAGATTTTAGAAAAATTGATGCATAAGCATCTGTTGGGTGGCAAGGCGATCAAGGTAAGTGTGCGCTATTATTATCATCGTGATTTGTTCGTATCCGCAGTTAAGCGCTGAGCTTGTCAATATTCCATGGCGTGCTCGGTCTAGAAACTGCGGTATATTCAATTGTTGGACAATACACCTATTCCGGTCACGACTCTATGAATGTTCGGAAGACTTGTCCCGCACATCTTTTGCTGTTGTGCCTCGTAGTACTAACACCGTATAAACTTCTTCTTCTCTCTACACCATAAATACACAGGGAATCATGAAACCACCGCCGGCACCGGAAGACGATACACACGTTCTCATCGAGCACTTTTGGGTAGAAGCCGGAGAATTAGAACGCGTCGATCCCGAAGGTAACCATATTCTCTTTGCGCGCATTTTTTTTCTTTGAAACGAAAGACGACTTGGCAATGATGAACACATATCCGCGCTTCTTAAACTCGTTTATGATGCACAAAAAGATATTATGGTTGAATTTCTTCTACTGAGCCACCAACGTCAACATGTTTTTTTATGTTTTTTTTCTCCGTACTTCCCTTGGTTGGAAATTCATTTTGACACTTAATCTCTTTCTTTTACATATCATAGGTTACGTCGTGACTGAGAGCGTCAAATCACACCTCTCGAATTTAGCACGCGCGGTGCTTCTCAGAAGACACCCAATTTTATTGCAAGGACCGACCTCAGCAGGAAAAACTTCCATCATTGAATATCTCGCGAAGCGTACTGGACATCGTTTCATGCGCATCAACAATCACGAGCATACAGATCTACAAGAGTACCTTGGCACGTACATAACGGATGAGAAGGGTACGTATATGGCCTTGCATCTTCTATTTTTATCTTTTTCTTCTCTTTTTTCGGACGCTAGTTCGTTATCCGTCGTTCTTATACAATAGAATCCGGGGGATCGGAAAGCAGTCCGTAGATTTATGCGCCTCGGGAGTTGGTCGCTTGCGGGAATCCGTCGTCGCTCTTTACCGGAGCATCTCAGGACATTCGCGTGACTTCCAAGGCTATATTCTTCTTCAGTTCAGTTCGTATCTCACGTTTCGTTGTGCTTTTGTGTTCATCGATTTATCATCTCTAACCACTTTCTATTTTCATTCACACTTTAGGTGCTTTGACCTTCCAAGAAGGCGCACTCGTGCAAGCGGTACGCCGAGGGTACTGGGTCGTTCTTGACGAGTTGAATCTAGCGCCTTCTGATGTATTAGAAGCTTTGAATAGACTTTTAGACGATAACAGAGAACTTTTTGTTCCCGAGTTACAAGAAACGATTAGACCTCACCCCCACTTTGTCCTGTTTGCGACGCAAAATCCTCCAGGTGCAATTTATGGAGGGCGCAAGGTATTGTCGAAAGCCTTTCGTAACAGATTCGTTGAGTTACACATCGGTGACATTCCCGACGAAGAACTCAAAGTCATTCTGAATAAGCGGTGTGAAATCGCACCGAGCTATTGCGTGAAGCTCGTAGAATCTATGCGCGCTTTGCAAGGTATGCGAAGAGGTTCTCGAGCTTTTGCCGGTAAAGATGGATACATCACCGCCCGCGATTTGTTTCGCTGGGCGAATAGGAAATCCGTTGGATACGAAAACTTAGCCAGCGATGGCTTTCGTGTGCTTGGCGAGCGATTGCGATCGGAAAACGAAAGGATGTCGCTGAAGAGAGTTCTCGAGAAAGCTTTAAAAGTCCCAGAGATTTCTCTAGAACAACTGTACGAGGCGGCATCCAGTGAAAATTTAGAAGGACGTTTGGAAGTTGCTTTGACGGCTAAAAATTGCGACATTTCAGCTGAAGAAATCATCATGGCACGTTCTATCGCGTGGACACCCGCTATGCGTCGTTTATATGCTTTGGTCGAAGCCTGCGTTGAGCATAAAGAACCCGCTTTGCTTGTAGGTGAAACTGGTTGCGGGAAGACAACTGTGGTGCAGATCCTTGCAATGATTCATGGGCAAAAGTTACGTGTATTAAACTGTCACCAACACACGGAAACTGGTGATTTCATAGGAGGCTTTCGACCTGCAAGACAAGGAGACGCACCATTCGCGTGGGAAGATGGACCTTTGATTAAAGCCATGCGCGAAGGGGATATTTTACTCGTCGATGAGCTTTCACTCGCAGAAGATTCCGTATTGGAGAGGTTAAATTCCGTCTTAGAACCCGGACGAGCGATTACTTTACCTGAGAAAGGCGGTATCGATGTCGAAGAGCTCATCGCTCACCCGAATTTTCGATTGATAGGAACGATGAACCCGGGTGGGGATTTCGGAAAGAAGGAGTTATCTCCGGCGCTGCGAAACAGATTCACAGAAATTTGGGTCGGGGGCGTATCTTCGGCAAAAGAGATGGAAGAGATAGTTTCACGGCGTCTGGTTCATTCTCAAAATATGGATACTATTTACGCGCACGACCATGCGAAAGAATTAGCCTTATTCTGGGAATTCTATCAAAGCATCGCCGGCGCCGGACAAGCAAAGGCGTGTTTGCAAACCAGAGATATTTTGGCTTGGGCTCAATTCATCAACGAAGTAGAGAATAGAAAAGGGCCGAACGCGCTGTTAGGATTTGCTGCGTTCGCGCACGGGGCGTACTTAACGCTTTTAGATGGCCTCGGTCTGGGTTTAGGGATGCCAGAGGAAACAGCTAAAGCGCTCAATCGAAAATGCGTCGAGTATTTGCGCGCGCGCATACCAGACACAGAGGTACGTCAGCAATCACATTTTTTTTTTGAAACGTCGATGTCGATCTCGCCTGCATTTTTTTTACTACATTGCGCCGTGAAGTTTTTGTTGTACCTGGTAAGTTTCTGATCTTCCATGATGAGAAACCCCTACAACCCTGAGCGTATTATTGGTATAGTTTCTCTGCCTTCACAATTTTACTATCATCACCATTGATTTTATTGACCGAACTTCCTTCTCTTTCTTTTTCTAACAGATCCGAACCTTGAACGAACAAATATTACAAAGAGCGTCGTATGCGCACGATCCGAGTGCAGAAGACCAGAAGGAAGATCTCCTCAACTGCGCTGCAGTTGACAACGGCACTCGATTTGGCATCTCGTCATTCACGATTAGTTGTGGCACGCATCCGATTCCCTCGACATCTGAATTCGCTTTAACTGCCCCGTCAACCAGGCGCAACGTTGCGCGACTCCTTCGCGCATTGCAACTCGCTCGGAAACCAATATTATTGGAAGGTTCACCCGGAGTTGGTAAGACGTCTATAGTCTCGGCTCTGGCGAAGGCTGCGGGGCACAAACTGGTAAGATTAAATCTCTCGGAGCAGACTGATATGATGGATCTTCTGGGAGCAGATCTACCAGCATCTGATGGTGAAGCCGGTGAGTTTAAATGGTCCGATGGAGCATTTTTAGCGGCTTTGAAAAATGGTGATTGGGTTCTTTTGGACGAATTGAATTTGGCGCCGCAACCGGTTTTAGAGGGCTTGAATGCCGCGCTCGATCATCGCGCAGAAGTGTTTGTGCCAGAGCTCGGTAAGACGTTCAAATGCCCATCAACATTTAGAGTATTTGCAGCTCAAAACCCTGCTGCACAAGGCGGTGGAAGAAAAGGATTGCCAAAATCTTTTCTTAATCGTTTCACGAGAGTATTCGTTGAGCCCATGCGTATTAACGACGTCGAGCACATCGCGAAAAGTCTACATCCGAACGTTATCGAGAGCGTCATCGAAAAGATGGTCCACTGTAACGCAGAGTTAGCTCGTTTGAGTAGTACCACGGATACGACTGGATATAGGTTTGCTAGAGCCGGTGCACCGTGGGAATTCAACCTTCGAGATATCATGAGATGGTGCGAACTCGTTACTTCTATCATCCCAGAAAACGAGATGGATGAAAATTCATACGTCCGGGTGTGTGCATCGGTATTTAATGCATTATATACTCAGCGCTTACGAACTGTGAACGACCGAATAATTGCAAAGCACGCGTTTGCTCGAGCATTCGGTCTTAACGCAGACGAGATTCCAACCGCTTCCCACATGAAAATGCGAAAGGATGGATATCTCGAAATTGGCAATGCAGTTTTACGCAGACATACATCCTCTACATCAAAATCTAGCGCTGATGCTGGTATTGCTTGCATCGACGAAGAGGAAAATTTCGCAATTCTAAGAGGGAACTTAGATTCCCTCGAAGCGGCTTCTTTCTGTATCGATCGCGGATGGATGACAATCGTTGTCGGACAAGCCGCGTCTGGTAAAACGACGCTGGTGAAAACCCTCGCCAGACTTGCCGGAAAAGATTTACAACGCATCGCGTTGACTTCAGCTACGGATACGAGCGAATTACTCGGATCTTTTGAGCAAAAAGAGTCGTCGAGAGATCGCGTGGACTTTGAATCTCGCATCTTTAGTCTACTCCAAGGCATTTGCGAATCGAGTGCGTTCGGTGATGTGAGTTCAACCACGCGCGCTTGGAAAATGTGGGAATCCTACAGAGCCGCCACGCAGACATCAGAAGCAATGTCAGAAAACGACGCGGAGAACGCAGTGTACATTCTCCGCGAGGTAATCGTTGCATTAAGTGCCGCGGCTACTTCGAACGCATCATCTTTGCAAGACGATGTTCATTCTGAAATCTCCTGGCTTCATGAGAACTTTGAAGCCATTGTCACGCCAACTTCGTTCAATGTCGGACCTAAGAAAGATGCCGGTCGATTCGAGTGGGTCGACGGGGCTTTGCTAAAAGCCGTCGAACGAGGCGATTGGGTTTTACTCGAAAACGCAAATCTATGCTCTCCAACCGTGCTCGATCGTTTGAATCCTTTGCTGGAACCGGAGGGGACTTTGTTGGTAAACGAATGCGGTTTCTTACCAAATGGCGAAAGCCGCATCGTAAAGGCGCACGAAGGGTTTCGATTATTCTTAGCAGTCGATCCAAGAAGAGGGGAAGTATCGCGAGCGATGCGCAATCGTGGAGTTGAGGTATTTTTGCATCCAAAAAGATACGAAAGCCCGTCAGACAACGAGCAGACAAGCTTGTTCTCCAAACAACTGGGACTGGCGGAAATGCCGAGCTCTTCACCGTCGATTAACGAGGATATCAAATCTATGGTCTTGGCAAAGGGTATCCCAAATGGTATTCTAGCAGATGCGATCGTGCAAACACACTTTGCTATGATCATTAAACTCAAAATGACGATTGGAAATCACGTGCATTTAACGTCGCGCGATTCCTGTCGATGGGCCGAGCTCGCGCTCGAGCTCGTCAATAGGGGAGTACCCGTCATGCGAGCGTTTCGTTTGAGTTTACCGCACGCGTATAACGTGCCCAGCGAAGAATCGAACTTCGTTTACGATGAAACATTTGTGCCACATATGAATTCGGTGTATCTTGCTGGAAACACCTTGCATTCGTTCATATCATCACCATCTGGTTGGCCGAATCGTCTTGCTACGGCAAATAGGATATCGCGAGAAGATCGATTGGCGCTAACGTCTTTGGAGCAATTCTCAGGATTTTCGCTGTCCACGCACGCAGCCGCACTTCTTGCTGCGCAGTGCTTTGTTCAGAAAACGTCGAGGGATAAAAGCAAAGACGAAGACATACTGCCGATATTGCACGAGAAGCAATCGCTCGTAGCAAACCTACCGACTTCGCAGCTTATGAAGTATTTTCAAGGGGGTGCGTTTGAAACCTCTCTCGAAGAAGACGAAGCCGCGTGGAACAGCAAGGTAATCGAACTCTTCCGTGCCTCCACCATTTACGCGCTTAAAAAGAACTCATCTGGAGCATCTCTGGATAAAAGTCGAGTGAGTTGGAACTTTTTCGCGAGTGCCATCACATCAACGTGCAATGTTCCGCAAATCGAATCGAGTGTTCTCGCCTGGACACTTTTCCAGCGGTTGTTTGAAAATAGGGAGCCTTTGGCGGAAACGGTTCAACTACTTGCGCCCCTCTGTGCGCGATATTCCTTTGAAAAGGCATATACAGATACATGCTTCTTATCGTCAACTGCGCACGTTGGTGACATGAAAGCTTTGACCATGTCCTGCTATCGCGCGAAGAACGCGAAAGAGAAGGCGAGGCAAAGCGCTGTGCACGCGTCTCTGGATAAAATAGCTCTCGCGAACCAGCTATTAGAAGAAACGAACGAAGTTTTGCTTCAGGAGTCGCTCTCGTGTACTGGGCCATTGAATATTGAATCAATGAAACTTTTGAATAGTTTCGTATCGTGGAAGTCACATTTTGATGTGCTCATTCGTTCAACGCCGTATGAAGACTTTGAGGTGGCCAACGGTAATCTCGACGCGGCGCTTGAAAACCTTGCGGTGGCTTGGTTACAAACAAAACAAGCCGCGCAAAATTACGAAAGTTGGTTATCCTTGCAAAATAAAAACACTACTGCTCCTAATGATAGAGCAGGCTTGCGCGATGAAAAGCGTTCGCTTCTCGTAGACGAAGCATTTGGTGTTCCATCCAAGCCTCCAGGAGTACCGTTCCTCTGGCACGCTATCGGGAAACCAACCTTGCCGCAAAGTGATACTCTTCGCACAGCCGAGGAAATCGTTCGCATAGCATCTAGAGCACTCCAAAACAACGGCTCCCGAGTAAACACACTTTTGGATTACACTCGCTCTTCGAGGAATGATCCTTCGAGTAGAGCGATTGCATTCTTGGCTAAAGAGGCTGCCAATTTAGGCGCATCGGCGAAACTGCGATTCACCGCCTTGGAAGCGTTGTGTTTTTTCAGCTTCACACACGTCGGTATTGCTTCGAGCGAAAATGGGATAGCAGATAATGATGCTACGGCACTACCATCGCTGCTTTCTCGTCAACTGTATCAGCATTGTGTGGACTCGGGCGCGTGGGATGCGTCTACGCAAGAGCGCGCCAAGGCCATTCTTAAAATATACGATTCGTTGTCGTCATCGAGCGAGTTCGAAGAAGAAATTTCGGATGCGATGATGATAATGGACAACGATACCGTCGATTTGGATAGAAATGGCACCAATGCTCCATTTGCGTTTGAAATTCCAAACCGAGAACTTGTCAAATCGCTCGATGACGATGAATCTTGGTCGCTGGAAACCTCGTCGGCGGTTCTCGCTCCGCCGAGGTTTTCTTTTCCGCACTGGACTTTGAAATGGAAGGATATTACGTTCAAGAACGCACAGCTTTCTCCGTTTGCAGAGTTATGCTCTCTCGAGCTTGATAGAGAAGTTCTCGCACGTCTCGCGCTGATTTTGAGTTTTGACAGTAGTAATGAAG
>Ga0213861_10003722_pt1 | contig 12575 bp, 10 predicted proteins | sample PICome_4_FD_160110 | JGI IMG/M metagenome (GOLD analysis project Ga0213861, IMG submission 160110) | Coastal seawater microbial communities near Pivers Island, North Carolina, United States - PICO131 | ecosystem: Environmental > Aquatic > Marine > Coastal | place: USA: North Carolina...
CACCCTGATTTAATGGGTATCGGAAAAAAATTAAAATTTAATAACTTTAATAAAAGATTTGTATTAGAATATTTAAATTATGTTGATAGAGTTTTTAATGAAAAAAAAAAAGTTATAGTTTTTTTGCCTCCAAGAACGTTTGAATCCATAAAAAAAAATATTAAATTTAAAAACTTTATTTTAAAGTTTAAACCTAAAAAATATTTTTTTATGAATGGAATAGATAGTTATTTATCACTTAATAAAAAGACAAATAAAGTTTTTAGTCAAAAAGGAGGACAAATAAATTTTTTTAAAGAAAAAAAAAATTTTAATATAAAAACAATTAAATTTGATAAAAAATTTATTAAATTTTTTAATAGTTTTAAAAATAAAAATTTGGTTAAAGAAAATAAGAATTATATTGAAAATTTTGGTTCAATTTTTTTTGAAGTTTTCTAAAAGTAGAAATTAATATTTATTGATCTTCTCACAAAATTTTCACTTATATTGAATGGTTCTACCGAATGCCAGGATGCATGATTTTTAATAAAACCATATAAGATATTGGGTCTAAATTGAGTTTTATAAAATAATTTAATGTCTTTAATATTTTTATTATCATACTGATGATAATTATCGAAATTATTAAAACTTGAAGTCCAAAAACTTGTTCCTAGTTGCTGTTGTTTTACATCGTCATAATTTTTTAATGGGAAATATAACATTAAACTTAAAAGTTTCTCACCGCTGTCAGTATGAGGAACAATTTTACCGCCATTAAGAATATATGAATACTGAATTTCAATCTTAATCTTATTCAATGGACTTATTAAGTAAAATAATCCTTCTTTATTTAAATCTTTTACAACTTTTGGGTATTTTAGTAGTTTTAATATGTGTGAAGGTCTATTAATTCTACTTCTTAAAAAATCAATGTAAAAAGTTTTATAAAAAAATTTAAAAAATTCTTCAGAAAATATTATTTTTTCTAATTCCAAAAATGAAGTATTTGAATTTATATTTGATTTATGAACATCAGAAGAAGTATCAAATGCATATTTTTTATTTTTAAAATTTTCTAAATTACCAATATTCAAATTTTTTAAATCAGGATAATTATTCTCTAATCTTTCATAAAAATTATTTAATAAAAAATTATTTATCTTGAATAAAGTAAAAGGTTTTCTCGATATAAATTCTATATTTTTATTGAACATATGTTTGTTGATTAAATAGCTTGAAATGATTATCTATAAATCTATAATTAATTCAATCAATCTTGAAAATTATTTAATAAAATAGTGACATGATTGAATTTATATTATAATTACTTCAATTTAATTATGATTTCAATAAAAGCACTCTTAAATAAATATAATATTTATTTGATTTTATCATTTTTTATAATCTCAGTATTTGGAAGTATTTATTTATATAAAAATAAAGAATTACATAATTATTTATATGAGTACAAAGTACAAATTCCCCACTTAGTAAAAATAAATAAAGTTAAAGGCATTGGAACAACTACTGTTGCCATTATGGGCACATATGAATTTAATAGCTTTATTATAAATCACAAAGGTATTGAAAAAAATTGTGAAAAGTTTGGTAGAAATGTGAGATTGAATATGTGGGAAGCAAGAAATGTGGTTGATTGGAAATTTAAAATTAAAAACTCAAATCCAAAAAAAATTGAATTATGTATAAATCAAATTATTGAAGCAATCGAAGAAAAAAGAAAAGAGGAAATTTTGAAAGTACGCGGTATAAACGAATTTGAATCCTCGATTTTTAGGGACTCTGTTAAAGAGGTAATTTATAATAATGAATTCAAAAAATTTAGAGATTTTGTTAAACAAGAGGCAAAAGATTTAGAAATTAATAAAACAGAAGAAGATTATAGTACCCAAAAAGATAATTCAGACGGAGACTTGGATGTTTTAGTAAGTGCTTTAAAGTTAAATACTCTTAACATTAATGAAACATTGTCTACCCCAAAATTTAGTAATAATTTTTTGGCAGGATACGTTTATAACTTTTTAGAAAGTTATAAATCAATGAGATATATAAATAGCTTGACGGAAACAAAAGTTGAAAAAATTTCGGAGAAGTATTTTTTAAAAACAAATATATTTAAATTTAACTTAGCTATTTTATTTTTATTAATGATATCTTTAATTTTTATAAATATAAAAAATATAAAAAAAATCTTTTGAAAGAAATAATTTTAATTACAGGTTAAGTAAAACTAAATGCGTTTACTTCATGTTATTTATTCTGGTCTTGGAGGCCAAGGTGAATTTTTATTTCCCTTAATAAAAAATTTAAAAGAAAATTCTTATTACAAGCATATTATTATTTTTTATGGTGTAGAAGATTTACTAATAGATTACAAAAATTTTTGTAAAGAGAATAATATTGAATTTTATTATATTAATTCAAAAAAATTATTTTCTAGTATTAATTATATCAGTATTTTAAAAAGTCATAATCCTGATATTATTTTTATTCATACTTCTGTAATTTTAAAATCAATAATTTTTAATTGTTTCAAAAAAACAAAATTAGTTTTTATCGATCATACGTCAAATCAGGTAAAAAGAAAAAATGATTGGATAAATTTATTTATTTCTTGTTTATTTTTTCAAAAAATAATTTTTTTAGCTAAATTTCATCAGAAAGAAATTCAGAATAATTTTTTTTTTAATATTTTTAAAAGTAAATTTAAATTAATTAAACCAGGCATATTTCTTAAAAAAGAAAATTCAAAAAATAAAAAAATTAAAGATAAGAAAAGATTTTTTATAAAACTTGGAATGGCATCAAGATTTGCTAAAGGTAAAAATCATATTGATTTAATTTATGCATTTCAAAAGATTCAAAATAATAATAATTTGAATATTAAATTAAGTTTAGTTGGAACTGGACCAGAGCAAAATAAAATTAAAAATTACTTATATAAAAATAAGTTGCATAAATACATAAAATTGGAAGGACTTCAGAACAACAAAAATATGAAAAAATGGTTTAAAGAAATCGATGTGTATGTGCACTGGTCAAAAGGAGAAGTGGTTAGTCGTTCAATTTTAGAAGCTATGCAAAATCAAAAAATTATTTTTGCTTCAAAAATTTTATCAACAAAAGAACAGTTAACAGATGGTTATAAGTGTGGAATCTTATTTAAAGATGAAAAAGATTTTGTAGATAAATTTAATAAGTATTATTCAAATAATTTAAAAAATGAAAATTTAAGATTAAACTGTTTAAAGCAAATTAAAAAAAACTATAACTTAAATAAATTTATTAAAACTTTTGAATATACTATAGGTAAAATTTGAAAATAATTCATGTAATAACTAGTCTAAATAGAGGTGGAGCTGAAATTCACCTTTTGAATCTTGTGTCAGAGCAAGTTAAAAATGGATATAAAGTCCAGGTAGTATATTGGAAAAAAAATGCAGATATAATTAAATATTTTAAAAAAATAAATGTAAGCACTTATTGTTTGAATAAAAATATTTTTTTTTTTGAAAAAAATATTATTTTTAACTTTATTTTTTGCTGCATACGATTAAACAAAATAATTAGATTATTTAATCCTAATATTCTCCATGCACACCTACCTTTTTCAGAATTAATTTCCTACTTCAACTTAATTTTAAGAAAAAAAACTCAATTTATCATCTCAAAGCATATAGATACTGTTTATTTTTCAAAAGATAATAATAGGAAATCATTTATCGGTAAAAAATTAGAATTAATTGTTAGTCAAAGAGCAAAGAAAATTATTTGTATATCTGATGCAGTTAAAAAATTTATGTCATCAAACTATATGGGAATTAATAAAAGAAAATTGACCAAAGTTTATTATGGTTTAAATTTTAAAATTTACAATGATAACAATTTTTCATCGAAGTTAAAAAAATTAAAGTTTAAGCTTAGAGGAAAAAAAATAATTGGAACTATTTCAAGATTAGTACCTCAAAAAAGAATAGATATCATGATACAAGCATTTAGTAAATATAACCTTAATTATGAAAAAAATTCTTTTTTAATAATAGTTGGAAAGGGTCCACAGAAAGAAAAATTAAAAGAATTATCTCAAAAATTAAAAATAAATGATAAAATTATCTGGATTGATTATTTAGATGACATAAGGAGTTTTTTTTCTTTAATTAATATTTTTTGTTTAACTTCGCAGCATGAAGGTTTTGGAATTGTAACACTCGAAGCATTTTATAATAAAAAACCAATTATTTGTGCCCATTCTGGCTCATTGCCTGAAATAGTTAAGAATAATTATAATGGAATTTGTCTAAAAAAAAATAAATTACATCTACTACCAAAATATTTTTATCTATTAATGAAAAAAAAAAATACAAAACTTTTGATTAAAAATGCAATTAATACTTTAAATAAAAGATTTACAAACAAACAAATGTTTAAAAAAACTGATATAATTTATAGAACTAAATAATGTGTGGAATTGCGGGGTTTATAGATAATAATTTAGACTATGATTATGAAAATGTTTTAAAAAACATGGTATTTTCATTAAAACATAGAGGTCCCGATAGTCAAAATTATTGGATAAGTAATAATAAAAAAATTTTAATTGGACACTCAAGATTATCTATAAGAGATCTATCTACAAGATCAAATCAACCAATCAAATCTGATGATGACAGATATATATTAAGTTATAACGGTGAAATATATAATACAGAAGATTTAAAAATTTTTTTAAAAAAAAAATTTTCTTACTCTTTTAATGATAGAAATGTTTCTGATACAATAATTTTATTAAAACTTATAGAATTAAATGGTTTAGAAAATTCATTAGTATTACTTGATGGTATGTTTGCATTTTTTTTACTTGATCAAAAAAGAAAAAAGGCTTTTTTGGTAAGAGATAATTTTGGGCAAAAACCATTATACTTTTCGATAAAAAAGAATTTTTTTTGTTTTGCATCAGAATTAAAAGCTATTAAAAAACATCCAAAAATAAATTTTAAAATAAATAAATTTTCTATAAATCATTTCCTTAATTATTCTTATATATCTGCACCTAACACTGTTTATAAAGATGTGAATCAATTAGAAGCTGGCTCATACCTTAAACTTTCATTTGATGAGTTAAATGATTTTGACGAAGGTCAGCACTTCAAAAGTCAAAAAATTTTAAATTATAAAAAATGGTGGATACCCAAAAGAGAAAATGTCACCATCAAAAATAAAGAAGATAATTTAAATGAATACTCAAATTTATTATTTTCTTCAATGGATCAATTAATGCAATCTGATGTTTCAGTGGGGACATTCTTATCAGGAGGTATTGACTCATCCCTTGTGACAAGTATTTGTTCTAAACTATCTAAACGTAAAATTAGTACTTTTACTGTAGGATTTACAATTAAGAATTATGATGAGACAAATATTGCAAAAAGTGTTAGTAAGATTTTATCAACAAATCATCATGAGATTTTTTTAAATGATAAAGATATTTTAGAAACAGCTGAAAGTCTTTCATATATATACGATGAACCTTTTGCTGATAGTTCTCAAATACCTACGATATTTTTATCAAAATTTGCCCAAAAAAAAATAACTGTTGCTTTAACTGGCGATGGTGGAGATGAAATTTTTGGAGGATATAATAGATACATATATCTACCAAAATTGATTAGATTACTAAAATTTGTAAAAAAACCCTTATTAAAATCTCTAATAAATGCATATTTAATTTTTCCAAAAATGATAATTCATTTGATAAATTTAGTTGCTGAAAGTAAAAAAATTTCTCAATTAGAAGATAAATTAATTAAATTATTAAAAGTAATTGAAAACAGTCAAAATGACTCTGATATTTATTTTGAAACTTTAAAAACAAACAACACAAATTACTTTAAAGATATCAATATGAATAAATTAACAGGGCTTGAACTAAATAACCAGCTAGATTTAATGTATCTTGATAAAATAAATTATCTCCCAAATGATATCCTATGCAAAGTGGATAGAGCTACAATGAACTCATCCCTTGAATCTAGGGCGCCTTTTTTAAGTAGTAAAATTGTAAATTTTGCTGAAAAATTAAGTAAAGATGATTTGTTTGAAAATAATTTAGGAAAAAGTATTAACAGAAAAGTGTTGTCTAAATTTATTCCGGAGAGAGTTTTTCAAGTTCCAAAGAAAGGTTTTGGTGTTCCACTTAATCAATGGTTAAGGGGCCCATTAAGTCAATGGGCCAATTATCTATTTAATGATCATCGTTTTTCTGAAGACTATGATATTAACAACAAACACATTAATGATATATGGTTAAAATTTAATACTGATGCAAAAGGAAATGAAAAATTAATTTGGAATATTCTTATTTTAAAAGCATGGGATTTAAGGTGGAATGATAGAGTTTAATACTTCCAATTTTGGTTTATTTTATGATTTAATTAACTTCTTAATAATAATAACGTTCATTTTTTTGATTTTTAAAAAAAATTTAATTAATAAATCTGGATTTTTAATTTTATCATTATTTTCGTTAACACCAATTTTAGGTAACGATGTAATTTGGGATTTTAACGTATTCATTGATCAACGGAAATATATAATAACTACAAGTATCGTAAGAGAAAATTATTTTACTATTATTAGAGAAATTTTTGAAGGCAATTGGATGTCAGTTCAAAATAGATTTGATATTGCTTTATTTGGTGCATACCAATCTATAGGATATACTAGTCTTTTAATAGCATCAACACCGATACCATTTATTGAGACAGTGAGAAGTTTAGGTTTTTTTTCAAAATTTATTTTTGTTGTATGGTTAATTTATCTAATTTTTCATAATAGAAAACTTCGTAAAAATGAAAAAAATTATTATTATTATTTATTATTATTATCTCCTTCTCTTTTAATTTATACATCGGTTGCACTTAAAGAGGCATATATAATTGTATTTTTTCATTTATGTATGTTTTCTATTTTATATAAAAAGTCATTTTTGTTTATAATTTCTTTTGCTTTGTTAGGTCTATTAAGGATTGAATTAATGATGTTAATTGGGATCTTTTCAGCAGTTTATATTTATGTCTTTTATTACTTTCCAAAAGAAAAAATTCCTAAAAGTACTCAAGATTTATTAAAATTCTTAATTGTTTTATCTATTTTAATATTTTCAATTATTTCTATAAATGATTTTTCTTTTATTAAAGAATATTTTAGTTTTTTTGTTGAAAGAGTTAATGGAATGAAGCTTGGTTATCATACGGAAGGCGATATAAATTCAGAATTAAGATTATATAGTTATAATTTTAGTATAATTCCGTTTATTTATGATGGTTATTATGCAATCATGAGCCCAACATTTAGCAAAAGTACTAACATCTTTTTGTATTTATTAATAATTGAAAATTTTTTGATAATATCATTATTTATTTTTTATTTTATAGTTTTAGCTAAATTAAATTTTTTGAAGTCAATCTTTTATATTATTTTATTTCTAATTTTCAATTTATCAGTAGGAATACTTGTTATAAATGATATGGCAATTTATAGATATAAAATTTCGATGCTGATTCCACTAATTTTAATTATTAGAGAAGAAGTATTAAATTATAAAAATGAAAATATTATATTTAATAAATCATAGACCTTTTTTTGTTTCCCATAGGTTGCCAATAGCTTTAAACATGAAAAGTAATGGTCATGAAGTCCATCTTCTTACAGGAAAAAGTAATGATAGAAATATGGAAAAATATGCAGCAAAACAATTAAAAAAAAATGAAATTAAATCAAATGTTCTAGAATTTAATTCTGCAAATACAAATTTATTTAAATCAATTAAAACTTTTTTTCATACTTACAAATTTATTAAAAAACTAAATCCTGATTTAATTCATACTGCTTCAATGAAGGCAATTATTTTATCTGGTTTATGTTGTTTATTAATTAAAAAACCTATAGTTATTGCTTTCTCTGGATTTGGATACATTTTTACAGAAAGTGAAAATTTGAAAACTCAAATTTTAAAATTCATAATTGAATTTTTATTACGAATAATTTTTATCAATAGAAAAAAACATATAATTGTTCAAAATAAATTTGATTTCAATTATTTATTAAAAAATTTTAAATTAAATAAAAAAGATATTTCAATATTAAATGGATCAGGGGTGATAATAAAAAATATTAAAAAAAATATCAAAAAAAATAATACAGTTTTATTTCCTTCAAGAATTTTAATTCACAAAGGTATAATTGAATTTATAGAAGCCGCTAAGTTTTTAAAAAAAAAATATAATAATTGGAAATTTCTAGCAGTAGGATCTTACGAAGGTGATAACCCTACTAATCTTGATTTGAAATATCTAAAACAAGTAGAAAAAAATAATATTGTATCTTTTTTAAATTACACACCTAATATTAGTCATTTTTTTAATAAATCTAAAATTGTATGTTTGCCAACTTATAGAGAAGGAACACCTAAATCTTTAATTGAGGCTTGTGTTATGGGGCTTCCAATTGTCACCACAAAAATCCCTGGTTGTCACTTAGTAGTAAAAAGTGGATACAATGGGTATAAAGTTCCAGTAAAAAATATAAATTTATTGATAAATAAATTAGAAATATTAATAAAATCAAAAACTATTAGAAAAAAATTTTCAAAAAATAGTTTTTCAATAGCAAAAAAATATTTTGATATCAAAATTATAATTGCCAAACATACAAATATTTATCAAAAAGTTTTAAATGAGAAATAATCAAAAAAAAAATTTGTTAGTAATTCAGTTAAATGAGCTTAACTTTGATTATGCAAAATATTATATTGAAAAATATAATCTAAGAAATTTAAATAAATTAATTAAACTGAATAATTGTCAAACAAATTCAGAAATAAAATATGAATGTCTTGAACCTTGGATTCAATGGGTTACATTTAATACAGGCAAGTCTGCCACTGAACATGAAGTTTTTAGATTAGGAGATATAGAAAATTTTCAAGATGAACAAATTTATGAAAAAATAGAAAATTTAGGTTTCAGTGTAGGTGCTATTTGTCCAATGAACACAGTTAATAGATTAAAAAATCCTGATTTTTTTATCTCAGATCCATGGACAAAAACTAAAGGAGATAAAAATTATTTTAATAATTTAATTTCAAGATGTTTGTCAGATACAATTAATAACAACTCACAAAAAAAAGTTGGTTTTTTAAATTATTTAATAATCATATTATCAATCTTAAAATTTGTACGATTTAAAAAATATTCTAACTTATTTAAGATTTTATCAAAAATATTTTTTAAAAAATGGTACAGAGTTATTTTGTTAGAATTTCTTCTACATGAAATTTATATTTATAACTTAAAGATAAATAATACAGATTTTAGTAGTGTTTTTTTTAATGGTGCAGCTCATATTCAACATCATTATTTTTTTAATCTTGAAAATTTTAAAGGTAATAAAAACCCTGAATGGTATGTTAAAAATAATGAAGATCCTTTTAAAGATACCCTAATTTTTTATAATCAAATAATTGGTGATTATTTAAAATTAAATAAAGATTTTTTAGTTGTAACTGGTTTAAGTCAAATTCCATATAAATATAAAAAATACTATTATAGGATAAATAATCCAGGTAATTTTTTGAATACTTTAAATATAAAACATAAAAATACAAAATCTAGAATGACTAGAGATTTTTTAATTAATTTTGATAACGATCAAGATACTAATTTTGCTCACAAAAAACTAAGTATACTTACCGACCTAAATGGAAATAAATTGTTTGAAGAAATAGATATTAGAAAAAAATCCCTATTTGTAACATTAACTTATCCATTTGAAATAAAAAATGAATTTGAAGTAAATTTTGAAAACAAAAAAATTAATTTAGAAAAATACATATCTTTTGTTGCATTAAAAAATGGCATGCATGATGGCAAGGGATTTGCATTCACTAATATTGAAAATTTTTTTGAGCGTAATTCTAAATTAGAACTCAAAAGTTTTTTTAATAAAATTCAAAAATATTTTAAAAATGAAAAAAATTAAAATAGGAGTAATAGGACTGGGTTATGTCGGATTGCCCCTAGCTGTTTGTTTAAGTAAAAAATTTGAAGTTAAAGGTTTTGATATAAATAAAAAAAGAATTGATAATTTGTGCAAAGGTTATGATCAAACATTAGAATTTACCAAAAAAGAACTAAATAAAATAAAGAATAAAATTTCATTTACAAATTCCACTAAATTACTAAATCACTGTAATTTTTTTATAATAGCTGTTCCAACACCAATTTATAAAAACAAGATTCCAGATTTAAGAAATTTAAAAAAGGCAACACAAATTGTGGGAAAAATATTAAAACCAGACTCTATTGTGGTTTTCGAATCCACCGTCTATCCTGGTGTAACTGAAAATGTCTGTGCACCAATATTAGAAAAATTTTCTAAGTTAGAATACAAAAAAGATTTTAATTGTGGTTACTCCCCAGAAAGAATAAATCCTGGCGACAGAAAAAGAAAAATTCAAAATATTGTTAAAGTAATTTCGGGTTCATCCCCAAGTGCTTTGAAAAAAATAAATTTTGTTTATAAAAAATCAATTAAAGCAGGAACTTTCATTGCTAGTTCTATAAAAATAGCGGAGGCTGCAAAAGTAATCGAAAATTCTCAAAGAGATATTAATATTGCATTTATTAATGAACTTTCAAAAATTTTTGATAAGCTTGAAATTAATACATACGATGTGCTTAAAGCTGCAAATACAAAATGGAATTTTTTAGATTTTAAGCCAGGACTTGTTGGAGGTCATTGTATTGGAGTCGATCCTTACTATTTAGCAAGTATAGCAAAACAAAATAAATATAATCCGAAAATTATTTTATCTGGCAGGAACTTAAATAATGAAATGCCAAGTTTTGTTGTAAGTAAATTGGGTAATTATTTTAAAAATAGAACGAAAAAAAATTTAAAAAGTATACTTATATTGGGTCTTACTTTTAAGGAAGATTGTAATGATTATAGAAACTCATTAATTTTTGATATAATAAAAATTATAAACAATAAGAAAATTAATTATGAAATTTTTGATCCATTTTTAGTAGATGAATTTAAACAATTGAAAATGAATGGTATCAAAATAAAAAAAGAATTACCTAAAAAAAAATTTGATACTGTTTTAGTCGCTGTCGGTCATAATTATTTTAAAAAAATGGGTATAGCAAAAATAACTAGATTTTCAAAATATAATATTGTTTTTGATTTGAAAAATATTTTTAATAATAAAAATACTCTAACATTATAAGTTTTATGTTAAATCTTTTTTTTAATTTTTACAATTTTTTTGCCACAAAAATTGAAAATATTTTATTCAGAAAAAAAAAGTTTAAAATAAATAACTTTTTATTAAAAAGAGGCTATGAAATTATAAAATTAAAAAGCAAACTTAATATTGATTTTAAAAATAAGAAAACTATCTCAAAAAATAAATATTTTAAAATATATGTACTAACAAAAAAAGATTTAGAAAAAATTATTTTCACTTTATTTGAAAAGAATAATCTAAAAGAAATTTTAGAAAAAAAATTGGGCTTTAAATTCGATGTTAATTTCATTCTAGCATATAAAACTTACAATGTTAGATTAAAAGACCAAAATAGGGGCTGGTATGCCAATCATTGGCATAGGGATAAAACTTTTAGTAAAAATATAATTAAATTAATAATTCCTTTACACCAAATTGGATCAATAGATGGTGGAATACAAATTTATGATAAAAATATTTCACAGCAAAGAATTAATAAAATTAAAAAAAAAAATTGTTTTATCTTCAAGGGCATGGAAAATGATCTTTTAATTTTTAATCCTAATGAGTGTTTTCATAAAGCAGGAAATCCAAAATCAAAACCACGATCACAATTAATGCTTCAGTTAAATCCTAGTTATGATTGGACGAAAGATAAAAAATTATATGAAAAGCAATTTCGTCTAGAGCCTAAATTTCCTCTAGTTGAATATATGTTTTTAAAGAAAGAGAAAATTTAATGGAAAGACTTATTATTCTAACTTTAGTTTTGAATATACCAATTTTCTTTTTTTATAAAAAATTATCAAAATTTATAAATATTTTTGATTATCCATCAAAAAGAAAAATACATAGTAAGCCCACACCAATTATGGGTGGTATCATTATATATATTAATATTTTTTTTTTCTTTAATTACATAATTTTTTATGACAGTTCACTTCAATCTATTTTATTAATTGAAAATATTAAGGGAGCATTATCTTTTTTTATAACCTCCAGTTTAATTTTTTTTCTAGGCTTGTATGATGATAAGTTTGACACTTCTCCAAATATGAGACTGATTTTACTTTCTATTTTTATTTTTAATTTTTTATATTTTAATCCAGTTTTTTTAATTGATGAGTTAAAATTTAGTTTTTTAAGTGAAAGCATCTCTTTAAACAAAGTAAGCTTTCTATTTACATTCTGTTGTATCTTAGTTTTTGTTATATCAATGAATATGTTTGATGGTACAAATTTACAATCAGTCTCATTTTATCTTTTTTTAATAATTTATTTA
>Ga0213861_10003723_pt1 | contig 12570 bp, 16 predicted proteins | sample PICome_4_FD_160110 | JGI IMG/M metagenome (GOLD analysis project Ga0213861, IMG submission 160110) | Coastal seawater microbial communities near Pivers Island, North Carolina, United States - PICO131 | ecosystem: Environmental > Aquatic > Marine > Coastal | place: USA: North Carolina...
GGTAGTGACCCTCGCCGCTTACCTCAATGTCTGTAATGGGCCTTGCTGCTCGAGCCGAGCTGATCTGTGCAGGCTTTGCCTTGGTGACGGAGGTGGTCTCTGAAACAGTTCCCCAGGCCTGACAGCTACTGCATTGGCCAACCCATTTGGCCGTTGACCAGCCGCACTCGCTGCAGCGAAATTCACTCTTAGTCTTGGCCATCAAACCAAACTACCGCTACCCACCCCCACCTAAACTTCTTCTCTCAACAGTTTTTTGGTTTGGAGCGAGGTTTATGCGCAGGCACTCCTTCGAACTTTGGCTAACCCTGATGGTCTCCTTGGGGGCAAGCACGATCTATGCCGTGCTGAGCCTGCTGCGAATATTGAATTCAACCCAGGGCCTTGCCGGTTCTTCAACCACCATCAATCGCCCTCTCGCCCAGCAGGGCTGGCTGGATTTTATTTCTCAGCTTGCCTCGATTTCACTCTCTCTGGTCCCAGTCTTGTTGGCGCTCTACTTTCTAAGGCTCGATCGCATCAGCATCGGGCTCTTGCCCAAAGCTAAGGATTTCCTCTGGGGTCTTGGGCTGCCAATCGCAATTGGAATACCGGGGATTGCCCTTTATGTGTTGGCGGTTCAGTTAGGCCTGACCGCGCGGGTAATTCCTAGCTCACTCGGAGACTACTGGTGGACGCCACTGATTCTGTTCTTGGCGGCACTGCGAGCAGGACTGCAGGAAGAGGTCATTGCAGTTGCCTTTTTGGCCAAGAAGCTTGAGCTGATTAGACCAGGGCTGACCATTGCGGCCGTGGTTCTAATCTCGAGCCTCTTCAGAGCCAGCTACCACCTTTACCAGGGCTTCTCGGCATTTATCGGCAACTTCCTGATGGGCTTGGTTTTTGCCTACCTATTCCTTCGTGGCGGCAGAGTTGCTCCGCTGGTGATCGCCCACACCACCATGAATACCGCCGTGTTTATTGGGTATCCGTTGGTTGCCCCATACCTACCAATCTAGGATTTAGCCATGGATAACCTCAGGGTATGTTTTTTGGGCACCGGCTCAATGGGCTCGGCGGTGCTAAGAGGCCTGATCGACTCCGGACACCCTGTTGAACTCATATCCGCAACCACTAAGAGCGAAGAGAGTGCCGTTAGCCTCAGAGCGATGGGCGTTAGCGCGCTCTCGGTTGAGCAGTCGCCGGACGCCAATGCCCTGCTTTCGGGGGATGCGGATGTTGTCGTGCTGGGTGTGAAGCCCTACCAAATTGTCGATGTGCTAACCGAGATTGCCGAGGAGCTCCCCAAGAACTCTGTTGTGATTTCAATGGCTGGGGGTATTGAGCTAAAGACCATGGCAGCAGCTCTCCCTCAACACAAAAACCTCATCCGCTCGATGCCAAACACTCCTGCAATGGTTGGTCAAGCGGTAACGGGGCTGGCTCCCCACTCCACCGCAAGCGCCGATGCCCTGGATGCGGCTCAGTGGCTTTTCTCTTCGGTTGGGGAGGTTGTCAAGGTCGAAGAGCAGCAGATCAATGCTTTGAGCGCAATCTCTGGCTCGGGCCCTGCCTGGATTTATTTCATCATCGAGCAGTGGGAAAAGGTCGCCATCTCGAAGGGCTTCACCCAGGAGCAGGCAGAGACGCTTGTGCGCTCCACGCTTTTCGGATCCGCGGCCCTGTTGGCAGACAGTGGCGAAGAGCCAAGCGTGCTTAGAAAAAATGTGACATCACCGGGCGGCACAACAGAGCGCATCATCGCCACCCTGGATAAGGCGAATCTTGAGAAGCTTTTCTCCAGGGCCCTAGATGCGGCAGTCAATAGGGCAAATGAAATAGCCGCCGCAAAGGATTAGGCTTTAGTTATGGCAGACATATTTGAGGCAATCGCCGACCCAACACGGCGCAATATTATGGAGACTCTGCTCTCGGCACAGGTAGCCGGCTCAGAGCTAACAGTAAGTGAGCTTGTTCAGAAGACCGGCTTGGGCCAACCCACAGTCTCAAAGCACCTCAAGACTCTTCGTGAGGTGGGACTGGTTGCCGCCCGTGAGGATGGCCAGAAGCGTTTCTACTCGGTTACCCCTGAGCCGCTCGAGGAGATCGAGGACTGGATGATCAACTTCCTCTCGCTCGGCTTCGAGGCTGAGGGTGAAGAGGACCTCGCTAAGAACCTTAGTGAGGCGGGAGAGAAGCTGGGCCACTGGATAACCGAGAAGGCATCCTGGCTCGGTGAGCAGCTCCGCGCCCGCGCAGATGAGCTCGATGTCGATGTCGACCCCAAGGAACTGGGCAAGAGACTAGGTAGGAAGCTTGCAGAGACAAAGGTCGATGCCGAAAAAGGCGCAAAGGACTTCGAGAAGCTAGCCAGGCAAAAAGTCGAAGAGGTTGTTGACGATGTTCGAAGTGAAGCTACTCACTTCGCAGAGGAAGTTAGGGCAAAGGTCGGCAAGAAGTAATGGCTGAACGTAATGATGAACTCCGCAATTTCGCAGAGAAGCAGCTGAAGAAAAAGCAGGACTTTCGGACCTACATGTGGGTCTATGCGGCAGTCGTCGCATTGACTTCCGGGGTCTGGTTCATTACATCGCCGAGTGCTCCCTACTGGCCAGTATGGGTAATCCTGGGTATGGGTATCGCAGCGATTTTTGTGGGCCTAGACGCCTACGGTCGCCTGGGCGGCAAGCCGATAACCGATGAGCAAATCAATGCCGAGGTTGAGCGCCTAAGGCGCAAGGGCTAGACTTTGGCAGGTTGCCCACAAGGGCAAAAAGAACATAGACGAGGTTTTTGTGGGTTCAGTAATCAAAAAGCGCCGCAAGCGCATGTCGAAGAAGAAGCACCGCAAGCTTCTTCGCAAGACGCGCCACCAGCGTCGCAACAAGAAGTAGTAACTACCCGCCCAATGAGGCGGGTTTTTACTTTTGACCCCTCAGCTCGCGCCTGCGCTGGCGCAGAATTTCCCAGCCCGCAGCTACCGCATAGCGCCTTAGCTGGGCATCGGGATTCACAGCCACCTGGTTCCCCACGGCACTGAGCATGGGTAGATCGTTTACTGAGTCCGAATAGGCCCATGACTTTCTCAGGCTTATACCCCGCTCCTTAGCAAGTTTCTTTACCGCCTTGCGCTTGGCTTTGCCGTGGAGTGGGGCTCCGACTAATTCGCCTGTCAGAACTTTGCCATCATGGCCGACAATTGTTCCAAGAGCTCCAGTTGCACCCAGATCCTGGGCTATTACTTCCGCTAGCTCCACGGGCGAGGCTGTCACCAACCAGACCTCATGACCCTGTTGAAGGTGATGCTTTAGCCTCTCAACTGCCCTAGGCCAGAGCCTTGGCTGGATTTCGTCCTTGTAAACCTGGTCGACCAGTTCTTGAAGCTCCTTTACCGAGTGCCCGCGGGTGAGCATGAGGGCACGATCTTTGATGTCGGCCATTTTGGAGGTCTTCTCTCCACGCCTTATAAACATCACGTGTTCCCACATGAACCGCCAGACATCGCGGCGCTTAATGCTGCCTCCGGTAAAGGCAACCTTGCCAAAAAGAATCGCAGTTGAGCCACAGACCAACGTGTTGTCGACATCGAAGAAGGCGGCAGTCTTCTTTGTCGGTTTCGCGGCTTCGGGGGTCACCCGCTAAGTCTAGAGCTGAAGAGAATCACCTAGTCTTGAACCATGAAAGAGCCAATCGAGATTCAATTGGTGATTCGGCAGGGCTGCCACCTTTGCGTTGCAGCTGAGTCCGACCTGGCAAGGGTCATTGCCCGTTTTGCCGCTGAATATCCCGAGCGCGAATACACAGTTGAGCTTGTCGACATAGCCGACTATGACAAATTGCAACGCTTTAGCGAGGAAGTGCCAGTTTTGCTTATCAACGAGAAGCAGATCTCATTCTGGCGAATTGATGAAAAGCGGGCCTTTGAGAAACTCAGCGAGCTCGCATGAGAAGGGTTATTTTCTGGGCCCTGAAGAACTTCTGGTTTCCCATCCTTATTTTTGCTCTCGCACAGCTTGGCAAGAGGTATCGGTGGGCGGCCGATTTTCACGCCAAGCTAAACAAGTTTAGGTAGTTGTTGCATTATTACTACATAGCATTTATGCTACATCCATGGGTCGCAAACCAAAGTCTGAAGAAGAGCGGGTAGCCAACCGCGTCGAAGACTTGCGAGCCAGAAACAACCTGTCTCGGCAAGAACTCGCCGAGCAGGTTGGTGTTCACTACCAAACCATCGGATACATCGAACGCGGTGAGTACTCGCCATCGCTTGTGTTGGCGTTGCGTATCGCTTCGGTCTTAGGAGCCAGTGTCGAGGAGATCTTCTGGCTGGATGAGGAAAACAATGAGTAACGAACTTCTAGTCATCTTTTACATTCTTGCAACGCTGGCGGTCGCTTACCTCTGGTTTTATCCAAAGGTCATCGGCGAAAATGTCAAACTCATGGCGTGGATGGATATTCTTGTTACAGGCATCCCGCTAGCAATCTCCGCATTGCTTTTCTGGGAGTCGAATCCACCACTCAGGTTGCTTTTTTTCGACCTCAACTGGTTCTTTTTCACCCTTATTGCAATGTTTGCCATTGAGCTTCCGATCTTTCTTCTTTATCTCCGAGCCCGGGGTCTTAGCGAAAAGTACTGGGCAATGTTCAGGATTGCACCGAAGGGCTCTCCCGATGCGGCATGGGCCTCGGCATCCGTTGAGTCCGTAGAGAGACAGCTCAATGACACAAGGTGGGATGGCCTTCGGACGCGGGGTGCAAAGACATTTCTGCTGGTGGGCTCAAACATCATGATTCTTTTCGGAACGGGATTCCTGGTTCTAGTTGGCGACAATCAGTGGACCTCATATGGGCTTATTCACATTTTGCTCATTTTCGTTTTTTGGTTCTTGCTTCGCCAGTCGGTCAGGCTTGTCGCCGATGCGCCAGAGGAAGCCCTAGACGAGATGATGCTTGAACTGAGAAATCGCAGCTACGTTGTCGCATTTCGTTGGCTGACAACCTTGGTCGCACTCGGTGTGACGGCTCTTATGATCTTCGCAGTAATCTCCGACTTCCAGCCTGGCTCTGATGGCTTCAATTACGCTCTGAACCCAACTTGGCCTCAGGTCCAGGCGGTTTTTTGGCTCTACTTTGCCTACATCTTGATGTTGCCGTCAATGGCCCTGATTTCGCTGGGACTGAAGAGGGAACGAAAGAAGAGCTAGACATGCAGACAAGAGATAGCTTCCCCGACATCCTGCGCGGCTTTGCCTTGCTGGGCATAGCTATGGTCAACGTTCAATACTTTGCAGTCGATACCGTTAGCGGCTTTGAGTCGGCTGACCTCGCCGGCAGTGCTAACTCCGCTGCAGCCTTCATCGTGATGCTCTTGTTCCAGTCAAAGTTCTACCTGCTGTTTTCGTTCCTCTTTGGTTACTCCGCTCACTATGTAATTAAGGGTGAGCGGGCAAATCGTTCGCGTTGGGTTGGCAGGTCTGTCGGGCTAATTCTCTTTGGCGTTGTCCACTTCGTGTTCCTCTTCCACGGCGACATCTTGTTCCTGTATGGGGTCTTTGCGCTTCTGCTGTTGGCCTTCTACTTCCGACCAGATAAGTCGGTGAGGCGTTGGGCAAGAGGGATCTACATCTTTTCTGCAGTCTTTTTCACCCTGCTTGCCCTGTTGGTGGCAGTTGGTGAAGCACTTCTCGCAAGCAAAGGCAAGACCCTCCCAGATGACACTTCCGGCCTAGGGGGCCTAAACCAGGCGCTTGCCTCGGGTGGATTCCTTGAGGCCGCTGCTGCCAGATTTGAACTCTGGCTCACCTTCGCACCTCAAGGCTTCCTGTTGCAGGGGCCTTTGGTTATGGTCGCATTTTTGGTCGGAGTCTTGGTTGCAAGAAAGAACGGTTTGGCCTCCGGTGCTAATCCCAACCTGATGAGGCGCATAGCTTTGTGGGGTATTGCCCTCGGACTTCCTTTGCAGCTGGCCGCGGCAGCAATCTACATCTTCAACCTGCTAGCGGATCAATACAGTCTCGGTCTATCGCTTATCTCCTTGGCGCTGAACTTCCTCACCGCCCCGATTCTCTCTGCGGGTTATGTGGGAGTGCTGTGGCTGATCAGCGAAAGGTTGGGTGGCATTGCGCTGCTCTCGGCGGCAGGTAGGCACTCGCTGACCATCTACCTATCCCAATCAGTCATCTTCTCCGTGCTCTTCTCCGCTTGGGGGCTTGGCCTGTTTGCCCAGCTCGATGCCTGGCTCGTCGCCCTAACCGCCTTCCTTACTTGGTTGGTGCTCAGCGTGCTGGCGATGGTAAACCTCAGGTTCTTCGCCAGAGGGCCCATGGAGACGGTCCTGACGAACTTCTCAAAGCTGTTTGTGAGAAAAGCTTGAACCTCGAGCAGCTCGGGCTTTTTGGAGTTTTTCTTGCCGGTGCAATTCCATGGTTCGAAGCAATTGGGGCGACCTATTGGTCCAGCTGACGAGATGATTGCGGGGCATGCGGTAAGCATGCGTGCCACCCTGGTAACGAATAATCTGAAGCACTTCGATCGCGTGCCTGGCTTGATGACAGAGGGCTGGCTCTAGGGCTGAAGCCTGTTTGGTCCTCGGAAGAGGAAGCTTGCCTCTCGGATGTTGGGGAGCTCGAGCATCAGCATCACGACTCTCGTTAGCCCCATGCCGAAACCGCCGTGCGGAGGGACGCCATAGCGGAAGAAGTCCATGTAAAAGTCGAGGCCCTCGGGGTCAAGACCCTTGTCCTTGGCCTGAGCCTCAAGAACCTCAATCCTGTGCTCGCGCTGGGCACCGGTGGTGATTTCGGTTCCCTTCCATATCAGGTCGTAGCTCTTGGTTAGCGCATCATTGCCCTCGTGGCGCATGTGATAGAAGGGCCTGATGTGCTTTGGGTAGTCGGTTAGGAAGACGAACTCGTGACCGAGTTCTTCTTTGGCGTATTGAGAAATCTGGCGCTCGCCCTCTGGGTCAAGATCGCCATCGGTCCTCGGGACTTTATAGCCGCGCTTCTCGATAATCTCGTGCGCCTCGGCAAGTGGAATGCGGGGAAAAGGGGTGCTCGGGATCTCGATGTCGATCTCGTAGAGTTCCTTGATTCTCTCCCCGTGCTTCTCCTTGACGGCGGTGATGGCCTTGACCATCAGTTCTTCCTGGAAGCTCATGACATCCTCGTGGGAGTCAATCCAGCTCATCTCCATGTCGATGGAGACAAACTCGGTTGCATGGCGGGAAGTGAAGGAGGGGTCGGCCCTAAATACGGGTCCGATTTCAAAGACCCTGTTGAGTCCTGCGCTCATGGCCATCTGCTTATAGAACTGAGGTGACTGGGCAAGATATGCGTGACCCTCAAAGTATTCAAGCTTGAACAGTTCGGCATGGGACTCCGAGGGTGAAGCCATCAGCTTCGGGGAGTGAATCTCTACGAAGTCATTGGCTAGCCAGTGCTCTCTCCAGGCCTGCTCAATCGTGGTTTGAACCTGCATCATTAGGTTTAGCTCTGGGCGCCTAAAGTCGATGAAACGCCAGTCGAGCCTCTTGTCAATGGAGGTGTCTTCGGCGATTGGGCTATCTGGTAGTGATGCCGAGACAACCTCAAGGCCCTCGAGCAAGATCTCGATACCGCCGAGCTTTACGCGCTCATCGTGCTTGAGCTGACCCTTGACAATCACAAAGCTGCCGTGGGTGAGGGCTGAGACCTGGTCAGCAAGAGCATCCTCCTCGCTTGGGCGAGGGTAGGTGACCTGAACGCTGCCGGACTCATCGCGAATGATGATGAACTGGATTCGCTTTTGGTCCCTGAGGGTTTCAACCCAGCCGCCGATTGTTACAGGACCATCTTGCTGGCCTGCGAGTTCGCCGATCTTTGAGCGATTGAGCATAGTTCTTAGGTCCTTTGGGGCTAGCTGGCGGAATTCAGCCAAGTTTAGCGAAGGTAAACTTGTTCTATGCCAGCCTCTCGCCTTCACTTCGTAAGACACGGTGAGGTGTTTAATCCCAAAGGCCTGCTCTATGAGCGTCTGGATGGCTACCCGCTCAGTGAACGCGGCCACAAGATGGCTGAGGCCGCCGCTAAGGAGCTGGCGGGCATGGGGCGAGAAGTCTCAAGGCTAATTGTTTCCCCGCTTGAGAGAACGAGGCAGTCTGCGGCTCCCGTTGCAGAGCAGTTTGGTCTTGAGCCGGTGATCGACGAGCGCATTATTGAGCCGTGGAACTTGCTTCGCGGCTATCCAATGGGGCCAAGGGCGCTGCTCGCAAAACCATCCCTAGCCCTAAATCTCTACAACCCCTCACGCCCCAGCTGGGGAGAGCCATTTAGCCAGATTGCGAATCGCATGACCGAGGCGGCGCTCGCTGGCTGGGAGAGCACTGATTCGGGAGATGTTGTCTTCGTCTCTCACCAGTTAGCGATATGGATGACCTATCGCAGCGCCATGGGGCTGAGACTTCCGCATAACCCAAGAAACAGGCGCTGCTCACTCTCTTCGATTACCTCTTTCGAGGTTCAGGATGGCAAGTTGGTGCCAGTTGATTATCGTGAGCCCGGCATAAAGCTGGCGGGGCTGATTTAGGTGCGGAGATTTCTATCAATTGCACTAGCGACTTTGATCCTCACTGGTTGCGCCCAGGACCCACTAGCCGAGCAGTTCCGATCCGGTGATAACAAGAACTACATCGCAGGTGATGGCACAGTCACGGAGTTTGCGGTCGATCAACGACCAACTTTTGATGACTGGGAGGGAGCCACGGAGAGTGGGGCTTTTTTGAGCTCCGAGGCCCTTGAGGGCTTTGTGGTGGTGATGAACTGGTGGTATGCGGCGTGTGCTCCGTGTCGAGCCGAGGCTCCTGACATGGCTGCATTGAGCGAGGAATTTGCCGATCAGGGAGTGCAGTTTGTTGGCGTGAATGTTCGTGACACCGCAGAGACGGCGCTCGCCTTCGATAGGAACTTTGGCATCACCTACCCCTCCATCATGGATGCCCAGAGCGGAGCGGTTTCGCTTGCTTTCTCGGGAGTAGTGAGCCCGCAGGCTGTGCCGACAACTCTTGTCATCGACAGGGAGGGAAGAGTCTCCGCCAGAATCCTTGGCCGCATCGACAAGTCCATCCTGCGCGAGCTGATCGAGACGGTGGCCGAATGAGCCCCTCGGAGATTGCCCTATCCGGCTCGATGCTGCTGGCAATTCCAATAGCCCTTCTAGCCGGAATTGTTACCTTTGCAAGCCCGTGTGTGTTGCCGTTGGTGCCTGGCTATCTCGGCTACGTGTCCGCAAATGTCAGGTCAAGGGCAGTTCTCGGAACGGCACTATTCGTGCTGGGTTTTACCATCGTCTTTGTTTTGCTTGGGGTTCTAGCGGGTTCCGCGGCCTTCGTCTTTTTCACCCGAAACCTCTGGGTCCAGGCGGTGCTTGGGGTGTTGGTGATTCTTTTCGGTCTAGCAATGATTGGGCAGCTGGGCATTTTCCAGAGGACCATCAAGTTGCCCGTGACACCGAGGACAGGGCTACTTGGAGCTCCGCTTCTAGGGGTTGTGTTTGCGCTGGGGTGGACGCCTTGCATTGGCCCCACGCTCTCGGCGGTATTGGTCCTCGCAAGTGACAGCGGGGATCCGTTACGCGGAGGAATACTTGCCACGGTCTACTCACTGGGCATCGGGGTGCCGTTCTTGCTTCTGGCTGCCGGAATTGGTTGGGCCGCAAGGAGCGTTGAGCTAATCAAGCGCAACATTCGCAAGGTAAATATCTTTGGCGGGGTGCTACTGATTGTCTTGGGCACGCTCATGGCAACCGGCCTCTGGCTGCAATTTACCAATTGGCTTCAGGTGGTGAACAGTGGCATCATCCTCCCGCTTTAGTCCAATATTCTGGGGTCGCTGGTTCTGGCGCCAGCTCACCTCAATGCGTACAGCGTTGTTTCTGCTGTTGCTACTCGCCCTAGCGGCAATCCCTGGTTCGCTTTATCCGCAGCGAAGTGCGGATCCAAATGGCGTAAGGCTTTATTTTGACCAGCAGCCTGAGATTGCAGCTCTGCTGGATTCATTGCAGCTGTTCGATGTCTATACATCGATCTGGTTCTCGGCTATCTACATTCTGCTCTTTGTCTCGCTGGTTGGTTGCGTCTTACCTAGGACGCAGGTCCACCTAAACGCTCTTCGAGCCAAGCCTGTTGAGACCCCACACAAGCTTGAGCGGATGCCCGCATACGTAACTGCAGAGGCCAAGGGCGATCAGCTTGACCGGGCCGAACAGGCGCTTAAGTCTCGTGGTTTTAGGGTTCGCAGGTTGGACGACTCAGTCTCTGCGGAGAAGGGTTACCTCAAAGAGACCGGGAACCTGGTCTTTCACTACTCCCTGGTGCTCTTGTTGATTGCCGTGGGGCTTGGCGGTGGCTTCAGTTTCTCTGGTCAGCGAGTTTTGGTTGAGGGCGATACGTTCGTAAACAACCTTGCCAGTTATGACGCCTTCTCCCCAGGGCCATTGTTTTTTGAGAATGAGCTTCAGCCGTTTTCAATGACCCTGGAGGACTTTGAGGTTGTCTATGACCTAAGAAACCCTGCAAATCTTGGCCAGCCCGTTGACTTTATTGCCAACGTCACGCTCGATGATGGGCTTACAAGCTCGAACTCTGACATTCGGGTGAACTTTCCGCTTGAGGCGCCCGGGGCAAACGTGTTCTTGACCGGCAACGGTTTTGCACCCGTGATAACCCTCTATGACGGTGTGGGCAACATCGCCTTTTCTGGGCCAGTGGTCTTTCTGCCCCAGGATTCCAACATGACATCGCTTGGTGTGATTAAAGCTCCTGATGCAAGTCCCGAGCAGATTGGAATCATCGCCTTTTTCTATCCGACTGCTCAGGAGCTCGAGTCGGGAGCCTATGCGTCTATCTACCCGGACCCGATTGATCCGCTTTTGACCATGAACGTCTATTTGGGCGATCTTGGGCTCGATGCTGGAATACCAAGAAACGTTTATGCATTGGACATCACAGACCTTGATTTGATTGCCGGGCGAGACGGACCCAACCCACCAATTGAGTTGCGGGTTGGCGAAATGGCTGAGCTTCCCGGAGGAGCTGGATTTATCTCCTTCGACGGGTTGAAGCGATTTGCCTCCTTGGATGTCGCCTTTAACCCGGGTGGCTTGTGGATCATGGTGTTTGCATTTATTGCTCTTGTGGCAATTGTGTTTTCGCTGAGTGTTCGCAGAAGACGGGTTTGGGTGCGGCAGTTGGCTGGCAAAATTGAGTATGCGGCACTAGCCAGGGGCGACGATGATGGCCTCGAAGAATTGATTGTTGATTTGCGCAAAGAGATTGAGGGTGACTAGTTGAACATTGTCCTAAATGAGCCACTGTCGCAAATCTCCCTGCTCTTTGTTTCCGCAGCCATGGGGCTTTTGGCCGTCGCGCTCCTGATGTTCGCCTTTCAGCTTGCGAGGCTAAAAGACGACCCAACAGAATCGCGTTTTGAGCGCTATGGCTTCTGGGTGTTGGGTGCCGGAACCGTGGTCCTAGGTGTTGGGGTGTTCCTGCGAGGGGTTGCGGCTCAGCGTGTGCCATGGGCCAACATGTATGAGTTCGCTATCTCGGGCGCACTCATGATTCTGACTATCTACCTAATCTCGCTCAGGGTCAAAGACGTGCGCTACGTTGCAACCTTTGTCACCGGGTTCTCGCTCGTTACTCTCTTCGCCGCGGTCAGCCTGTTCTATGTCGAGGTCAAGACCTTGATGCCTGCGCTGCAGAGCTACTGGCTGGTAATCCACGTGGTCGTGGCCATTATGGCTACCGGGTTCTTTGCTATAGCCGCTGGTTTCCACATCTTCTACCTCATCAAGGCGGCCGGTGTCGGGCGTGCTTTGATGGACCGCTTCCCTGACCTTAGACAGCTAGAGCGAGTTGCGTACCGGTTCAACATGGTGGGGTTTGTGGCCTGGAGCTTTACTTTGATTGCCGGAGCCATCTGGGCCGAGCGAGCCTGGCACCGCTACTGGGGCTGGGACACCAAGGAGGTTTGGACCTTCATCATCTGGGTGGTCTACGCCGGATACCTGCACGCCATGGCAACCAGAGGTTGGACCGGAAAACGTGCGGCAATCCTTGGGCTTATCGGATTTGGAGCGGTGATCTTCAACTTCACCATCGTGAACCTATTCTTCAAAGGTCTTCACGTCTACTCAGGTCTCTAGTAGCTGCCTGCAACGCTCGAGGCGCTCTAACCACCAAGTGGTGCGTTCAGGACTTGCAGCATATTTCTCCAAAAGCTCTTCACTCGGGTCCACCTCGCGCAATTCAATCTCTCCGTTTACTGGGACCAGGGGAGAGTCGACAATGTCGCCTCCAAGCAATCTTGCTGTCGCCAGACCACAGTCGTAACTGAGAGTAGGCATGGCAGCTGCAAGATGCAGGCCGTGAGAAATGCCTATGGAGCTTTCAAGGGCAGAGCTAACAACAATCTCGAGCCCGCTCTCGCTGGCTATCGCTAAGGCTCTGCGAATACCTCCCAAGGGCTGGACCTTAATCACCGCAATGTCTGCAGCCTGCTCTCTGGCAACCAGCAGTGGGTCGGTTGACTTTCTAATCGACTCGTCAACT
>Ga0213861_10003724_pt1 | contig 12570 bp, 10 predicted proteins | sample PICome_4_FD_160110 | JGI IMG/M metagenome (GOLD analysis project Ga0213861, IMG submission 160110) | Coastal seawater microbial communities near Pivers Island, North Carolina, United States - PICO131 | ecosystem: Environmental > Aquatic > Marine > Coastal | place: USA: North Carolina...
GGGCCACGTCTTCGTTCATCATCTGCGTCAGGCTTTCGATGCCCGCCATCAGGCAGAACTGCTCAAAACTCGCCGCCAGGGCGCCATAAGCGTCCTCGACAAGCGACGGCCCGACAGGTGCGGTGGCTAGGGCGCTGGCAGATGTGGTAGTCGTCTTCACGGTGTTGCTTCCTTTCTTGGTTTGAACACCCCGAGCCTATGGCTCAGGGGAGGCAACGCCACCCTTTTTCAAAGTTTCAACACCGGCCGGGACATCCCCCAGATGGCCGGGTGATCGTCCTTGAGGATTACTTTGGTTCTGGCGGAAGCCGCCTGTTCCTGAGCACCGATGGCGTTCTGAGCGAAGTGGCCTTTGCAGAAGGGGACGGCGGGGCGCTGTTCGCGCAATATGCCGATGTCGCGGCCTGGGGCAAATGGAGCCCGGATGACAGCCTGATCTTCTTTGTTCGCGCCGAAGTGGTGGCCGCTGACTACGTCGCCGCCGAAGACGAAGGCGGGGTAACCATGCTGGCCGCCGGCCTTCTTGCCGGTGGTGGCTTGCTGCCCTGGCTCGCAGGTGGCGCGGCGGTGGCAACCGGAGCTGCCGTGCTTGGCGGCGATGGCGATGGCGGCGGCGGTGGCGGCAGTCTGACGGGCAACAATCGCGAGAGTGGTGGCCCGAAGCCTCCAACCGTGAATGACGGCGAATTTGTCATCGGCGGTGATGGCCTTACCGAAGATGACCGGACTGTTCTTGTCAGCGGCACCGCGAATTCCGGCGACACCGTCGTCGTTGTGATCGGCGACAAGACACAAACCACGACCACCGGCACTGACGGCAAGTGGGAAGTGATTTTTGACGGACCGGACTTCCCTGCGGATGGCAATTACACCACCACGGTCACGGTGACCGGGGGTGGCGGATCGACCACCACATTGACCGGCCCGACCGTGATCATCGACACGACACCTCCGCCCCTCGCGATCACAAGCGGCACCACGTCGAGCGGCGACATCATCACCGAGATCGAATTCGACGGTGGCGCAACCATCACCGGCACAACAGAAATCGGTGCTTCGGTTGTTCTGATCGCGGGTGGCGTGAGCCATTTCGCCGAGGTGGACGCGCAGGGCAACTGGAGCGTGACGCTAACCAGTTCGACCTTCGAGCGCGGTGAGTATGTCGAAGCGATCCGCGTCATCGCGACCGACAGTTTCAACAACTCCACCACCATCAACGACGGCGTCGAGATCGACACCGTGTCGGGTGTCACGATCAACACCACAACCATCGAAACCGATGGCATTATCAACGCCGAAGAGCGCAGCGATGGTGTTCAGATCACTGGCACCACCGATGTCGGTTCTTCTGTTGTGGTCGAGATGAACGGCTATACCCGGACCGCCGTGGTCGATGCGCAGGGCAACTGGACGGTGACCTTTATCGCCACGGAAATTCCGGTGGGCGAACAGAACCTGACAATCAACGCAACCTCGACCGACGAAGTGGGCAACACCAGCAGCGCGACCGGGCAGGTCGTGTTGGACACTTGGGTGCGCAACTTCGACATCACCAGTCAGGCGGGCGGTGCAGATGGCATCGTGAACGCCGAAGAAGCGATGCAGGGCATGGTGGTGACCGGCACAACCGAGCCGGGCGCGTCGGTGTCCGTGACGCTGGGCGGTGTGTCGCGCAGCGCCAGCGTCGATGCGCAGGGCAACTGGACGGTGACGTTCGCGGCCAATGAATTGCCCAGCGGCGAACAGACAGCCACTCTGACGGCAAGCTCGACCGATCTGGCAGGCAACACGGCGACGGAAACACGCAGCGTGATCTTCGACACGGATGCGGGTCTGCTGACGATCAGCCCCGCGCCGATCGAAACCGACGATGTCATCAACCATGTCGAAGCGTCCGATGGCGTTGTGATCACCGGCACATCGACGCCGTTCGCCATGGTCGATGTCACCTTGGACGGTGTCAGCAAGACAGTGCAGACCGACGGTTTCGGCACATGGCGCGCCAATTACGCTGCGGGCGAAATTCGCCCCGGCGAATACGAGGCGCAGATCACTGCCTATACGGTTGATGCGGCAGGAAACGAATTGACGCGGTCCGACACCGTGATGGTCGACACCTTTGTGCGCAACTTTGCGGTCAGCGCCAACCCGGTCACGGCAGATAACATCGTCAACGATGCGGAACAGGGCCAAGGTGTGACGCTGAGCGGCACAACAGAGCCGGGCTCAACCGTGACTGTGGTTGTCGAAGGCGTCAGCCGTTTGGCCACAGTGGATGCGGCAGGCAACTGGACCGCGCGCTTCTCGGGTCTTGATCTGCCGGATGGGACGTACACCACCACTGCTCAGATCAGCACCGAAGACCGTGCAGGCAACACCGCGACCACCTCCAAGACCTTCCAGGTCGATACGGAAGTCGTCCCGCTCACCTCGAACAGCCAACCGGGCGGCGCCGATGGCATTGTCAGCGAGGCCGAGGCTGCACAGGGCTTTACACTCACAGGTCAGGTCGAACAGGGCTCAACCGTTGAAGTGACCATCGGTGGCCAGCGCCTGAACGCGCAGGTCAGTGGCGGCACATGGTCCGTGGCGGTTCCCGCCAGCGTGATCCCGATGTCCGATGGCGAGAACGTGTCGATCCAGATCGCGGCGACCGACCGCGCGGGCAACACCAAGTCGATCACCGAAACCATGGTGGTGGACAACGTGGCCCCCGATGCGCCCGACATGACGGCGATCACATGGGATCAAAGCCAGGCACCGCGCGGGATCATCCTCGAAACCACGGACAACGATGTGTCCATCGTCCGCGTCGGTGCAGGCGGCGTCCAGACAGTTGGCTTCAACGATCAGGACAACAGCTTCACTGGCGAGACCAGTTACACCTTCAACAACGTGGTGCCGGATGGATCGCACCTCGTGGTCACCGCAACCGACAGCGCAGGCAACAGCACAGGCACCTACGTGGTGCTGGGTGACCCGGATGTCAGCCGCAGCAACGTGAGCCTCGCCAGCAATATCGGTGGGCGCGAGATCGACGTGATCGACCTTGGATTCACCGAAGAGGCAACGCTGACGATCACCGAAGCGCAGATCGTAGCGATGACCGGCGAAGACAACACCGTGCGTGTTCTAGGCAACTCGGACGAAACCGTGCGCATCACCGGAGCCACCCGCACCGGATCGCGGTTTGAGGATGGTCAAAATTACGACGTCTACGAACTGGGGGATGCCACGGTTCTGATCGACGACGATATCAACAACGTCACAATCTGAGCAAAAGGATAGACTGTTCGGGCCATTCAGCGATGGCCCGGGCCCCGAAACAAAAAAGCCAAAGGCGGGGGGCTCGATCGAGATGAGGCAGAATACAAGGGTCATGGCAGGGGCAGTCCTCGCGGTAACGGCTCTTTCGGGGTGTATGCAGGACATGGGCGACGGGCCCGTATCGCGGTTTCTGTCCGCGCAGCCGGACGTGCGCACAGATGTAACAGGCGAGACCAAGACGGCCGCTCCCAAAGCGGTCACGATGCAAGAGGCGTCCCCGATCATCGCAGAACTGGCCGCGCGGCAAAGCGTTCTGACGCCCGGAAGCCCCTATGCCGAGGTTGCTGCGGGTGTGCTGGCCGCCGATGCGCGGGTGGCCGAAGCGGAACTGCATGTGGCGCAGCTGCGCGCTGAGGCGGCGTCCAAGAACTGGTGGCCGACAATTTCCCCGCGTATCACTCTGACCTCTCTGAGCGATGTGGTGGCCGATCTGGTGATCAACCAGGTCCTTTTCGATAACGGCCGCAAGGCAGCCGAGCGTGATCTGGCCAAGGCGGATGTGGAAATGGCCGCTGTTGCCCTGTCGGAAAGCAGCAATAAACGTGTTTATGACGGGTTGGTGCTGTATCTTCAGGCCGAAGAAGGCCGCGCGGCGGCAGATCTTTACGGTCAGGCGCTCAAGGACATGGGCCATTTCGAATGGGTCATGAACGAACGTGTTCAGGGCGGCGTGTCGGATTTTTCGGATCTCAACGTGCTGAAACAGAAACTGGCCGATCTGCGCGCCCGGGATGCAGCGGCGCGCGAAAAGACGACCCGCGCGGTGGCTGAACTGAACGCGATGTCGGCGGTCTCTCTGTCCGGTCAGCGCGGCTTGCGCGGCATGGGCAGCACCCCTTCGGATCAATCGCTTAACGTCCTGCGCGCCAAGGTGGAACGCGACCGGCAGCTGGCGCAGGCCAAGATCGCCCGCGCTGGGCATCTGCCCGGTCTGTCAGCGGGGGGAAGCGTGCGCAATGGCGGCGAAGGACTGGCCCTGAGCGTAAACACAGAACAGATGCTGGGCATTGGCACAGGCGCGTCCTTGCAAGCTATCGAGGCCACCAAGATCACCGCAGATCGCAAGGTGACCGAGGCCGAGGATATCTCGCGTCGGTCCATCGAAGCCGATCAGCGCAGCATCGCCGCGCTGAAGCGGCAGGCGGCTGAGGCCGAAGGGCTGACCGCGCAGGCCAAAACCAATCTCGACCTGTTCCAGCGCCAATACGATGCGGGCACGCGTCAAGTGATGGACGTGGTCAGCGTCTACGAGACCTTCCTGCGGGCGCTGGAAAAACAACTCGACCTGAAGTTTCAGGCCGCACGAGCCGAACTGGACGCCGCCAAGCGGCTGGGCGTTCTTGCCGATGGAGCAAAGATTTGAGCGGCGTCAGTAACATCACCCTGCTGTCGGGGCGCGCCAAAAACGCTGTTCTGCGCATGGTCCCGCAGGGTATCAAACCAGCCAACGAACCCAAACGCGCCCCGCGTTATTCGGACCGCGTCCGCGCCCGGACAGAACTGATCCGCACCTACGCGGGCCGTCTGGGCCTGACGGCGGTGGCGTCCGACATCAACGAGGCCATCAGCCTGCATCAGGACCAGAACGGTCTTGTGGGCGAAGCGGCGCTGATCGCAGGCGCCAAGGCCGCCGGCCTGATGGCGCAGGGGCTGCATGTGCCGCGCCCGACGCCGAACCACTGGCCCGCGATTGCGCTGATGACCAACGGGCAGGCGGTGCTGGTGCTCAAGCAGGACCGCATGACCCTGTCGATCTGGGACCCGTCCGCCAAGGACAAGACCGAGCGCGTCGATGTCGCCGAATTCGCGCCTTTCTACAGCGGCGTTCTCGTGCGGGGCGAAGCGCCTGTGCAGACGCTGGTCGGCACCCATACGGATGACGGGCGCAAGAGCCATTGGTTCTGGGGCAGTTTCAGCAACTACACCCGTCAGTTCGGCGAAGTTGCCGTCGGGTCTTTCGTCGCCAACATCCTTGCGCTGTCGGTCGCGCTGTTTTCGTTGCAGGTTTATGACCGTGTGATCCCGCACCAATCCTCGGCCACCCTTTGGGTGCTGGCCATCGGTGCCGCAATGGCGCTGATGCTGGAGGCGTTTCTCAAGGTCGCGCGGTCCACGCTGTTGGACGGGGCCGGGCGGCAGATCGAAACGGGTGTGCAGCAAACGCTGCTGAACCGGCTTTTGGGCATGCGGTCGGATGCGGCGGGGCGGTCTCCCTCGCAGCTTTTTGCATCGATGCGCGAGTTTTCCTCGGTGCGCGAATTCTTCACCGCCTCCACCGTGGGCGCGCTGGCGGACATCCCGTTCATCGTGCTCTTCCTGCTGATGGTCTGGTCCATCGCGGGCAGCGTCGTCTGGGTGCTGGTCGCCGGTGCCGTTCTGATGGTGATCCCGGGCTTCTTTCTGCAAAAGAAGATGATCCGCATCACCCGTGAAATGCAGGGCGCGTCGACCAAGCAATCGCGTTTGCTAAACGAGACCGTGACCGAACTTGACACGATCAAGACCCAGCGCGCCGAAGACCGCTTTGCCCGTCAATGGGAAGAGCTGACATCGGTGCAGGCGCTGAAATCCTCCGAACAACGCCGTCTTGCCGCCGCGCTGACCTTCTGGAGCCAGGGCGTGCAGCAGGCCACTTATGTGGGTGCGGTGATCGCGGGCACCTACCTGGTCTTTGCCGGTGAGTTCACCGTCGGGTCGATCATCGCTGTGGGCATCCTGACCTCGCGCACGCTGGCCCCGCTGACGCAGCTGTCGGGCATCATGGCGCGCTGGGGCAACGTCAAGGCGGCACTGGATGCGCTGGACGGGATTGCAGGGCTGCCGCAGGACCGGGCCGAGAACCGCAAGTACCTGCGCCGCGAAAAGCTGGAAGGCCGGTTCGAACTGCGCGAAGTGACGTTCCGCTATGATCCGGAAACGCCCTCGGTGCTCGACATTCCCAGCCTCGTGATCCAGCCCGGCCAGACATTGGCCATCCTCGGCACCAACGGGTCGGGCAAGTCCACGCTGCTCAAGATGCTGGCTGGTCTTTACGCGCCGACCTCCGGGTCGATCCTGATTGACGGCACCGACATGAACCAGATCGACATGCGCGATATCCGCCGGTCGTTGGGGTATCTCGGGCAGGATGTGCGGCTGTTCCACGGCACGCTGCGTGACAACCTGAACCTCAACATGATGGAGCGCGATGACGACCGCCTGTTCGAGGCGCTTGATTTCGCTGGGCTTGGCCAGTTCGTAAAAGGCCACCCGCAGGGTCTGGACCTGCCCATTCGGGACGGCGGCGAAGGCCTGTCCGTCGGGCAGCGTCAGTCGATCGGCTGGGCGCGGCTCTGGCTGCAGGACCCCGATGTGTGCCTGCTGGACGAACCGACAGCGGCGCTCGACCAGACGTTGGAAAAGACGCTGATCTCGCGGCTTGAGACATGGCTTGCCGACCGCACAGCGATTGTGGCCACCCACCGCGTGCCGATCCTTGCCCTTGCCGACCGGACCAGCGTGCTGGCCTCGGGGCGGCTGGTGGTCGATGGCCCGCGCGATCAGGTGCTCAACCACCTGCGCACGGCACAGGAGGCATAAGCGATGGCTGTCAGCACGACCGATCTGAACGCCCAGCTTGGCCGCCGCCTGCGCGGACCGTCGATGGTCATATGGCTGTCGGGCGCGGCGGTGTGGCTGTTCATCGTCTGGGCCGCCTATGCCTGGATCGACGAGATCGTGCGTGCCGACGGTGAGTTTATCTCGACCTCGCGGCCGCAGATCATCCAGAACCTCGAAGGCGGTATTCTTGCCGAACTGCTGGTCAAGGAAGACGACGAGGTGATGCGCGGCGACGTGCTGGCCCGGCTTTACGGAACGCAGTTTCGGTCGTCCGTGGACGATCTCGAAGATCAAATCACCGCGCTGGACATCCGCCGCTTGCGGATCGAGGCCGAGATGGCCGGTCTGGTGCAGTTTGAAATCCCGTGGGAACTGCGCCAGCGCAGCCCCGAAATGGCCGCCTCGGAACAGGCGCTTCTTGCCGCGCGGCAGCTGGATTTCAACTCTCGCTATGACGGCGCGCGCCGTGTGCTGGAGCAGGCGACGCAGGAAAAGAACCTGATGGAGAACCTTCTGGAAAAGAAGGTGGTCGCGCTGATCGAAGTGACCCGTGCCCGCAAGGCGCATGCGGATGCTCAGATCAAGATGGACGAGATCATCACGCACACCGAATTGACCCGTGCGCAGGAATATTCCGAGACGCTCAAGGAACTGGCGACATTGCGTCAGAATTTACGGTCCTCGCAGGACCAGTTGAACCGCACGGTTCTGGTGAGCCCAATGCACGGTGTCGTCAACAAGCTGGGTGTGACGACGATCGGCGGCGTCGTGCGCCCGGGCGAAGAAATCCTGCAGATTATCCCTTTGGGCGAAGAGCTCTATGTCGAGGCCAAGGTCGCGCCCGAGAACATCGCAGGCATCCGCCCCGGTCAGGAAGCAACGATCAAACTCTCGGCCTATGATTTTACCATCTACGGATCGCTGAAAGGCCGGGTCGACGTGATCTCGGCGGACACGTTCAAAGACGAACGCCGCCCCGATGCGCCGGCCCATTACAAGGTGACGGTGCGGGTCGACAAGACATCGCTCAGCGACCGCCAGCGCCAGTTGGAAATCCGCCCCGGCATGCAGGCCACGGTCGAACTGCACACCGGCGAGAAGACGGTGCTGCAATACCTTCTGAAGCCGCTCTACAAGACCCGCGAGGCGCTGCGCGAACCCTGAGGACATGCCGGGCTTCGCCCGTCATGGCAGGGTTTCTCGCCTGCGGCTCGGGCGCGTGGGGATGTGACGCGCTAGGCACCCGTGCGCCTGTGCAAGTGTCGTTTTGGCGTATTTGAAAAGAGAAGAAGATAAAGCGGTCCACCCCGCCGCGACCCGGCCTTGATAGGCTCACAAAAGACGCGCGCGGGGCTTCTCCTCTTACGGTCATCGGCACGCCTGCCTGTACCGCCCCGTCTTGATGTCCCATTAAGGTTAATCGGCGGTTAAGCGCTGAAGAAAACCGTGGTCTTCTTCTCTTTTCAAATACGCAAACGCGTCCGTGCCGCCGCTTTGCCTTCCGAGGTCAGTCCTCGGTATCAATCCAGATCGTCACCGGCCCGTCATTCAACAACCGCACTTTCATGTCCGCACCAAAGCGACCCTTGGCAACCGGGATGCCCTGCGCAGCCATCTGGTCGGCAAAATAGTCGTAAAGGCGATTGCCCTCGTCCGGTGCGGCGGCGGTGGAAAAGCCCGGGCGGTTGCCGCGGGAGGTGTCGGCGGCGAGAGTGAACTGGCTGACCACAAGGGCGCTGCCGCCGATATCTGCGACCGACCGGTTCATGCGCCCTTCATCATCCTTGAAAATCCGCAGCTTGGCAATTTTCGCGGCCAGTTTGTCGGCCTGAGCCTCGGTGTCGCCTTGCATGGCGCAGATCAGGATCAGCAGGCCTGCGCCGATCTCTCCAAGACCCTCGCCATCGACGGTGACGGAGGCGTCGGAAACCCGTTGGATCAGCGCGCGCATTTCAGGCGGCCAGTCCTTTGTTGCCGATGTCGAGAAACTTGCGGCGGCGGTCGGCGACCAGTTTCTTCGGTGAATGTTGCGACAGGTCTTTCAGCATGGCGCGCAGCGCGTTGCCGACCGATTGGATGGTCTGTTCGCGGCCGCGATGTGCGCCACCGAGGGGCTCTGCAATGATCTGATCGGTCACGCCAAGGTTCAGCAGATCCTGCGCGGTCAGGCGCAGCGCTTCGGCCGCTTCGCGCATCTTTTCGGAGTCTTTCCAGAGGATCGAGGCACAGCCTTCGGGGGAGATCACAGAATAGACCGAGTGTTCGAGCATTGCCACGCGGTTGGCGGTGGCAAAGGCCACGGCGCCGCCTGATCCGCCTTCGCCGATCACCACCGAGATCACCGGCACGCCGATCTGCAGACATTTCTCGGTTGAGCGGGCGATGGCTTCGGACTGACCGCGTTCCTCGGCACCCTTGCCGGGATAGGCGCCGGGTGTATCGACAAGCGTGATGACGGGAATGCGGAAGCGGTCGGCCAGGTCCATGAGGCGCACGGCCTTGCGGTAGCCTTCGGGGCGGGCCATGCCGAAATTGCGCTTGAGGCGGCTTTCGGTGTCGTGACCCTTTTCGTGACCGATAATGATCACCGGCTTGTCGTCGAAGCGGGCAAGGCCACCCATGACTGCATCGTCATCGGCAAAGTTCCTGTCTCCGGCAAGCGGGGTGTATTCGGAAAAGAGCGCGTCGATGTAGTCCTTGCAATGCGGGCGTTCGGGGTGGCGGGCGATCTGGCATTTCCGCCACGGGGTCAGCTTCTTGTAGAGATCCTTGAGCAGCGCCTGCGCCTTGGCGTCGAGCGCGCGGGCCTCGTCTTCGATGTCCATCTCTTCGTTCTTGCGGGCCATGGCGCGCAGTTCTTCGGCTTTGCCTTCGATCTCGGCCAGCGGTTTTTCAAAATCGAGGTAGTTGGTCATGGTCCGACGTTGCCCTATTGCCTGCGGCTGGCGGTTTATATGACTGTCCGGGCCGGGATTTGCAATCGCTACCCGGTCAGGTCCAGATCACGGGGATCAGTGACGCCACCAGTAGTGCTGCCATCGCCCAGTTGAAGATGCGCAACCGGGTCGGGCGGTTCAGGAGGCGGCGCAATTGCTGGCCGATCACGGTCCAGGTGGTGGTGGAGATGCTGCCCATCGCGACATAGGTCCCGGCCACCCAAAGCACGGCGGCGATGTCGCGTCCGGTGGCGTAGAGGGTGATCGCGCCAAGCGCCATGGACCAGGCCTTGGGGTTGACCCATTGGAACGCGGCGGCCTGCAGGAAGGAAAGCGGTTTGCTGCCAGTCTTGGGCGCGCCATCGGGGGGGGCTGCATTGGCGATGCGCCATGCGAGATAGAGCATGTAGAGCACCGACAGCACTTTGAGGATGGTGTAGGACATCGGCCAGAGATCGAAGACCTGCATTACGCCGAGCCCCACAGGGACAATCATCAAGGGAAAGCCAAGGCCGACGCCCAGCATGTGGGGGATGGACCGACGAAAGCCGAAATTCGCGCCGGAGGTCATCAGCATGAGGTTGTTCGGCCCCGGTGTGATCACGGTCACGAAAGCAAAGCCAGCAAGGGCGAGGAAGAGGTCTAGGGTCATGCGGCGCACTTTGTGCCAGGATGCGCGCATATTGGTTGTGAATCTGTGACGTCTATTGCATATATTTGCAATTTATGAGCGAAATTAATCAGATTGACCGCCAGATATTGCGCGTTTTGTCGCGGGATGGGCGCATCAGCAACCTTGCCCTTGCCGAACAGGTCGGGTTGTCGCCCTCGGCCTGTCTGCGTCGGGTCAGCGCGCTGGAACGGTCCGGGGTGATTGCAGGCTATCGGGCCGTTCTGAGCCCTGAGAAAACCGGGGTCGGGTTCGTCGCCTATGTGACCGTTGGACTGAGCCAGCACACGAAATCCGCGCAGGAGGCATTCGAGCGGGCGATTTCGCGCAGCCCCGAGGTGCGGGAGTGTCACAATATCACCGGGTCGGTGGAGTACCTTTTGCGGGTCGAGGCGCGGGATCTGGCGGCCTACAAGCATTTTCACACCGAGGTTCTGGGGGTCCTGCCGCAGGTCAATGCGATCACCTCTTACGTGGTGATGGGATCGCCGAAGGACGAGCGGGCCTGAGCCATGCAGCGGGCGCATGGCGCGCCTGTTGCTGTGGCTCTGGTGTCGTGGGGCAGGACACACAGGTTGGAACGCATGGGAGGCACACATTTTGGAGGCCCCAATGAACGAGACATCCGCCTCCCTATCGAACCCTGTTTCCGCTGACGAAGCGCTGCGTCTTTTGTCCGAAGCCTGGGCCTATTACACGCCGCGTCCGAAGCTGGTGACCGAACAGAACAGCCAGCCATCGCCGGTCTTTGACGAGTACTACGCGGCCTGAGCAAAGCTTTGCCGATGGGAAAATATCACGATTGCCTTGCGACGGGCTTCGTCGCAAGGCTGGCGCATGAAAATGTTGCGTCCTGTCCTATTTGCTTTGTGCGTCGCGGGTGTTGTTCCGGGGTGTTCCACCACCGTGGAGAGAACGTCTGAGGAAACCGTTTCCACCGTTTCGACGCGGAACCTCTATCCCAATGAAACGCCCGAACTGCGCGAAATGATTGTCGCTGCGGCGCAGGAGAATGAGGTGCCTGTGTCGCTTGTTCAGCGGGTGGTGATCCGGGAGAGCACACACCGCCCTGAGGCGCGCAACGGACCCTATTACGGGCTGATGCAGATCCTGCCGGCAACGGCACGATCCATGGGGTTCAGGGGGGAACCTTCGGATCTCTTGGATGCCGAAACCAATCTCAGATACGCGGTGCGTTACCTGCGCGGCGCCTGGCTTGTTTCCGATGGGGACGAGGAAGAGGCGGTGATGTGGTATGCGCGCGGGTACTATTACGAGGCGAAGCGCCTGGGACTGCTGGACGAGACCGGCGTTCATGGGCGCAAGGATTGGTCCGAGTGAGGTCAACCCTTTCATAACCTTTGCCTGAGAATCTTCGTACGAAGATTCTTGACGCCGCCCATAAAATTCTGGGAGCGGCGGATAGGGAAAAGGGCCCGCGCCGGATAAAGCGCAAGCCCCTGGCGTTGGTTCTTTGGGCTTGTTGTTTGAGCGCCGATAGGGCTCAGACGCCCCCAATCAGGCGGGCGTGGCGATCATCTCCGACTGCCGCACGATCACCTCGGCTTGTTTGATCGATGCGATATCAACAAGGCGGCCTTTGTAGACCGTGGCCCCTTCGCCCTTGGCCTTGGCCTCTTCCATTGCCGCGAGGATTTCGCGCGCTTCGGTTACGGCCTCTTCGGAGGGCGTGAAGACCTCGTTGGCCAAGGCAACCTGTTTCGGGTGGATCGCCCATTTGCCGACCATGCCGAGTGTGGCAGAGCGCAGCGCCTGCGCACGGAAGCCTTCATCATCCGAGAAGTCCCCGAACGGACCGTCAACCGGCAGCACACCATGGGTGCGGCAGGCGGCAACGATGGCGGTCTGAGCCCAATGCCACGGGTCGGACCAGTATTTCGCGCCCTCGTTCAGCATGTAGTAATTCGCCTGCGTGCCGCCAATGCCGGTGGTCTGCATGCCCATGGATGCCGCGAAATCGGCGGCACCGAGGCTCATCGTCTGCAAGCGGGGTGTGGCAGAGGCAATTTCTTCGAC
>Ga0213861_10003726_pt1 | contig 12568 bp, 14 predicted proteins | sample PICome_4_FD_160110 | JGI IMG/M metagenome (GOLD analysis project Ga0213861, IMG submission 160110) | Coastal seawater microbial communities near Pivers Island, North Carolina, United States - PICO131 | ecosystem: Environmental > Aquatic > Marine > Coastal | place: USA: North Carolina...
ACCCATGGTATCGGTTGACGACAACAGCTTGTCGCGCATCGTGGTCTCACCTTTCTTGAACTTGACGGCTTTGGCACGCAACATCAAGTGTGGAAAGTCCAAGTCAAAGGGGTGTGGTGGCACGTAAGGGCATTTCGTCATGTAACAGACGTCACACAAAAAGCACTGGTCTACGACTTTGACATAATCGGCCTTGTCGATGCCATGAACTTCGCCGTCTTCTGTCTCATCGAGGAGATCAAAAAGGGCTGGAAACGAACCACACAGAGAAACACAACGACGGCAGCCGTGACAAATGTCGAATGCGCGCTCGAGTTCCGCGTTGAGCTTCGCTTCGTCGTAAAAGTCAGGATTGTTCCAATCCAATGGGTGCCGTGTCGGGGCTTCTAAATTGCCTTCGCGTGTGGACATGTGCCGCTTCCTTGATGGTGTTCTTCAGTCGGGGGGGTAAAACATACGCGTTTAAAGCGTAGCGTGCCCCGAACCAACGAGCGCGGGGCACGCATCCGACTGTTTCAGTCGGTTAATACGGGGTACTTACTCGACGACTGTGTCGAGGGCTTTCTGAAAACGGTTGGCGTGTGAGCGCTCGGCTTTTGCCAAGGTCTCAAACCAATCAGCGATCTCATCAAAACCTTCTTCACGAGCGGTCTTGGCCATGCCTGGGTACATGTCGGTGTACTCGTGCGTTTCGCCAGCAACTGCTGTCTTCAAATTGTCCGTTGTCGAACCAAATGGCATGCCAGTCGCTGGATCGCCCGCGGCTTCGAGGAACTCGAGGTGGCCATGTGCGTGACCTGTTTCGCCTTCAGCAGTCGAACGGAACAGTGATGCGACATCATTCTGACCTTCAATGTCAGCTTTGTTCGCGAAATACAAATAGCGGCGGTTAGCTTGTGACTCACCGGCGAAAGCCTCTTTCAGACAGGCTTCAGTCTTGGAACCTTTGAGATGCATAATGACTCCTAGCGGTTAGAAGAAAAACGAACTATCGATTGACCAAAAATATGTCGATCAACGATGCTCTGGAATCAGTTTAGGGGAGTCGTACGAATTATAAAAATCATTTTTAACTACGAAGTCGATAGAAGAATTCAATCGCTTGATTAAAAAAAGGGGCACAGCCTGCATTGAAGCGGCTTTTTTTGTTTGGTATTAAGGGTTAACCCGCTTTTATTGAAGCAGGTTCTAAGCTGTTAACTGTCAACGCGGTGTCACAAATAAAAATGACGTCACAATTTCTCGCAAAAACCCGAAGAAACCGTAATGGCATTAATTGTCATTTGTTTTTTGATAAATAACAACCCCGGCGGCTGGCTCATGGATCACATGAGCGCGTAAATCCGCCCCAAACACCCGCTGAATGGTGCCTTCGGTCAAGATCTCGCGGGTTGATCCTTGAGCAGCTAAAACACCAGCTGACAAGACAATCAAACGATCACACCACTGCGCGGCTAAGGTCAGGTCGTGCAACGCGATCACCACGCCCGTGTTTTGCGCGGTCAATTGCCGGCAGCAAGCCAATAGTGTTTGCTGGTGCAGGGGGTCTTGGTTTGCGGTGGGTTCATCAAGCAACAACCAAGCGCGCTGTTGATGCCGCTCGATGGCCAATAGCTGAACCAAGGCGCGTGCGAAATGCACACGCTGCTGTTGTCCCATAGAAAAAGCCGCCATAGACCGCGGCAACCAATGCGAAACGCCCGTCATGGCAGCGGCCTGGTCGATCAAAAACGGGGCAGCCTCAGGCGCAAGGTCCCCAAAAGCGTATAAACCCAATTGCAACACTTGCTCGACCGTCAAGTGAAAATCATTGGGTAATTGCTGCGCCATGACAGCCCGCAAGCGGGCAAGCGCTTTGACATCAAGGCTAGACAATGGCTTTTTATCAAGCGCTGTTTGACCGCTGACCCCAGCCATTTGCCCCGCCAAAACCGCGAGCAACGTTGATTTGCCAGCGCCATTGGGACCGATCACACCCGTCACTTGGCCCCGCTCAATCGACAGACTGAGATCACGCAATACTCTTGAGCCGCCCCGATTGACTGACACGTTTTGCAGTTCATACGTCATAACAAACACCAAAATAGGCAAGGACCATCGAGTTGCTTGAACAACTCAACTGAGCTTTTGCAAAACGTTTTCTAACATGGTCGGCTCAACACCTCTAAATCCAACGTAAGGCTCGGCGTGCAAAATAACAATCAAAAAAGTCACCCAAACACTCAAGCAGTACATGATCAGTGGCACCAGTGCTGCGCGCTTTTCGTGTTTGTATACCAGCAGCAGGGAAATCGCTGCATTTAGCGCCAAGAACACGCACAACAGATACCGTAAGCCTTCTTTGTCCTGAAAACCCAATGAAAACCTTAAGTCATGTTCCTCCCGCAAAGCGTCAACTGCACTCAGATAACGGCTCATGGTCAAGCCGTTGATGCAATGCGTAATGACTTGATTGTCGCAGTCTCGACGCGCCTGAAACACCAGCTCGGTGAGTGCAATGCTTGCTTGTTGGGCCGTCTCACTTTGTTGTCGATTCAAGTGCTTTTCCCACTCAACATCGATCACCGCTTGTAAATAGTTTTTCACGGTGTCTTGCACCTTTTGATTAAGTTCCCCTGTCGGCAGCTCGATGCTCAACACCCGTTGTATGGCCGCCTTTTCCCTCATCAAGCTGTCAGAGGCCGCTTTATGACTTTCATAAAACTCCGAACCCATAAACGCCATGAAAAAAACAAAAATGATGTTTAAGAGGCCGCAAAAAAAAGAATCAAACCGAACCTTGTCAAAGACATTGAAAAGCCGCGTTTTAAAAACCAAGGCCCAGGCCATCAAGCCAATCAGGACGACCCAAGAAAGCGTGGCCAAGATTGGGCCGATCATCAAATGCGGAAAATGCTCAAAAACCATGGGGCAGACCTTCAAACAATACGAGGTGATGCGTCAAGATATCTCTATAGCAGAGGGAACTCAAGCGTCTTTTCACGGCCACCGGTCAAGCATTGCCTTTCGATTCAACCTCAAGAGCCTGCCAGAACGGGATAAATTTGCATAAACTGGCCTCGCCAGCCTCTAAAATAAAAACAAGACAACCATAAACCGAGTTAACCCAATAAACCAACACCAAGGGAATCCAGCACATGAGCACTCAGACCAGCCCCGCCGGCGACATCATCGTTGAAAAAGCCGGTCCTGTCACCGTGTTGAAATTGAACTATCCACAAAAGCGCAATGCCTTATCCATGGCATTGCGAGAGAAACTCGGCCAAGCGCTCACCGATGCTTTGGCCGATGACCAATGCCGCGCCATTGTCTTGACTGGGGTGGGTGAGCACTTCTGTTCGGGTGGGGATATCAGCGGGTTCGACGGGGTGAATTCGGTCAATGGGCGCAAGCGCATGCAAAAGACCCACCACATGGTGCGTCTGATAACCAGCTCAGAGAAACCCGTCATCGCAGCCGTTGAAGGACATGCGGCCGGTGCCGGCATGTGTGTGGCCGCCAATTGCGACATCGTGGTGGCCTCGACTGACGCCAAATTCACCTGTTCGTTTAATAAGATTGGCCTTTTGCCTGATCTCGGTGGGCTTTGGTCTATCCCACAACGCATGGGTCTGGGGCGCGCCAAACTCTTGATGATGACTGGCCGCATGATTGATGCCACCACCGCTCAAGCACAAGGTCTGGTGGAAGAATTATGCGCACCCGGTACGGCGCTCGAAACTGCCATTGCGCTGGCTCAAGAAATAGCTCAAACGGCGCCACTGACCAATGGTTTGGTCAAATCCGCGCTTTCTCGTGGACCGATGAACGTAGACGAACTATTAGCGCTTGAATGTGACATGCAGGGCTTATTGTTTGGTACTGAAGATTTTCAAGAGGGACGCACCGCCTTCATGGAAAAACGCAAACCTGTTTTTAAAGGACGATAGGCCGTTCAATGACAACATCTTCTTTGATAGAGACAACGGCCGACCAAGCAACTTCGCTTCAGAGGCGTTACGGTTTTGAGATGCCTGCTCAAGGGCCTTGGAACGAACACTTGGCTTTGCTGTTGTCGCACCGATCAGTCCGGGGTTATCGCCCTGATGCTTTACCCGAAGGCACCCTAACTATGCTGATGGCGGCAGCCCAGTCGGCGGCGACAAGCTCCAACCTTCAAAGCTGGTCAGTCATAGCGGTGACGGATCCCGCTAAGAAGGCCGCCTTTGCCGAAATCGCCAGTGGCCAAAAGCACATCGAACAGTGCCCATTGTTTTTGGTGTGGCTGGCCGATTTGTCGCGCCACCACCGCATGGCCGCGCAAGAGAACGTGACCCTTGAGGTCTTGCCGCTGACTGAGAGTTTTTTGGTGGCCGCCATCGACGCGGGACTCGCTGCTCAAAACGCCACCGTGGCGGCTGAATCCATCGGGCTGTCAACGGTCTACATTGGCGCGTTACGCAATGACCCTGAAAAGGTCAGCGAGCTTCTCGAATTACCCGCAGGCTGTATGGCTGTATTTGGTTTGTGTGTGGGCTACGCGGCTGAGCAATCCGCTGGCGAAGTCAAACCACGCTTGCCTCAAGAAACCGTGCTGTTTCACGAAACGTATCAAATCACTGGTGAACAAGACATGCGTAAAGCCTATGATGCTCGCATGGCGACTTTCTCAAAACGGCATGAAATGCAGCATGATTCTTGGACGCAACGGGTGATTCGGCGACTGCGGACCACCGAAACGATACGCAAACGCGCCCTACTATCGAGTATTTTGGTGAAGTTAGGGTTTCCGATGAAGTAATTCAAAACAGACGCGCCCAAGATAGCGTGGCAAATCTGTTGAGGGCACGGGCATGTCGACTTCGAAAAAGGCTGTCAACGCGGGTACATTGAAAACCACAGCAGCGACGCTACTGTTTTTATGCAGTGGTGTTGCGATGGCTGGGGCGCCCCTGTTAACACAAGCGCCCACCCCAGCTCCGACCCCTGCCCCTGCACCTGTCAACAACCCCATCCAAGCGGTGATTCAAAACCAAATCTCAGCCTTTCAAGCAGACAACTTTGAAGCCGCCTTTTCTTATGCGGCACCGAACATTCAACGCGCTTTTGGTAATTCAAGACGTTTCGCAAAAATGATCGTCAACAGTTTTCCAATGGTCTGGCGTCCTGCAGAGGTTCGGTACCTTAAACTCACACGCTCTGGGCCTTATGCGCTTCAACGGGTCATGGTCACGGATCAACAAAACACCTTGCATTTATTGGTCTACCAACTCGTGCCCATCAATCAAGATTGGCGCATCAGCGGCGTTGAAATACTGGCCATGCCAGGCGAACGAATTTAGTGTTTATCTCATCTCTTAAAATATTCAATCGCAAAACAACTAAACAAGTCCTCTAAAGGATTGTCAGCATCACGCCTACGAGCAAGTCCAACAGAAAGCGTCGGTGGTGTTTGTTTGATGCTTCGATACGAGACGCCTTGCAGGCGCAAGGTTGACTGTGATTGAGGGACCGGCGCAATGCCCAAATTGGCTGACACCAAGGCAAGCGCCGAATGCATGGTGGTTGCCTCACGCCAAGCTCTCGGCCTCACATTGTATTGACTTAAGAAATCACGAAAGAGGCTTCGTGTACTGCGTCGGTCATCATGGCTGGGATACCCAATAATGGACTGCTCCTGCAGAATAGAAACATCAACTTCTAAACGCGTTTTTAAAACACTCGGTATTGCCAAGACATAGGGCTCAGTAAAAAGGGTCTGCACATCAATACCGGGATGATTGAGCGGCTCGCGCACAAACCCAACATCAACACTTGCCGACAAAATGGTGTCCAGTTGCCCACTTGTTGAATACTCCACGAGTTGCACATCCAAATATGGATGCTGACCTACAAAAGCCCTTAGCAAAGATGGGAAAAAAGTATATGTATGCGCGTGTAACAAGCCAATCTTTAACACGGGCGGGCGAGCCCGCTCGCTTACCCTGACGACCTCTTGTGTACGCTCAACCTCGGTCAACAAAAATCGGGCGTGGTCCAAAAGCGTTTGACCCTCAACCGTTAGCTTAATCGCCCGTGTTGTTCGATCAAACAAACGACAACCGAGTGTTTGCTCCAAAATTCTGATGTGCTCGGTCAGAGGGGGCTGACTCATGCCGAGTCGCTCCGCTGCCTGGTTGAAATGCCCCTCTTCTGCGACTGCCACAAAACATCGCAACCGTTTAATCGTAATCATTGATAGTTTTATAAGAAGAATACGTGATTAAAAAAGTATTAGACACTAATTATCACCAGCCCTAAACTCGTTGAACGTTATAGACAATCCCAAGGAAAAATTCTCATGAAAGTCAGTAAATTAACTGGCAGCATTGGCGCTGAAATCCTCGACATCGATATATCCAAAGATCTGTCCGATAGCGTCATTACCGATATCCGAGAGACATTGCTTGCTCACAAAGTCATTTTTTTTCGTGAGCAAGACCTAACCCCAGAACAACAAATTAGCTTTACGAAGCGATTTGGTGAGATCAGCACCAGCCCGGTCTATAAAACACTCAAAGAATATCCACAGATAATGCCCGTGGTTAAGGAAGTGACCGACACAGACATCATTGGTGACACTTGGCACACCGATGAAACATTTCAGCAAACCCCGCCTATGGGCTCATTGCTTTACGCCCGTGAAATCCCATCCGTCGGTGGCGATACGCTTTGGGCAAACCTTGGCCTAGCGTTTGAGCGGTTATCGGATGGCATGAAAGAGAAACTGCTGACTATGAAGGCCATCCATTCGAATGACTTTTTGACCGCAAATGCCAAGCGACGCAACAGCACCCGCTCGACTAAGTTGCGTGAAGATGCGCCAGTCATGCAAAGCCTGCACCCCGTTGTGCGCACCCACGATGAGACACAAGAGAAGATTTTATTCGTCAACCAACCTTTTACATTTGCGTTTGAAGGCATGACCAGAGAGGAAAGCCTGCCGCTGCTGACCTATCTTTATCAAATGAGTGCCAAGCCGGAGATGACTTGCCGTTTCAAATGGCGCAAAGGGTCGTTGGCCTTTTGGGATAACCGCTGCACACTGCACTACGCTTGCAACGATTACCGAGGAGAACGACGCGAAATGCATCGCATAACCGTTGAAGGAACAAAACCCCAATGAGTAACATCGAATTTACGCTAATAACGGGGGCTACCAAGGGCATCGGTCGTGCGCTCGTTGACCGCTTACACCAGCGCGGCGAACGCGTTATTGGCGTTTCGCGTAGCCATGACGACTCGTTTCCTGATGTGCTGATTACCGCCGATCTGAGCGATCCAATTGCGCGTCGCGATGCCTTGGCAAGCATTGTTAGGGAATACGGCGTCACTCGCCTTGTCAACAACGTCGGTTTTAATCAAATGCAAGCGCTTGAAAACATCACCCCAGCCATGTATCAAAAAGTTATGGACACGAACCTTGCGGCCATGGTGGATGCCACGCAAGCTGTTTGTCCGCATATGCGACAGCGCAAGCAAGGACGAATCGTGAATATCGCAAGCCGCTCACTGCTTGGCAGAAAAGGCGGTAGTGTTTACGCCGCTGCCAAAGCCGCAATGGTTGGCTTCACGCGATCTTGGGCACTAGAGTTGGCGCGCGACGGCATAACAGTCAATTGTGTCGCGCCGGGTCCAGTCAGTACCGACATGTTTGAAAGAAATAACCCCCCAGGGTCGGAAAGCCGCCAGTTGTTAACACAAAGCATCCCGATGGGCAGAATGGGAAAGCCCGAAGAAGTGGCTGATTTGATTGACTACGTTTTGTCTGACGGCGCTTCATTCATCACAGGACAAACTTTGTTCGTCTGTGGGGGATCGAGTATCTCTCAGCAACACTTCTAATCATGTCGACCATGACCGAGCACTCGGGCATAAAACCCACCGCACTCATCACCGGTGCTGCGCAGGGCATTGGCTTGGCAATTAGCAAACGCCTCATCCAAGATGGTCACCCTGTCATCATGACAGATCGCAGTCCAACCATTCATGCGGCTGGCCAGGCACTGCGTGCTTTGGGCCCTCAGGTGATTACTGCAGAACTTGACGTGAGTGACACCGAGCAAGTCCTCGCAATCGCTGAGCTCGGGGGCGACCTGTGGCCAAACTTGGGGGTGCTAGTCAATAACGCGGGGATTTCACCCAAGCATCAAGGACAAAAGAAAAAAGTCGTGAATATGGATCTAGCGGAGTGGGTACGCGTCATCGATACCAATCTCACGGGTACCTTCCGAGTGACTCAGGTCTGCCTCCCCGTTCTGATTGCCAATCGCTGGGGACGAATCATAAACATTACCAGTCAAGCTGCGCGGACACGAACCCCTGTTCCAGGTGCTCATTACTCGGCTTCAAAAGCAGGTATCACGGGCCTGTCCCGAATTTTGGCCGGTGAGCTTGCCAATGATGGCATCACCGTTAACTGTGTAGCGCCAGGACGCATTGAGTCTGAAATGACCCAAGCAGTAGCCAGCCATACCAATGCCGACTTGGCCAAACATATTCCAATCGGTCGTTTGGGTTTGCCTCAAGAGGTGGCAGCCGCCGTTGCGTTTTTTGCGTCTCTTGATTCGAACTACATCACCGGGACAACACTCGATATCAATGGGGGGAACTTCATGCTGTGAAAACAAATGGATGCAACCCAAAATCGCACTTAGTGGAACGTGGGTTTTAGTCTAGCAAACCAAGGGTTATCAAGGTTGTTGTTGGCGGCCCAGTCCACAAGAATATGCGGTCGGGGCTAAGCGCAGTTTCAATAACAAAGCACCGCATTGCCTTTTTATCAATATACGGAGACTTATATGAAAAAAGCTTTCTTAACAAAATTCGTGGCGCTCACTGCTGGCGTACTGGCTTGCGGCGCAGTACTCGCCCAAAGCAACAGTTACCCCAATAAAACCGTTAACTTGGTCGTTGGATACTCAGCGGGCGGCGCGACCGACCGCGTTGCACGTATCATTGCCAAGCAACTGACCGAACAAACAGGTCAGCCATTCGTCGTCGACAATCGACCTGGCGCCAATAGCAATATCGCCGCTGCTTATTCAGCAGGGCAAGCACCAGATGGTTACACCATTTTTGTGGGCTCAGTGGCAAACACCATCAGTCGTTCGCTCTACTCCAATTTGCAATACGACTTGTTGAAAGACCTGCAACCTATTGTGTTGCTGACAACCATTTCAAACATCTTGGTGGTCAATCCTAAATTGCCTGTCAAAACAGTTCAAGAATATATTGACTACGCTAAAGCGAACCCCGGTAAGCTGACCTGCGCATCATCGGGTGTTGGATCATCAATCCACCTGTCTTGTGAACTCTTCAAGATGCGAACCGGCACTGACATCTTGCACGTCCCTTATAAGGGGAGCGCCCCGGCCGTCAACGACCTGTTGGGCGGCCAAGTTGACTCAATGTTTGACAACCTGCCTTCCTCAATCCCTCAGGTTCGCGCAGGCAAGCTTAGGGCCTTGGCTGTGACCGCTGGCGATCCTGTTCCATTTGCACCCGGCGTACCAACAGTCAATCAGTCTGGTGTCGAGGACTTTGTGGTGACATCGTGGTTTGGTTTGTATGCGCCCACTGGCACACCAACTGGCATCATCGACAAGCTTAATGCTGAAGTCAACAAAGCCTTAAAGGCACCTGCGGTGATTAAGGCATACGAAGATGCCGGTTTCATGATGCCAAAGGCACCCAACTCAACTGCTGACTTAGCCAAACAGACTCAAGTCGAAGTCGACAAGTGGCAAGCCGTGATTGAAAAAGCCAACTTGAAACTCAAATAAAAAGGCTTTTGGGCATGTATCCGATTGATTTCTTTTTTAGGGCTGCGCAGCGTTACCCTGCCAATATTGCCGTACACGGCCCCGATGGTCAGCAGTTGCGTTTCGATGCCTTGGCCGAACAGGTCAGCGCTTTGGCGTGTGCCATGCAAGCCGCTGACCCCGAAGAGCAGTCACGGGTCGGGATTTGTGCGGCCAATCACGCTCAGCATATTGTGTCGTTACTGGCGACATTGGCCGCTGGCAAGGTTTGGGTGCCTTTGAATGCGCGCAGTACCGCTTCTGAAATCGATCGGATCATGCAATCAGTTACTCCCAGCATTGTGATTTCAGACGATGTTGGTGAGCTATTAACCCAGTCTTTTACGGGCAGTGCGCGCTGGGGTATGGGCCAAGCTGGGTTGCCATCGATGACCGTATTGGCTAAACCCCATCGCGGGCAACAACCCTCAGCGATCACCGCCGGGCGAGATGGCACACAAGCCATCAAGTTCACTGGTGGTACCACCGGCGCGCCCAAAGGCGTCATGCAACCCTATCGGGCATGGACAGCCGGCATCATCAATCAAATTCACGGTTGGCGTTTGTCGACTGAAGACCGCTATGTGGTCTGCGCACCTATCACCCACGGCACATCGACCTACATGCTGCCGATCTTGGCGCAAGGTGGGTGCTTGGTTTTTCCGGCGCAGAACAATCCGCCAGCGATTGCACAGGCATTTGCGCAACACCGCGGCACCATCAGCTTCATGCCACCCACGCTAATCTACATGTTGATGTCTGATCCAGGGGTGAAACCAGAGAAGTTTGAGAGCCTGCGTCACTTGGTGTTTGGTGGCGCACCGATGCCCCCTGAAAAAGTCGACGAAGCGGTGGCATTTTTTGGGCCGCGCATCGGTGCCACGTATGGTCAAACTGAAGCACCACAAATCGTCACCATGATTCGTCCTGAAGAACTCGCTGATCCGGCTAACCGCGGCTCGGGTGGACGTTGCACATGGCTCTCAGACATGGCCATCATGTCACCGCAAGGAGACTTGCTACCCACAGGCGAAAAAGGCGAAGTGGTGGTGCGCGGTGATTTGGTCATGACGGGTTATTGGCAGATGCCTGAAAAAACCGCTGAAACCATTGTTGATGGTTGGCTGCACACGGGTGACGTGGGCTACATCGACAAACGCGGCTACTTGTTTATCAAAGACCGATTACGTGACGTTGTGATCACCGGCGGCTTTAACGTCTACCCAGTTGACGTTGAGGATGCCCTATGTAAGCATGCGGCTGTGTATGAGGCGAGCGTGTTTGGCTTACCCCACGACAAATGGGGTGAAGCCGTACACGGCGCTGTCCAACTGAAGGACAATCATGCGGTGAGCGCTGAGGATTTGATGCAACACGTCAAAGACCTGTTAGGTAGTGTTCATACGCCCAAGGAAATTCATTTTTTTGAGCAATTGCCTCGTTCTTCTGTGGGTAAAGTGCTTAAAAAAGACATCAAAGACCAACTTTCAGACCGAGCCCAGCCATCATGACCAAGCCAACCACCGAACTTTGCACCCACACGCTCACGAGCATGAATTATCGCGACCAAGATTTGGTTCACGACTTGCTTGGCAAACGGACGTTCTCTGAGGTGATGTTTTTACAGATCATGGGCCGTGAAGCACGCCCGGTTGACATGCGCATCATGGATGCGGTGCTCATCACACTCATGGAGCATGGCTTCACGCCAAGTGCCATCGCCACGCGCATGGTTTACATGAGCGCACCAGAAAACTTGCAAGGTGCGGTCGCCGCTGGTCTCATGGCCGTGGGTAGCCAGTTCGTCGGCACCATGGAAAACAATGCGCAAATTTTAGACAAATTGGTGCAAGCCGACGACCCCAAAGCAAAGGCGTTAGAAATCGTTACCACCATCCGCCAAGCACGCGAGCACTTGCCGGGTTTTGGTCATCACCTGCACAAGCCCGACGATCCTCGCACCATCAAACTCTTCGAGATTGCCGATAACGAACCCGAACTCTCTGGTCACTACCTTAAAGCTTTGCGCCTTCTGGGCAATACCGTTGATGAGGTGTACGGCAAACACATCACCATCAACGCCACCGGTGCCACCGCGGCTTTGTTGGGTGAAATTGGCGTGCCTTCGCACCTGATGCGTGGGTTTGCGGTGATTTCCCGAGCAGCAGGTCTAGTGTCACACATTGCTGAAGAGCAAAGAGTGCCAGCGGGTCGGTTCATCTGGGACACGATTGACCACGAGATCCCATACGAAATCAAAAATCCCACGCGTTCATAGCCCGCTGCGACGAATTTTCTGACGATACACAAAGCTCGACCGACCGAGTTGTTGTTATCCACCCAATATTGTCGCCATAAAATCACAACTTAAGAAATTAGATTTTGTGCTGGGTGAGGATAAAAATGACGGTTTTTAAGGCATTGGGTTTCAAATGGGACCGCACCAACGTTCCTGCCAATCTTCCGACCCATTCCATAGAACGAGTGGCCTTCCGATTTCACCGGATGCTCCCAGAGTTTGTATGGGATGCCTCAGTTTTGGAAGGCAACCCATTGACCTTTGCTGAAGTCAAAACCTTGATGGATGGCGTCACGGTTGGTGGGAGAAAGGTCTCCGATCAAGAGCAGGTTCTTGACATCCTCCCAGCCCTGAAGGGCGAGGATTCCTACGGCGCTATGCATGAGAAACCTCTTGCATAGTCGCTTCGGTGGGTTCCTGCTTCACAGAGGCTGGTTTCGTCGAGGTC
>Ga0213861_10003727_pt1 | contig 12568 bp, 9 predicted proteins | sample PICome_4_FD_160110 | JGI IMG/M metagenome (GOLD analysis project Ga0213861, IMG submission 160110) | Coastal seawater microbial communities near Pivers Island, North Carolina, United States - PICO131 | ecosystem: Environmental > Aquatic > Marine > Coastal | place: USA: North Carolina | collected...
TAGAGGAACTCGTTGGTGTACAGCCGCAACACGCGGTCATAATTACTTTGCTTCATATACTAGTAGAGGTCCACTCTATATGTTTATGCCACGTAAGCCTAAGCATCCAGGAGAAAAATATCAATTTCACTTTGAAGACGGTGTCGTAGCAGATGAAACAGATTCTTATTTAAGTCAAAACCAATTAATTAAACTAGCAACTGACTATCCGGCTCTAAAAGATGCGTTCCAAGAACAAGCAGAAAAGTTTGGACTTATATGGTTACAAAAACCTAAAAGAGTTTTTCCAGGATCAAACTTTAATGTAGAAGAATACAGAAAAAATGATAAGCCTTACTACTTGATGAAGCCTACTGATAAGACTGATCAAATCTACGGTATGGAAAATACTGATGACGGTATGAAAGTTTATGATTTATCTAATTCTAGTTCATATGGTTCTAGTGAGTTGAATACTATACAAGAACATGACTTGTTTAATGACTATCCAGAACTTGTAACTAAGTTTGGAGTTAAGGGTGCTAATATTATATCTGATCCTGTTGTAACTGATACAAAAAATAAAGCAAAAATAGAACAGCATGGTAATATAGTTGTTATGACTGATCAACATGGTCATAAAACTTCACTAAGAATAGCAATAGATGATAGGTATAATACTGAACGTCCAATAGAAATAGAAGCACTACGTACTAGTCCTTTTAGAAATAAAGAAGGGCAAGGCGCCGACATACTCGACAAAAAAAGATATCACACTTTAAATCCATATGAACTTACATTAGAACATCCTGAATTAGTTGAAGTGTTTGGTACAAATATACAAAACTATATTAAAAGTGTTAATAGCAATCTACCCAGTGATCTAGGTGCAAAAGAAAAAAGAAAGCACATGGAGAATTCTTTAAGAAAGGTTGCCGCATATTTACCATATAAACTATACGATAAAGGTAACATTAAAATTAAAAGTCATATGACATCTGACGGCAAACCTGTTAGAGATTATATTACTAATACAGAACAAAATACTGCTACAATAATTAACCGAGACTTAAGAACAGGGGAAGTAGATTCTATTCAGCCGGCTAATATAGATAGACTAGGTAGTATTAGTAAAAATGATAGTCATACATTGCATAACAGGGAAGGGGAAGTGTATGGTGATGCTGAAATGCAACCTGAATTACATCGATTATATTCATCATCGGATGATAGAGAAGATCAAGCATTAGATTTTTTACCATCTATATCATTTTTAGAACAAAACCCAGAACTAAAAGATTTTTACAAAAATACTAGTTTGCTAGAACCAAAAGTAAAAGATTACAAAACAAATGTTGTAAGAGATTACGGTAAAGTAGTAGTTCCTGATGGGAAAAGAAATCGTGGCTATTACAACTCAATCGCCAATGAAGTTAAATCTATGCGTAACTACATAGTTGTCCCTAAAGATGCAGAGCAAGGTGAGTCATATGCAATTAGTTGGTCACCAGAACAACCTATGTATGTAGAAGTATATCATTCAGATGCAACTGGAAGACAAACACAATTAGACACTGCTGACGAAATACAACATGTATTAAAGAAGTTCCCTGAATTAAGAAAGTTGCATGTAAAAGATTATATTAAATTTATTGATGCTACAGATAGAGAACCTGCTAGATATTCTCCGTATGGTGGCAGTGATGTTAAACGAAACGGTATGCCTGAACACTTGTTTAATCCTAGTGAGGAATTTATAAATGACAGAGTTGAAATACTACAGTATGGCCCAAGCCCAGAATCAACACATGAGTTACCTAAGTTTGAAGTTAAACCTAAAGAGAAAAATCCTTTTGGTGCATTAGGAGATACCTTCTTTGTTAATTTAAGTTTAAAAGATAATAGAGGTAAATACGGAAAGATTAGTGAGATTAATATACAAAAATTGGGAAACAACTTATATAAATCTGAACCCGTAGATCGATATGGTAATTACGAAAACACAGAATCTCGTCAAAGAGATGCAAACAATCTACCAATAGAGAAGCCTGAATTTGTGGCAGTTGATTCAAAAATTAGAAAACAAACAGATACCTTAACTGGTAAAGAAGTTGTTGAGTTTTTTAAATATTATCCTGAATTAAGACGAATGATTAAAGATGAAAATATTCATCCTAAAGTACCCCCTGCGGCACTTGCTATTAAGCCTGATGAAACAGGTAATGTAGAAACAAATTCTGTACAGATGGACAACTTTAAATTAGAAGATGCTCCTTCTACATCTCCTGGAGTTGAAAAACAATATATTGTTCCTGATCAACCAGAGTATGAAGGAGAATTTTATACTTTATTTACATATGATCCGCATGCCGAACCTGCATTCAAAAATGGACAAACATCATTTACTGAATACGGTAGAATGAAGGTTTTAAATGATAGAGGTTTTACTCAATTAGTTGCAGGAGAAGTAGAAAGCGGCCGAGGTTATTATAATCGATCTGAATCAACTCAGGATGAAATGCATAATGCATTCAGAGGGAGAACACCAGGTACAATGACACCTAATACTCCAGCATATAATAGACTAATGCAACGTTTACCTGACTTAAAAAAACTAATCAGTGAAAAAAGCACAGACTTAGGGGATTATAGAACACAAGATTTATCTGAAGACGATGTAATAGAAATAAGCACAGAAAGAGTATACACATTTAAAAACAGAGACGGTAGTGATTTATATATTATTACACCAGTAGGCAATCCACTAAGAGGAGAGCATGGAGAGATTCAACAATCACATTCTGATGATGATCATACCCGAGAACGTTTGGGTAACGATGTAGGATACTCTATACGAAAATTAGCAAGTGATGAAGCAGACTGGGAAGACAAAGGTAATCTTTGGAATGAAAATTCATATGCTATAAACTTTGAAAGTACAGAAAGTAATCCATACTTAACAGTTAAACTGTTACTAGATCCATTTGCAAGTATAGTAGACTTGCAATTAATGGACAAAAATTTAGACGATAAAGATTCAGCACAAGTTAAAAAAGAGTTTACAACATTTAATACAGACAATATGCCTGAAGGTGGAATAGAGTCATATCTGTCAGGAACTTATTTAGGAAAAGCAAAGAAGAATCCAGAGTTATATCGATGGTTACAAGAAAAAGCAGAACAAAGAAATGCTGAGACTCCGGGCATAGGAGATTTTATAAACTTTTTAGATGTCACTTCAGAACAAATGACAGATGAACAACGTAGTGTACCAAAAGTATATGGAATCGATATCGTTGGTATTGCAAAAATTGGAATTAGTAATCCTATATACATGTGGCAAGGCAGAAGATCCGGCTTTGAAAGAGCAGAATATTATTTAGAAAAAGAACAAGGCAGAAACACAAATCAGTATGGCAGTAGAAATCTTAAATATAAAGAAAGTCTTTCAGGTATAGGTGTTGATGTAGATAAAGATAACACTTGGATTAGACTGGCTGATTCAACTATATTAATCAAACCAGAATCAAATACAAAATTTTCGGCTGTGGGGACTCGAGGTTATGGCTCTAACGGTAGTTCCGGTAATTTTGTTCAAATACCTAATGCTAAATTTTTAGGCATGGGATCTAGCCCAATGTTGGCTAATTCAGATAAGATTATGTCTAAGAAAGATTTAAAAGCAATGGGTGCGATACCTACACAGACATGGGGACCTAGACAAGTAGCCGCACTAGCACCGAGTACTAAATTAACTAATAACGGCAAACCTTGGATTAAAAGTATACAAGAATATAAAATGCCAGATGGTATAGGTATTAACTCACATGGATACGGTGCTGATCTTCCTGCTACAATTTTGCCTCCTGGTACTGGATACATGATAACATTAAATCCTATATCTAATGACGACGGTCCAAAGAAAAGAGTAGATGGTAAATTAGTAAGGCAACGAAATCCATGGTCATCAATGATGAGTGTCTTTAGAGACAGAGGATTAGATTTACCTTGGGACTTTACACATGAAGTCTTAGACTATGGTAAAAAAGAAAATAGGATGCTAATTTACTTTGCTAATAATCGTGTTGCATATATAATCAATCCAAACAGTAGTAGTTTTACAAAATATAATTTAAAACAAGACGAAAAGAAAGCACTGTTCTTTGATGAAGAATATGGATTATTCCCTCAATTAAAACCTATCTTTGATGAATATACTAAATCAAATAAATGGTTGCGTGAAAATCAAATTCATGCTATAATGTCTAAGATAATATTTGAAGGTCTAGGAGACAAAGCATACTATGAACTACAGAAAAAGAAATCAAAACCTAACTACGGTCAACTTGTATTCTTAAATAATATAAGACTGACAGGAAGTTATAGCAATGAACAGTTAAAAGCAATGGGCTTCTTTATGAAGAACGGCTCATGGGCAATACAAAAGCCTAAGTATGATAGACTTGTTAGTGACGGTCAGTTAAAAGAAATGGATATTGTTAATAGACCATTAAAGACTGGTACACACAAAATACCTAAAGTAGGTAGAAAGAAAGTAAATGAAGGCACTTGGTCATTTGACGAAGAAGGAATATTAGAGTTATTAAAGAAACCTTTACTAAGAGGCGGAGATAATGAAGATGTTGATTTAAGTTGTGAGGTGTGTCAAGGGCATGGATGTGGGCCAGGATACGACATCGCAGATGATTTGACACGATGGACAAAAATGTTAAATCCAGAGGCTGATAATAAACCTGATCATCTTACAAACAAATACATCGAAGCAAAGATAAAGCAACTAGAAGCAATAGTTAAGAAGTTTCCAAACGGAATACCTGACAATATAGATTGCTCTGCTGGAATGTCTAATATGAAACAAAGAGAATACGAAAAGATTAAAGGACATGATGCAGAAGATGTATTGTATTCAGTCTTCGGAGATGATTCGTTGTTTGATGATATGTCTGAGTTAGATGAAGACGATGATGTTAGACCAATAATCATGGCTAGATTAAAAGAACTAGATCCAACTCTACATGAAAAAGCATTATCTATATACAAAGACAGATCGCATTTAAGGGTAGTCAAAGAAGGTAAAAAGTTACCTAGAACAAGTGAGTTCTTATATCAAAAAGTCGATGAAGTAGAAGACATTAAACGATTGTCTGGTGTGTATGATAACTATCAAATACCAGTACATGTTGAAGGTGCAACAAGTGCATCAATGGGTTCAAACATATCAAAGACTGCAAGTGAAATATCAAAAATAATGAAAGAAAAAAACATTCAACCGGGAACGCCTGAATGGTTTCAATTATGGTTTTCAAAGCCATATTTAACAGGCGAAAAGCCAACTGGAGAGAAAAAATGAAAGAAGTAAATTATGACGAGTTAAATCGTATTAGAGAATTGTCTGGGACATTACAAGAGTCTTGGGAAGAAAAAAATAGACCAATGCCATTTGATGCAGAAATATTAGATGATCATCCGGCAACTGTATCAAATCCAATTAGTGGAGCAGATATTTTACTTGACCCACAAGAGATAGCAGTCTATGATGTCATTATGGGTGCAAACATGACAGGTAATTATGATCTAGTAAGAAAAGGATCTGATTGGTTCAGAAAATATAATCCTAAAGCATACATGGTGTTAATAGACTAATGAGAGCCTTCGAATTTTTAACAGAAGAAAAACGTGACACTCACTGTTCATCGAAGTGTTGTGGGGCAAACGTTTTAGCAAAAGACTGTGGTTGTGCGGCAGACTGTGCCCACTGTAATTGCAATGCTAAGTTAAATGAAGCAGAAGAATTTATTGCAGAAAGTCCAGCATTACTAGTGCTTAGAGGTCTAGGCCCAGTGTTAGCAAGAATGGGCGTAAAGAAATTTGCAATGTGGCTTCTTACATTTTTGTTTACTACAACAGCCGGCTTAACGATAACTGCTACACTTGCATTAGTACAACTTATTATTACTGCTACAGTTAATATGGCAGTAACAGGTGTAAGTATAGGTGCTAAAGCAATATACAATGCATTTGCAGATGCAGTAGGGGAAGAAGAAGCAGATATATTAATAAAAGAATTAGATGCTGAATTAGAAAAACAAGAAAAAGACGATGACATATCTGCTATATCACGTATGACAGTACCAGACAACGCAGAATTAGAACAGTTAGCAACTCAACTTACTGAAGCAGATGTAGAATATGGGTCAACAAAGCCAGGTAAACGTCTTCATACGATTGGTAATGTTTATGGTAAAAAGAAGACTAAGTTACCCACTGCTAGATATAAAGATAATAGAACTAATAAACAAAAGGGAATATTTAAGAAATGAAATCTAGGGACTTTAGAAAACTAAATGAAAGCATTGACTTTTCAGTGACAAAGTCCTATGAAGATGAACAAGGTAGAACTGTGCATGACATGAGTCACTTCGGTGAACGCAAAGATGTACAGTGTTGGGTATGTGATGGAACAGGTAAAGACAAATACTATGACGAAGCAAAGTGCGATTACTGTGAAGGCAAAGGTAAAAGACTTGAGTTTGTAAGTGATGCTCCTGAAATGAACGTCAGCAATAGTAATGCATTTAAAATTATCGACATGTTAGGATTAGAACAAGACTATTCAGGACATATTGATAACAAAGATTTGCCTGCTCTTATGCGTAAACTAATTCAATTAAAAAATTCAGATTCATCACAATACGCAGAACCTGGATCACAATCAGGTGGAGAAATAGGTACATATAAAGACCAAGATGGCATGGATAGAATAGGCAGAAAAGGCCCGATGATATATAACATGGGTACTACTGATAATCAAGTAAAACAATACATAGATCAACTGATTAAAATAGTGAGATTTGCCCAAGATAATAATGCTGATTTTGGCTGGGGATAATGAGATTTTTTCTTTGTAGAGACAGGTCTAAATTTATAAAATCGCAAGACATAAAACAATATGGCGATTGGTACTTTATACATGAAGATGATGTTAAAGTATATGAAGATAACGATCATCTTGTTTTATATTGTGGTTACTTAATCGAAGGCGACATCATAGAAGCATGTAAGAACTTTAGTTTTGATAATGAAAATGGTAATTTCTTTGCAATCAAACTCACTAAAGATACTCATAAGATATCATTAGACTATTTTCAAAATCATAAGATATTTGTAGCCGACAAATATGGCATAGAGATTTCAAATTATCTACCATACATGACTATCAAAGAAGAAGATATTACAAACACTACTGCATTAGATGGCACAAAATTAAAATATGAACGAGAATTTGATGCAGATGAAACATTTTACGATCACATCAAATCTTTTATTCCTCCTTATGATTACTTACAAGATGCAAGAGATGCTTACGAGCAAGAGATTTGGGATAGTGAAGAACTAACTGAATACATACATGAATGTATGAAATCTCATGCAGACGTTATCAAAGCAAAATATCCATTACGATATTGTTCTTTAAGTGAAGGCATAGATTCTTGCACTCAGTCATTGTTTTTCTATAATGATTTACAACTGTTATATGATATTTCTCCATGTGATGCAGGCGCAGTACATTTAAGATGTATTAAAGAAACACAAGAAAGATTTCCTAATACACATCATTATACATGGCACACAGAAGAAAATAGAGAAGAATGTATAAAATATCTTACTGATTCTTCATGTCGTTGGCAATCAATATTACCAACATGCAAACAAGTATTATCACAAGATAAACAACCTGATATTGTTATGTATGGAGTAAACGGTAATGAAATGTTTGTCAGAGACTTTATACCTCATATGCTATTATTATGTTTAACATACTATGACCATGATACAATAAAAATGAAGGAAAAACTTCATGCTGAAATTGATAGTAAAAGAAGTCACTATGGAGTAACATACTCTTTACCCTCAGATGGTAATTGGATAACAACTGATACATATGTTACAGCATTTATGCGAAAATATTTTAAAGAACATATAAAAGAAAAACCCTATTTGTGGAAAGAAAAACAAAAAACATTTGAAGAAGGTTTTTTGATGTTAACTACTCCTAAATTATATACACGTGTGATTAGTAATAATAACAACATTATGTGTGCATCAATATATAATGATAGAAGAATATTCCATGAAGTCTTAAAAATGAAAAATCATTATTTAATAAGTGATATAATGAATAGTCCAATTCAAAGATCGATCATAAATAAGTTTGAGCATGAATTTACTACACCAAGTAATGATGTATTAGCGGCTAGTTATGATACATTATATGCCGCAACATATGATGCAACACATGACAGAGATTTAGGACAACATATATGAGAGCATTTGAATTTTTAAGTGAAGGCTTTGCAGGGATACCTGACTACAAAACTATGCCTGCTTATAAACTTAAAAGAGCATCAAAAGGAAAACACAAATTCTTTTTGCCTACAGATACTCCTGTACCCGCAGGTGTATTAGCATTAGATGAATACAAATTAGATAATGAAAAAGGATTAGGTGTTGTACCAAACAACATGGGAGGCAATCCAGATTACTTCGGCATACGTGTAATGATGAAGCCTTCTACATTTCATAAATTAGCATTACCATTACCAAAAGAAAATCGTAGTGATGGATATAAAGATTTAGTTAACAAAGTAGCAAATGACGTACCTATTGCAAGTCCTTTTCTTAGTATAACAATACCTGATGAATGGGAAGATGGTGATACAAGTCGTCCTGCTAAAGTTAATGGTCATGAAGGTAGACATAGAATGCATGCCGTAAAAGATGTAGACGGAGACGTTCCCGTAGAAGTTCATATATGGGGAAAGTTTGAAAGATCAGAAATGCGTAGGCGTCATCTCACAGATGAGATGATAAAAGAAATTCTTAAAGGTCTGATTGACGAAAAAGGCGATGCTTATATTACAGACATTGGAACATGAAGTCAAAAGGTCACATGATTATTTTAGGTGGATCCTTCGATAGACACGATTCCGCTGACGTTATTCAAAGTGCTAGTGATGATTTGAACTCGTCAGTGTGGCCAAGTGTCAAAAGAGCCCACGGCGCACATCGCATTGCTTCATATCTAAGAAACGAAGGTTATGATGTCGAAGTCTTAGACTTTTGGCCAGCCTGGACTCCAATACAAATACTAAAATTTTTTCATCAAAGAGTAAGAGAAGATACGTTATGCGTTGGTCTTTCTGTTTTGTTTCCGTTAAGTTATGGTATTATGGGAAAAGACAAAAAAGCAACCGCAAAAGTAACGGAAATGTTACAAACTATAAAAAGACTCAAAGAACTATATCCCCAGTTACCGTTTGTGGGAGGATCTCACAACATGTCAGCATTAATAGATTATGATTTAGATTATTATGTGACAGGTTACGGAGAATATGCAATTACTGAATTATTAAAATACTTTAAAAAAGAATTCAATATGTTGCAGATGACAAAACAATTATATAGAGGCGTAACAATTAATGTGATAGAAGCCACAAAAGATTATCCTGCCTACCCTATGCCCAAGGCCAACGTTTCATATGAAGATAGAGACTATATACAACCTCAAGAAGTATTGTCATTAGAATTATCTCGCGGGTGTAAGTTTAAATGCAAGTTCTGTTCATTTCCTGTCTTAGGAGTTAGGGGAGATTTTAGTAGATGTATTGATAGTCTTAGAGAAGAACTCATTGAAAATTATGAACGTTGGGGAATTGAAATTTATTCAGTCAATGATGAAACTATTAATGACTCGCCAGAAAAATTAGCAAAGTATGCAAAACTTATAAAAACTTTACCTTTCAAGTTAAAGTTAGGAGGTTTTATGAGAGCAGACTTAATGGTAGCACACCCGGAGACTTGGCAAGATATTTGGGATATGGGTTTACATACACATTATTATGGATTAGAAACATTAAATCGACAAGCAGGTGCTTATGTAGGCAAAGGCATGAAGCCCGAAGTATTAAAAGAAGGCATGATCAAAATGCAACAATGGTTTAAAGACAGAGGTCCTTATCGTTGTCAAACATCTATGATTATTGGCTTACCGGGAGAAACAAGAGAAACGTTTTTTGAAGGACTAAATTGGGTAAAAGAAAACTTAGATATAGGTGCATATTCAATATCACCATTGTACATTGCAGGTGGAACAATTACAAATATGTTATCTGTTCAGAATTCAGTATTTGAAAAAACATGGAGAGAAGAAGGCGTCATTACAGAGACTACCAACGAAGAAATGGGAGTTGACTTTTCTGAGTTAGATGAAGAAACAGCACATTTTGCATTACCATTGAACGGAAATGCATATTTAAAATGGCAACATGATACTATGAATATTTGGGAAGCATTTAAAATATTTGAAGAAGTTGTACATGATGATGAACTTAAACAAGACATTGGTCCTGGTGTGTTTTATTATCACAGATATCTCTCTACAAATAAATATACAATAGACGACATATATAATAAGAATATTGAGCCTTATGGTAATGATGATTTAGATAGACAAGAGGCTTTTATCAATAAGTACATCGAAAAGAAACTAAGCACATAAGAGATAAATACTACTATGGACAAATACAAAACTACATCAGGACTAAACTATTTGAGTGAAAATTCATATAAGGGAGACGGTTCTCCGGGCATGGTAATGGGTATTGCAAGTGATGCACGTGGCGACACTAATACTAACGAAGCACAGAAGCCAACTACTAGCAGTAAGCACAGTACTGAAAGAGAACTAAAGAAATACGATCCAGCACACGGTCATTCAAAACCGGAAGGGGGCAATCCTAATGTATGTCCTAATTGTAAAGGAGAAGGTTGTGAGCCTTGTGGAGACACAGGAGAAGTCATTAGCAAAAAACGTAATGATCCTAAAGTCGATGAAGCATTAGATGATATTAAAAGATTATCTGGACTAACAGAAGCATTTGCTTGGGACGAAATTGACGAAGCAAAACGTAAGAAACGCAAAGAACGTCATGACCTTGATGACGATGATGAAGAAGAAAAGCCAGAAGATCCTGAAAAAGATAAAGTTCAACATATTCTTATGCAATTAAGAAAAGCAAAAGATGTCGACGGCGATCATCCAATCAAATTCTTAGACGGTTCAGAAGTTATACTACCAATAAAAGATATCGATGAGTTTATGCAAATGTATATGAACGTCAAGCCACAAGATAGAGAAAGATTACAACAAGTGGCTATTATGAGTAAAGATAAGTTTGATAAACTGTTAACATTCTTCACACCTAAGCATGGTAAAATGGAAAAAAGCATTTACGAAGATGAAGAAATGATTTCTGAATCACAGTTCGATGAAGCCGCAGGCGAGAAAGATGCATGTTATCACAAAGTAAAAAGCAGATACAAAGTATGGCCTAGTGCATATGCTAGTGGTGCTTTAGTTAAATGTCGCAAAGTTGGTGCATCCAACTGGGGCACTGGTGGTAAGAAGAAAAAATAATGCGAGCCATTGAATTTATTTCAGAAGATTTACGTGCATGGTTTGGTAAAGGCAAGAAAGGCGGAGCCGGTGGCGGCGGCTGGGATCGTTACAATACTAAAGGAGAACGTGTAGGTAAGTGCGGTGATGGTAAAGGCAAAGGCAAACCTAAGTGTTTATCAAAAAGTAAAGCCGCAAGTCTACGTAACTCTGGTGGCAAGAAAGCAATTGGTAATGCCGTAAAGAGAAAGAAAAAAGCAGATCCTAATAAGAATCGTAAAGGAAAGGCTAAGAACGTCAGTAACAAGCCGAAGAAATAACATGAGAGCATCCGAAGTTGTAAAGCCTTATCACTTATATGCCGCTACTGTGTTTGTACAACAGCCGGGCTACACTGGTAACATGGACTTTACTGTTTCAGCACAGACTCATTTTGAAGCAAGACAATTAATGAAAAAGATGTATAATATTCCTGACTATAGAATAGGAAGTTTACGTTTAGTTAAACGAGGTTAAGCAGGCTTAACAAACACAAAATACTTTCTATCGTTAGCATCTTGTTTGAACGTTTCTAGTTCTAATCCAAACTCTTTAGCAAAGTTGTGAGCAACTTCAAAACTCCACTCAAAGACTTCTACCCAAGGCCCGTTCTTATGTTGAATACCAGGATTGACTCTAAAGAACATCTTACCACCTTTAGCAAGTAGTTTGTTACAGTTTGCTAGTCGGACTCTGATATCTTCAAGTGAGTTAAAGTTAATAGAGCCTAATGCTATGATTGCATCAAAGTGTTCGTCAACGTTTGCGTACTCTAAGATGTCTACTTGATAGTCTGACATGTTGTTGTAAGGGTCAATGCCAGTCAAGTTTGGAATACGTTCTTTAAACTGATTGTACCCACACCCTACATCTAATACTGCTTTAGGATTTAATTTCTTAACTTCATCAACTAATGCCCAGCCTGTGTAACTATACATTTCTGTCTGCGGCTTCCAAATCTCACCGAAGAACATACTAGAGTATTTGATATCTAATTGATCTACTACAGATGCTATTGTGCCTTCCCATCTGATCTTTGCATCTAACTCCATTGTTTCTAAAATGTCTTCTTTA
>Ga0213861_10003730_pt1 | contig 12563 bp, 10 predicted proteins | sample PICome_4_FD_160110 | JGI IMG/M metagenome (GOLD analysis project Ga0213861, IMG submission 160110) | Coastal seawater microbial communities near Pivers Island, North Carolina, United States - PICO131 | ecosystem: Environmental > Aquatic > Marine > Coastal | place: USA: North Carolina...
TGGTCGGATAGAGTTTATAGCTCCTGAAACCGGAACGTATTTTGCAGTCGCACACGGCCAAAATTCGAGCATCGGGACCTATAAACTCTCGATTGAGACCATTGATGCATTTTCAAGCGTCGATGAGAGCAGTGCAGCGTCAACCGCCGGTGAGAGATTTGATACCCTTAAAGAGGTTGGTCCTTCCACAAACCGGGTGGATATAATTTTTATAGGTGATGGATTTACGGCTGGCGAACAAGACGACGTTCGCAACCATGTTGATAGGCTTACGGAAGAAATGTTGGGGTATGAGCCGCTAGCTCGATACGAAGACTATTTCAATATTCACATTATCAATCTTGTTTCAGAAGAAAGTGGAATTGATGACGTACCCGACGTCATGGTGGATACAGCTCTTGATGCTGGAACCTCTTTTGCTGAATTTCATGGGTATAAAATTGTTGGGGTAGACGGGCAACTAGCAAATCTTGAGTTTTCCACATCTGAAAACTTTGGAATAGACCCAGACATAAAAACTGTAATCGTAAATAAGACTGGGACTGGTGGCACTGCGGGGGCCATCATCGTCACAGAACCAAATGCGGGAATTTTGGTGCATGAAGTTGGACATTCTTTTGCCAGGCTGGCTGATGAATATTATTACGATGGTAGAGCTTACGAGGCCGTTGAAGTAAATAGAAGAATAAATGTTAGCGACGAGCCGTTAGGTTTGCAATGGAGCCATTGGCTTGGATATAACGATCCTTACACGGGGGTTGTGAGCGCCTTTGAGGGTGCTGGCTATCATGAAACCGGCCTCTTTCGTCCAAGTCAGCATTCAATGATGAAGAGCCTTACCTATTTCGATCCCATAGGAAAAGAGGCGTTTATTCACGCGATCTACGAAGTTGTTGACCCGATCGATTATCACACGGCAGCCGGTTCGACACTTGTTGATCCCAACACAGTTTTTGTCGATCTTATTGGCAATATTATAAATGTTGAGTGGTCAATAAATGGGGTTTTTATTGATGATAACAGCCCTTTATATTCTTATATTGAAGTTCATGAGGACCGCCAAACTCTTGACATTTCCAAACTCAGTCTCTCCAACGGTCTTTATGAAATAACCGCGCGGGCATTTGATCCCACGGATATGGTCCGTGTTGACCGATCAGATCTGGAGCAAACAGTTGTCTGGGATTGCTCAATTACAAACAGCTCTGAAGATCAGCCAGCAGATGATTTTACGCAAGCTCGTGACACCAGCTCCCTAATTACTATTGGCGATACCACAGACGCTGCTATTGACTTTATCGGGGATCAGGATTGGCATGAGGTTTCTTTAAGCTCTGGAGAGCTCTATCAGATCAGCCTCACGGGTTTGGATGGATCTGGTGGTACGTTACCTGATCCAAAAATTGTTGGCATTTATAACAATTCCGGCACCCTTATCCCTTGGAGTGGTAACAACGACTTTGATGGAAGTCATGATAGCCAAGTAGAGTTTTTGGCGGACGCCAGCGAAACATATTTTGTCTCTTTGGGATCCAACACAACTGACACCGGATCATATAGCATACAAGTGGTGCCTATTGATCGCTCTTCTGATGATTTTGCTGAAAGTCCGCTTACGCCCTCATTGATAGATTTAGGTACCAGTGTTGAAGGGCTGATTGGAGTTGTCGGCGATGTTGACTGGCATGGTGTGGCCCTCTCTGCTGGGCAACGCTACCAATTTAAACTGTCTGGAAAGTCTGGGAGTAGTGGGGCCCTCAACAAACCCGAGTTTGTGGGTGTTTACACCCAGGCAGGCAAATATCTTGCAAGTGAATTGACCACTTCTGTTCTGACTGTGGGCGGGTCTGTTACTGGAGAGATAGAGAGTTCTGGAGACACAGATTGGCACGCGATCTCGCTCGTGGCGGGCGAGACGTATGTTATCGATCTCAAAGGTGCCGATGGTGACTGGGGCACGCTTGCGGATCCAGTGCTCCGGTCCATCTACGAAGCTTCAGGATCTTATATTAGCGGAACCAATGACAATGACTCTGGAGCTGGGAAAAATAGCTCTGTTGAGTTCAGACCTGAGACGAGTGGTACCTATTATATAAATGCTGATGGCTACGGAGAAAATACTGGGACCTATACGTTGTCGGTCCAAAATTTTGCGGATAGCGGAGACGATAGAATTGATTATTTATCTGCAGTAGTATCTGGTTCTCGTGATCGCTCGCAGCTCGACTTCTACGCCCCTGAGACAGCCACGTATTATATTGCTGCAGGTGCTGCTGACGGAGATACAGGCAGTTATGAAATAACGTCAAATACAGCAGAGCGTGTGCCCGCATATTCAACTGTTGAAGTTGGTGGGTCTGTCACGGGAGAGATAAAACGCAGCGGAATGCAGGACTGGCACGCAGTCTCATGGTTGGCAGGCAAGACCTATATTATCGATCTAAAAGGGGCCGATGGTGACTGGGGCACGCTTGCTGATCCCTATTTAGCTGCAATCTACGATGCTTCAGGATCTTCTATCAGCGGAACCTATGACAATAATTCAGGCTCAGGAAAAAACAGCTCCCTTGAGTTCAGACCTGAGGCGAGCGGTACCTATTACATAAATGCCACCGGGTACGAAGATAGTATCGGAACCTATACGTTGTCGGTCACTACCCAGGTTTCAGCTTCCAATACAGACGAAATTATAACTGAACCAAATGCTCAAGGAGAGACATTTACTTTCGAAAAGGATGTCAACGATAATAAACAAACACTGATCGATAATTTTAATAGTGATAAAGATAAAATAGTATTTTTGGGTTTTGACGATGATGGAATTGTCAAAACTTTAGCCTCTGATGGTGGGGATCATTTTATTTTTGTTCAAGACAATGAAACCATTGGAGAGGTAAAACTTAGCCCAAATATCCAATCAAGCTTGCTGTCAGTAAACAATGTTACCGATGCGTCGATTACACTTTCAGGAGAAACTGACACAATTGTGAATATATCGAATAATGGTGAACTATCCATTTTTAACCAGACGTCTTTCTCTGCTGTAACTGTAAATGGATTGAATAAGTTTAAAAACCAAATCTCTATAATGGGAGAAACTGAGGCTTCTGATCCAATTAATCTTAGTGATGTCCTTGCTCAACTAAAACACATAATCGGCCTCAGGGAACTCAAGGCCAATGCACTGCAAGCCGGTGATACCAACAATGATGGCGAAGTTAACCTCTCTGACGTGCTAGATAATCTAAAACACATTATTGGGTTGCGTAAGATTGATACCTTTGACCTCGTAACGGATAATGGGTTCTCAATTAATTCCTTAAATCTCGATAGCGCTGGCAATTTGGCCCTAGTGATCAATGGAGATGCAGATCAAAGTCATGCTGATTGGGACTTTGTGTAATGCATGACTGTAACTCTTCAGATTGGACCGAGGAATATTCTACCCCCCGCCCCCCTGCTTCGTAGTCAGGTACTCTATCCAGCTGAGCTATCGGCCCAACATTCATGTAAGTTGTTCTATATCAGATATTTATCTAATTTCTGCCTGTGAATCTTCTAGCGATGACCTTGAGTTTTCAATACATGACAATCGAATGAAATAGCCTCAAATTAGAAATGTGTACCCAAATATTTCCAAAGTGAGAAGGTTCCTAATTTGATTTAGTATTGTCATATTGCTACCTGAAACTAAGCTCGAGCATGTGGTCTATATCGATCAATTTAGACATATGCTATTTGCGTGGCTTAAAGTGTCCTCCCACAGAAAAATAAACCTTAAACACCTAAAGAAAGACTAAAATTCAAGATCTGTCCTATTTTTGTAAAAGTTACAATTAGTGGCACCAGTAATGAGGTAGTCATTTATTTGGTTCTGTCCAAAACGCAGTCTAGGATGGCTGATATGTTTATAAAACTATCAATGAACAGGGTCTATGCTGGGTTAACATGGGAGATGAAAGCGCCGCTTGGCAACACTGATTACCATAATTTTCGCACTAATAGATTTTTTGTCCGTTTAGAATTTTGTACATGACAGTGCCTTTTAAAGTACTAAATCATCATCTTTATACTACCAAATGAAGTCTCCAAAGCAGCAATAAGTTGTTGGTCATTCCAACCAAGTCCAGTGGATTGGTTCCGCTTTGTAATTTGGATGTTGTTGTTGTCTATCCTCATTTGCAAATTATACTCGGCCTCATCAAAGTCTACATAGACTACGACTTGGCTTTTGAACGGATACCAATCAGCGTAATTTTCTTCGTCACGGGTATTTGGGGCTGCCACTAAAATTTCATTGAAGGAAAATACTGCCGCGTCTAGCTGATCAAAGACAAGATGTAATTCGACAGCTACTTTATCTCTGTGATTTATGATTTGTAATTGGTGATCGCTAGTGGTTTCAAATTCATTATAAACAATGACTTGCAGCGAAGTAACTTTTTCAGATTTAACGAACTCTCCCAATGGCGCTTGATCAGAAAATTTATTTCTGGAAGTATCTGTTTTTATACTTTGAATTCTTTCCACAAGTTCACAGAAACGTTGCTCGAAATTTATTGTCATATTTACCAAATAAAAACTTTAAATCCATCTTTTTACCTAAATTTAAACATGAGTACTTACTTAAAAGTAGTCAACCAAAATGCATTTATAATTGGTCAAAATCTTTTATTCTTTTTAGTAAGCGCCCAAGTATTTCGTTCACGGCATTAATCCATTCACTGATAAATAATCTGATGTGACATCAGCACTCGTCCTAGATCGCCATCAATGCTTGGCTCGGGCAATATACTCGTAGCCGACCTCCCTCTGCCCTAAACATGAAACCACCAGTACCGGAAACCTGATTGTAGAAAACAAAATCGCGGGGCTAATATAGGAGGCTAGACAATCCTGTATGATTTTATGTCAACAAAGAACCTCATTAGGCTTTTTAATTAATTCAAAGCCTAATGTACAATTTAGCTTACTAATCTGCTAGCCAACAATTCAGAATGGTGGCTCCCGGAAGGTTTAGCCCATCAAGCTCGTTCAGGAATATGTACGCGTCTCGCTCATCCCAATCTCCTTCTGAAGCTTCTACGAGAGATTCGAGCCAACACTCCGTATCATCACCACAATAGGAATCCACCTCATCAAGTGCCAATGCCGCGTCCACGCATTCCATTTCGGTAGTTTCAAAAATGAAGTCGCAAGCTGTACTCAAATTTTGATCACAAATCTGTTTATAATTAACTGCATTTGCTCCTGTGTAAGCAAAAATCAAAGCAGCTATATAAAAGTATTTTTTTAGCATCAATCGCCTCCTTACAGTCTTAATATCAATAAATGGTAATGGTATTCGGCATAATTTTCCTTCGAGTGTAGAAAATCGTAACCAACCATAAAACTTTTTTCAAATCCTACAATCATTGGTTAAAAAATGCCATCAAGATCATTAATCACAATTTAAGCAACGCTTTTATCCGATATTTCCCTGGTAGCTTATTGTTGGGTTGAGGTTGCACGCTTTCTTGGGTTTTTTTAAGCTTACATGCCGGCTCACCAGCAAAGACGTCAATTTTGATAGCTTTGCAAACGCCGTCTTCGATGGTCCCACCAATCTTGGCCCATTTTGGTCGCATCAAAACATAGCTATCGAGCGCCTTGTTCGGGTTTCGCGACATGGCCTGTAATGCAGGCCTTGGCGGGCCTTGCTCCATGAGGCGGCTTGATACTCAAAGTCATGGTAAAAGCGCCTCACATAATTGGGTAGACGTCTTACTGGCGCTTCAAGAGATGGGAGACCACGTCTTACAACACTGCGTTACCATTCACGTAAAGTGAGGTGCAAATATTATTGGCAGCAAATTTAAGAATACCTTGCTATATGCTCTGAGACCTTTGGGTGTTCTATATGCCAAAATTTTACTAAGAAATTCATAACTTCGCATTATCTAATTCAGGCAATTACACGTGAAGGTATGCATATCATATAGGCTTTAATCCAAAAGCCATTGTTTTTTTGTTTAATTTCTACAAAATATTTATAAATTCTAACTTCACGTATTAAAAAATTTAGTTGCTTGAATCAGCTTCCACAGTCTTTAGAAAATTCATGGTGAGGGTTCGAGTTTCTTCTAAGTAACGGGTAATTAACTCTTTAGATAAATGAACTTTGTGGGAGAAGTATAAAGAAACGAGTTGTTAGTTCAAAATGCCATACTCATTAAGGACTTGATCTCATCTTTGAAAAGCTGCGTTCATAGTCAATACTAAGGGCAATACAACCGCAATGCTGATCAGCGAAGCAGGCATTTAGCAAGCAAACGCAAAATTCCCGCACAAATATGTAGTTATTGGTTAGACGATACTGATCAAGATAGTTGTTAAATCCATTTTATAAACGAAGTATTTAATTGGTTCCAGCATGCCACCCTTTACCAGACTGTTTGGATACACCGCTCCAACACCCAGCGCAAATCCATTAAAGGAAATGGTTACGATCCCAAAATACCCCATCGAGAACCTAAGCAAAAAAGTTTGAATAAAGTTGTTCAAAAAGCCTTTTTGTGTGAAAGTTTCTGAAAGTAGAAATCGATCCTATTAGCAAGCTATTAAATCGTAAAGATGAAAAAATATGTTTAAAGATCGCGCATTCAAATCAAAAAAGCTTATTGGAATGTCCATTACAGCGTTTGTGATATCAACAAGTGTATCTTGGGCTGGTAATGATCTATTCAAGAACCTTGCCGATGAACTGCTAAAGACCATTGAAGAAGAATTTAAAGAGGAAACTCAAAAAAAATTGGTGCCTGCCTCGGACACACCCGTAGAAGTAAACTCGCGTGAGGTGGTGAAACAAATCCAAGAAGGTTTGAACTGGTTCGGTTATCCAGCCGGAACGCCAGATGGCTTAGCAGGAAAAAAAACGCGTGCCGCAATAACAGAATTACAAAGGTGCTGGCAAGCAGCAGATCCGGAACATAAACTCATACCTCAAATTGAAGAATTTGGCAGTTTATCAAACAATGAACTGAACTTTTTCAAATCTCACTATTATGAAACTTCTACCAGGAAACCACGGATTTATTTTGATAAGTACAACACATCTGGCTTCACAGCATGCGAATATTTTGAGGCTTTAGTTCTAGAAGCCACGGGTAATAGTGCTTACGAAAATGGGTTGCCCCCAGGACAATGTTATGCCGAGGGAGATAAAGTGGAACCTTTATTTTACTGCACATTTTCAGGAGGGAAAAAAGAAGTTTCCGTATGTGAAGAGTTAGACGAAGATGCTGAAAGTGAAGAGGACAGAAATACGCTTTCATATAATTTTGGAAGATATAACGCTGATCCAGAAATGTATCTTTATGAAAGAATAGAACATGTTTTTCGTCCAACCGAAAACTATACTCCCAATAACGTTCCAATGGATACAAGCAACGAATTCGTGTTTTCTAACAGGGGCACAAGGTACGTTATAACTGCAGATACATGGATCCACTCAAAAGGAAGAGGGTTAGATGGTTCACTTACGGTACTTGATAGCGATAAAGTTTTAGCACAACTCACATGCGATGAGGAATCAATTCTGGACAATTCGTGGGATGGCTACACGCATGCTAAATTGAACCGACGAACAGAAAGCAATAATATTTGCGAAGGCAAATACACCGGCTACGCACTGAAAAATAATGTCTTTTCTAGGTTTCCAGAGGCCGATGCAGGATATCCTTGGTCAGAATTGATGCAAGAAAACCCCATTGGCGCGTTATATCTAACGGTCAATGGATCTGAAGAAGCAAGCTACAATTTAGAAGGCTTTGATCGTTCGATAGAGCTTACAAAAAGGAATGAACTTATTATTGATAATGGCGAAAAACCTGTGGAGGATTGTTTCGGGGATTGGTGTTCTGTTTGCGATACTTGGCCAGGAAGTACTGGACAGAGTTGTTACACAATACATGATGTTAACAGTAGTGGGCTGATGCTGGCTTTTGACAGTATAGGTAGAGCGGCTATTCACGAAGAATGCTATCCCAAATTATCATATCCATGCTCGTTTGCAGGTCGTTCAGGCGACAGCGTTTCAGTCGAGTTGTCGCTTTTTGAAAATAACGGCTCAGGAGCAACAGTATTTGAGACTGGCAAAACTGACTGGTCGTTGAGTTGCAATTAGACATGTCAGTAATAGGGGTCTTCACATAAGAGGCGGCAAGGAAGCTAAATGAACGACCCTTCTAATTGATCATTATTTTCATTTTTAGAGGGTATTTCATAAAAGTAGGGGCCAAATACATCTTTGATGATATAACAAACGAGTTATCCAAAGAACGCACATGACATTTCTGTATGTAACAACGGTTACAGGCTTTTCTTATTGTAAAACATAAAGAGTGAAAGACAGTCGAGCAAAAAGCGTTTTGCTTTTACAAGTTAAGTTTCATATTTAGTTTCAGCGTATCAACAATCTGACAAATAAGGTGCATCTCTTTTAGCAGGCTTTGAGCATCATCAACAAAGTTCTCTGGTTCAGTTATTGGTCCTGGTTCAAAAATCGGTTTCCGTAATGGTATAGTCATTAGCAAATTGTTGTCTTCGAAACAGATCTGAATTTCGGCGTTATTAAATATATCAGCTAACTCTAACAAACGTTCCATAAAACTGACAGTTAGAAGATACCGCGCCTCTATCTGATCCGTTGCATACACCTCAAAAATTTCTTCAAATTTTGGATCTTCTAATTTTACATTTTCCAAACCCGAAGATTTATTTCCAAACCAATTGGAGACAAACCCTTTATCTCGTTTAACTAAAGTCTTGCCACTAAAATCTTTGTTCATATTAAGGACTATGATCAAGCCATTAAATACAGTTACTAAACGGCTCCTTTTTCCACGATATTTCCATTTTTGAAGATGCGTTTCAAAGAGCTGAAGCTGAACTCCCTTATACATTCCAGTGATCTGATCTTCGTTAGTCTCTACGTTAAATGCAGGTATCAAACCACTTTTTTTAAATTTTATAACTTGCGACGGAACATCTGTAGAAAATTTGAAATCACCAATAAATCCTAAAATTTGTGGGAAAATTTTCTCTTTTATGGAGTTTTGATAAACTAAAATGGAGCGTTTTATGTACCACAAAATGGCACCAGACAATAGTGTTACCAAAATAATGCCTAGGCCACCGGGCTCATCGTATTCATTAAATTCCCAAATAGTTAGGTTGATTCCGATAATCAGGATTATAAAAAAAAATGGTGTCAACCAAAGCAGTTTATTTCTGGCAGCAGTCGCGGCGATGACCCTATTTTCTTCAAAATCGTCTACTAGATCTCTTAAGTTTGAGTTGTAATATTTTGAAAAGCCTCTGTCCCATTCACCCAATTCTTCATAACTCGGCAACAGCTTATCTGATTTAAGAACGGCACTATTATAGAGCCGAAATACTTGCCCCAGACCCAATTCACCAGGTTTTCTACGACTGAAGAACGAAAATACCAAAGTATGCTCCTTTAGCCAAGGATGGAAGATGCATCAATTGGTGCTTTAGATGCTTCGTCAGCCTGGTAAAAGGGCATAAGGGAGGCTTTCGCATATGGCGCAATTATGTTACCCGGAAATATCTCTATTGAATTATTTAATTGCCCAACTGCAGAGTTATAGAAGCGTCTTGCTGCAGCGATCTTGGTCTCAACTTCATTATATGATAATTGCGCTTGCTGCATGGTTTGATCAGATTTTAGATCTGGGTAGGCTTCAACAGAAATCATGAGTTGCCCCATTTGAGCATCCAACGCACTTGCAACTGCCATGTGTTCTTTTAATGCCGCAGCGTCATGACTATCATAATCTTTATCTGTTTTAGTTCGCAGTTCCGTGACGGAAGAAATTAACCCTTTTTCATGCTCCATAAATTTCTTAGCTATTTCTAGAATATTTGGTATCAAATTACTTCTATTTTTCAGTTGAACGTCTATCCCTGCAAGTGCTTCATAGGCTTTGTTCTTATGTTTTATAATTCGAGCATACAGGATATATAAAAGTAACGTTACAGTGAACGCGACAACAATTAATATAGTACCATTATCCATTTTAATAGCCTCTAAAATTCATTGGAGTTTAGCCTTGATGTTGTACCCCACGCTGGAAATTGATGAAACAAATAGAAAAAAAATGCAAATTTTAAATTGTCATTTACGGTTAAACTCAATCAATTTAGATTATGCCCAACGCAGTCGGAGGAGACGGATGTACGGCTTGACGGCTTGAAAGCTGTAGGATCAGTTCCTTAAAAGACTGGCTAATGACTATTTGTGCGATGGAGCCGCATAGACCAATCAACAGTATCCAGCCTAGTGTCTGAAACCCAAATGACTGCCAGATCCATAGTGCTGGAGCTATCAAGAACATTCCAAGAGAAAATACCCATGTAAGCGACAATAGTTAGGCCCAACTATAAGGTGAATAGTTTTTAATCATATTTCCAGATGCTTAATCCAATCTTGCAGAATATTCAGTGGATACCCAAACCCATACCCCTGCCCTACACCTTCACTTGTCCATCCACCTATTCTGTCAATAATCTCAGATGGAACTGGCGTTCTTACCATTACGCTTGAGGGTGCAGGATTACAGGCAGACGATCTTGGGAGTAATGTCTTGATCATAGGCTGATCTGGGAGTGACCAAACTCTCAACCCAACCATCTCACACACGGCCAACTCAGCATCAACTATGGCCTATGCAAGCACCATACGGTGCTAGAGGTAGCTAACCTGATTGCAGTCGTAGAAGGCGACACCACGGCTCATGAGGTGCGTCAGAGAGCCAGATGCCATAACTGTGGCGTGAATGGTAATAACACGTATCAGATCGTTTACACGGGTAGCTCTGGTATAGCGATGGATGGGGCCAGGGTTAGATCGGATTAGTTCTCGTAGAAACCCAAAAAATAGCCAGTTTCAGCAATCCGATGCGATTTCTCATTTGCATGACTGCACCCCTTGCACAGATGCAGCCGCACGCTTTGTTCGTAAATACGTCCCGTTCTGGACTTATCGCCCCCGGTGCCTTGGAAGCGGAGATTGCAAAGGGCCAGCTTCACGCCGCTGTGGATCTGTTCGATCACGAGCCCCTTTTAGATCGTGAAAATATTCTTCTGACGAACCCTAATGTTCTGGCCACGCCACATATTGTCTTTGTCACTGAAGATGAATTTAACATGCAGTTTTCCAGTATTTAAATCAAATCAATGCCTATGCGGTGGGAGCACATACTCTTATGATCAATCCAGAGGCCCATCGCTGACAAGCCCTCACAGGATCTATGGCTCTAATTGCGTGTCGAGTTATAGCTTTGTGTCGCCAGTTTTAGGGCTGAACAGGCGCGCAAAGAGCGGTGCACCTAGAATAACGATAAATATTCGCAAGACATGATGGGCCACAACAAAGGCCATATCCGCCCCAACAATAAGGGCAAGCACAGTCAATTCCGCTTGTCCGCCCGGTGCGAAGGCGAGAACGGTTTCGAGGGGCGGCGCCAGCCCTGCCAAGTGGATCACTTCGGCAAAGATTACAGCCAGCAGCAAAAGCAGGACGCAAAATCCAAGCCCGGCGGTCACATCCTTTCGAATTTCCGCCATTGTGACGCCAGCGTATTTGCACCCAACGCTCATTCCGATAAAAAATTGCGCCGCCCATATGGCTTCTGAGGGGGGGCGGTGTTGTAATATGCCGGTAAGGGATAGGAGTGCAGCCAGCAAAAGTGGCCCAAGGATCGCAGCTCCGAACATGCCAATACGTTTTGCCAGCTGCCAGCCAACCAGCCCGCAAAAAATCATCCACCCAAGCTGTGAGAGTGCGATACTGGCGGCTGGAGCGCCTGGGGGATTACTAAGATCTGCATCCCAAACCCAGGCCAGTAGAAAGGGTAGGGTTACGACAATGACCAAAACCCGCGTGGCGTGGATCAGCGCAAGCGTGCGCACATTGCCGCCTGCCTCCTCACCGAAGAGGAGCATGTCCTGCAGGCCGCCCGGCATTGCGGAGTAATAGCTGGTGGCAAAATCAAACCCCCATAAACGCTGAAAATAAAAAACGCCAAGGAGTCCGATGCAAGTGGTCATCACTGGGATCAACAAGAGCGTTGGCCACATACCGCCCATCGAGACGAGCAATGCGAGGGAAAATGTGGCGCCCACGGCGATTCCGAGAATGCTGCGCATGGCCTCATTGATCACTTTGACGCTACGCATGGGCACGCCAAGTAATGCGGCGATCAAACAGGCAAAGATTGGCCCTAAGAGCCAAGGCAGCGGCAGCTGGAAAAGTTTAAAGGCTATGACTCCAAGACCTGCACTCAAAAAGGCATAGATATGCGCCCTCATCGGTCCAGCCCTTCTACACTCAATTCATTTATGGAGATCGGTATACGCCAGTGTTTTGGTTGCGCTCAAGCTCAAAATCAATCAGACCACATTTCATTACAATAGCCTACGAGGTACGTCAGAGAGCCAAATGCCATAACTGTGGCGTGAAGAGTAACAACACGTATCAGATCGTTTACACAGGTAAC
>Ga0213861_10003731_pt1 | contig 12562 bp, 14 predicted proteins | sample PICome_4_FD_160110 | JGI IMG/M metagenome (GOLD analysis project Ga0213861, IMG submission 160110) | Coastal seawater microbial communities near Pivers Island, North Carolina, United States - PICO131 | ecosystem: Environmental > Aquatic > Marine > Coastal | place: USA: North Carolina...
AGAGTTAAAAAAATATTTTATATTAAACTATGATTATTTTAGTGAAGAAAGTAAAAAGGTTATTTTAGATAATTATTCTTAAAAAATATTAATTAATGAAAAAAATACTAATTGTAACATCTAATGTTCAGCCAGTACCAGATGTAGATGGTGGGGCAATTGAAAATTTAATAACAATTTTATTAGAGGAAAACGAAAAATATAAAAAAAATAAATTCTATATTTTTTCAAAATATACTAATGAAGCATTAAATGAGTCTCATAAGTTTAATTGTGCAGACTTTTTTTATTATAAAAAAAAATTTCAACTTAATATTTTTGAATTTTTTACTCGAATATTTTTGGTAATTAAAAAAATTTTATTCTATAAAAAGTATACGATTTCAAGTTATCATTTTTGGGCTTTAGATATAGCAAAAAAGATAAAGCCAGATTATATAATTGCTTCTGGTGGTATTTATGAAAATTTTGAATTATTTAAAGATACATTTGGTAGGAAAAAAATCTATGCTTGGATTCATAGAAATCAAATTAAAACAAAAAAATTAGATAAAATTTTTTATAAGGGAATTTGTGTAAGCAATCATATCTGTCGAGTTTGGGATTCAAAAAGCAAGGATAGATCATCAATCTTGCTAAGAAATTGTTATGATAATAATAGATTTTATTTAACCAAATCAACTTTAAGTCGCAAAAATCTAGGTATTTCTCATGATTTATTTCTTCTAGCTTATTTTGGCAGGTTGACAAAAGAAAAAGGTGTAAGAGAACTTATTTATTCAATTTCTAAATTTAAACAAAACAATATTGGGTTACTTTTAATTGGATCGAGTTTTTTTAAAAATTCAAAAAATACCAAATATCAAGATGATTTAAAAAAATTATCCAACAAATTAAAAGTTAAAATATACGAAACAGGTTTTATTCACAGTTCAATATTGAGAAATTATCTTATGCTTTGTGATTTATGTGTGGTACCAAGTGTTTATCAAGAGCCAGTAGCTCTTGTTCCCTTAGAAGCAATGAGTGTAGGACTACCTGTGATTATAACTGATGTTGGTGGAATGAAAGAATACTACGATGGTAAATCTTTATTAAAAATAAGTACCAAAAATTTAATTCAAAATTTATATAATAAAATAAACTTTTTAAGAAAAAATCCTAAATTATTAAAAAAATTAAAAATAAATGGACCTAAATTAGCAAAAAAATATCAAAGAAAAGATTTTTATTTTAACTTTATAAATATTTTTAAATAATGAATCGTCAACTAGATTTTTTTCTGATTCAAAGGATTTTCTACCAAATTTCTCCTTTTTTAATATTGCCATATATAGCTAGAATTTTTGGTCCTGAAGGTATTGGACAAATTGCTTTAGCAATGTCAATTTTTGTTTTTTTTAACTACTTTGCGTCTTTGGGTGCTGCAAACTATGGGCAGAAAATAATATCTGATAAAAATAATAAATTAAAAAAAAAATATTTATTAGCTTCCGATATATTGATATCAAAAACTATATTATGTTTTTTACCTTTAATCCTATATCTATCATACATAATTTTTTTTTCAGAAAGTCCAATTAAAATTTTACTAATAATTTTAGTACTTGATTTAATAGTTAACTCAATTGATACATCGTGGTTTCATTATGCTTTAAAAAAATTTAAGGCTGTCTCAATTTGTCTAATTATTTCAAGGATTATTTCTATAATTTTAATTTATACTTATGTAGATAATATTAATGATACTTATCTTTATTTGATATTTCTTAGTGTACCAAATTTTTTAGCTTATGTTTATATATTATGTAAGTCTAAAATCATTCTTAAATTAAATAACCTAAATTTAAATAGAATATTAAAAAATTTAAAAATTTTTTTTATGATTGGATTAGCATTATCAGGTATGTTATTCATAGCCTATTCAGATAAGTTGATGTTATATTTTTTTACAAATTCTTATTCGATGCTTGGGTTCTATGATCAAATTAATAAATTTATTATGTTGCCTATGGGTATCACTATGGCTCTTTCTACATTCAGTATAACTTTTTATAACAAAAAAAATTCTAACAATAATCTAGTTAACTCACTTTTAAATTTAAATATTTTATTTACTTTTACCTATTTTTTATTACTATTTTTTAATGTAGATCAGATTATATTTTATTTCTTAGGTGCCAAATTTAAAGATATTTTAACACCCCTAGTTGTTTATTCTTACATCCTGCCAATAAAATCTATTAATATTTTTATTTTAAGTTCAGTTATGATTAAAGAGGGAAAATATATTTTAGTATCGAAATTAATTTACACTGCGCTAATTTTAAACATTTTGGTAAATTTCTTTTTAATTCCTAAATTTGAGCTTTACGGAGCAATATACTCATCAATAATTTCTGAAATTTATTTGTTTTTCATGTTGTTATACTTTAACAGAGAAAAGTTTCTCCAAAACAAATATTTAAATTTAACTATACTAATTTTATTACAATTTATATTAATATTTTCTGTTAATTTATTATTTGAAAATGAAAAAATATTAAAACTTATTTTTAGCTGTATTATAGGAAGTCCTATAATTTTAGTTTATTATTTTATGTTCAGAGGTAAGAAAATTGCTTTATAGTTTTATAATTCCTACATTTAACAATTGCAATTTAATCAAGGAATGTATCGACAGTATTTTATTAAATAAGCTCAAAAAAGAAATTATAATTATTGATGATGGCTCAACAGATAATACACCTGAAATTTGCAAGAGATATCAAAAAAAAAATAGCTCAATAAAATACATAAGACAAACAAACCAGGGTGTAGCAGCGGCAAGAAACAAAGGTGTTGAGATTGCTAAAGGTGATTTTATTTTTTTTTTGGATTCAGATGATTATGTCTCAAATAATTTTCTCGAAATTGTAGATAAATATTTAAAAAAATTTGATGCAGATATTTTAACATTTAATTGTAATATAGTTAACGATTATAAAAAATTTAAGCATCCATATAATTACGTTAGAAGCTTTAAAAAATATAAATTATCAAAATCATTATCTTATTTATCTCATTCAATTAACAACAATGAATTTACACCTGTGGTATGGCTTTACATTTTTAAATCAAAACTTATTAAAAAGAAAAAAAATTTTATTGAAGAAATCTCAGCGGGTGAAGACACCGCATTTATTTATGAAGTACTAACAAAAAACTCTAATATTGTTTATGTTAATGAAAAACTAATTTTTCATCGAAGTCATGACAATTCAATAATGGGAAAAATAGAAAAAGATAGATTATTGAATTCAATTCAAATAATGTTAATGAAACTTGTAAAATATAGCAAATCTATCTCAAGATTTTACAAAGATATAAAGCTTTTTCGCTTTTTTAATGCAGTATGTTTTATGTATCTAGGTCAAGTTGGATTATTTAAGTTTTTCAAAATATCAAAAAAAAATAATTTTTTTTATTTTTTGTATAAAAATATTTCTTTATTTAGCTTTATTACATTAAAGTTTTTTCTAAAAGGTATACTTTACAAGTACAAAAATAAAAATAAAAGATTAATCTAACACAAAATTTTTTTGATAAAAATTAAATATGAAAAAATTAATTAAAAAATTTATAAAAACTCTAACCCCTAAATTTTTTTTAAATATTTATGACAGATATAAATATGATTTAATTAAAACACGTTTAATGTCAGCTCGTGAATGTCCTATTTGTAAATATAAAGGAATATTTAAAACTTTTGGTGTACCAGAAAGAATAGATGCTCAATGTTCTAATTGTAACTCTTTAGAACGACACAGATTATTGTTTTTAAATTTAGATAAAAAAATAGTTAACAATGAAAATGGAGGTATTAAGGAACCAATATTACATTTTGCTGCAGAAGAAGTTCTTGAAAACTATTTTAGAGACAAATATAAAAACTACAAAACTGCCGACTTACAAGTTACTCCTGATTTCATTTTTTCAAAGAAAAGTGATATACAATTAAATATAGAAAATATTAAAGTTCCTGACAGTACATTTAATACTATAATTGCAAATCATGTTCTTGAGCATGTTGATGATGACAAAGCTAGCAAAGAAATTTATAGGGTCTTAATTCCCAAAGGGATTTTCATTGCGATGATACCTATAGTAGAAGGCTGGGAAAAAACATATGAAGATAAATTAATAACAAGTGAAAATAATAGATGTATTCATTATGGCCAAGGTGACCATGTGCGATATTATGGTAGAGATTTTCGACAAAGAATTGAAAAAAATGGTCTGAAACTTGCTCAAGAACTTACCGCTGAGGGTAATGATGTAATTAAATATGGTCTAAAAAGAGGTGAAAAAGTTTTTGTATTTATTAAGCCTTAAATTTTTTTAAAATACTAATATAAAATTAATGAAAAAAATTTTATTTCTTTTAACAAGCCCTTCTCCCTTTGGTGCAGATCTATCAATTTTAACAAATGTTAACTATTTACAAAAAGAAAAAAAAATTGATCCAATCTTTATTATTAGAGAAAAAGGGAATTTAGAAAAATATTTAAGAAAAAAAAAATATAAATACTTTATTATTCCATTTTATTTTTGGGTATCAAAAAAAAGATTTTTTCTTAAAAGTTTTATAAAATTAGTTTTTAACTTTTTATTAGGTATATATTCTGTTGTGTTATTAAGAAATCAAAAAATTGATTATATTTATACTAATACATTTACTACTAATTTTGGAATTATACTTTCTATTTTAAAAAGATTAAAACATATATTCCATATTAGAGAGCTAGCCAAGGAGCAGTTTAATTGGGAATTCGATTATTCAAAAAAACTTATATTTTTTATTTCAAATAAATTTTCTTACAGATTATTTGTCAATAGTGAGTATCTTCATAGAATGCTTCAAAAAGACATTAACAAAAAATTAGTAAAGGTTATTCCAAATTCTATCGACAAAAAATTTGTTCAAAAAAATAGATATCGATTTAAGAAAAAAGTTAAATTATTATTTGTTGGACGATTAGATGATGATAAAAATCCATTAATACTTATTGATACAGTAAAAAAAATTTTGAAAAAAAATAAAAAGTTTGTAATTGATGTTTATGGAGATGGATATTTAAAAGAAGAATTATTAAAACAAATAAATTCTAATAAATTAAATAAATTTATCAAAATAAAAAATTATGAAGCTAATATTCATAAAATAGTTAAGAACTATCATATAGGACTTAGCTTAAGTAGGTTTGATACATTTAACAGAACAATCGTTGAATATATGAAGTCAGGTTTAACTGTAATAGCTAATAATAGTGGCAATAATAAATATTTATTTATAAATGGGAAAACTGGCATTTTAATTAATAATTTAAATTCATCTATTTTAAGTAAAGAAATAATTTTTTTACTTAATAATAAAAAAATCATCAAAAAAATTGGTTCGAATGCTTATGTATATTCAAAAAAAACATTTAGTGTAAAAGAGTCGTGTAATAAATTGGAAAAATATTTATCTTTATGAAAAAAAATAAGTTTATAGTGTACGACCCAGAATTTATCAATATGGGACATTACTCTAGATTAAATAAGTATATTCTAGAGCTACTTACTAAAATTAAAAAAGTTGATGAAATAATTTATTTTGGAAAAAATATTTATAAAAATAAAAAAATTAAATTTAAAAGATTACCCTCTTTATCAACATATAATTATAGGTATTCCTCAAAATATAAAAAAGTTTTTTTTTCTTTTTTTGAAATATTAAAAACATTAAAAGTAGTCTTTAAATTGAAAAAAGAATCTAAAGGCGCAACCTTAATATTGTTATCAGAGGGTAGTATTTTTTTAAATCTTTTTATGTTTCTTTTCTTCAAAAGTCCTTTCATAATTTATTCAATTACAATTAGAAATTTTTATAGAAAAGGTTTTATTGGTTGGCTTTTCAAAATTATTTATAAACTTAATTATTTTAAATCTGAATCGATTATCGTAACCGATAAAATCTTTCAGTCAAATTTGAAAAAAATGAAATTTAAAAATGTGTTTATTTTACCAGAAAGAAACTTATGAAAAATAAAAAAGAAATTATACTTACTACTTTAGGGTTTCAAGACGAAAACAAAAACCCAATTAGTTTTATTAAAAATTTTCAGAAAATAAATAATCAAGATTGCAAATATAAATATTATATTATTGGAAATATTGAACTAAATACCTATAAAAAAATCCAAAAAATCAGTAAATTGGATAAAAATATAATTATTAAAAATAAGTATCTAGAATATAGAGAATATAAAAAATATTTTGATAAAGCTGATATGATAGTTATACCCGAAAGTAAAAATTATAGATATTTATCTTCTGGACTTGTTTGGGATTGTTTTAGTAATAAGAAAAATTTTTTTGCTCCAAATAGTGCATTATTTCAATTTTACCTAAAAAAATACAAAGTAGGATGCATCTATAAAAAAAATAATTTACCTGATTTATTTAAAAAAATTAAATCTATAAAAAAAAACAGTCAAAATGAATTTGCCAAACTACATCGTGATTATTCACAAAAACAAAATATAAAAATATTTAAAAAAATTTTATTTTAAATTATGGATACTGCAAATAAATTTAATTATTATGATTACAAATTTTTATTTTTTTTGTTAATACTATTTTTAATTCCTTATTTTTCCTACGTATTTTTGGGATTAAGTTCATTATCTCAGCCACTAATCATAATAACATTTCTCTATTGTTCATTACATCTACGAGAAATATTTGATATAAAACTTGAAAATAAAACTTATTCAATAATCTTAATTTTTTTTTTGTATATTTTAATAAGGACACTAAATGATTTTTTTTTTTACTTTGAAAGCAAACCGATTAAAGCACTACCATTATTTTTAACTTTTTTACTTTCGTTTATTATTTACAACTATATTAATGAAAGTGCATTTTCTAAAGTATATAGAATATTTTTTATCTTTTTCACTATTTTGTCATCTTTAGCATGGTTAGATTTTTTCTATCACGTTCCTTTATTTAATTTTAGCAATCATCCTGGGAGTATATTTCCTTTTGTTGAACCGAGCCATTTTGCTTTAGTGTATGGAATGATAGGTTTACCTTTAATTCTTGATAAATCCCTTAAAGTAAATATTTTTGTAATAGCAAACTATTTATTTTTTTCAGTCAACCTTCCAAGTACAACACTAAGTTCATTTACAATATTAGCATTAATTTTATTTATTATAAAAGGTAACAACAAATTTCAAAAAGTATTTAGTATAACAATTTTTCTATTGATTATATTTTATCAATTTCAATCAGATTTAAATATTTCTTATTTTGAAAGTAGACTTGGTACTGGAAACTTTAAAACTGATGATGTCTTCAATTGGACCCGAATGATTTATTTACAGGGCTGGGAACTGATGAGAGTTAATTTGATATCTACAAATTTTTTAGGGTTAGGATATCAAATGATGGGATCAGCTCAAACCGTAACAGGAGATATAACTGCAATAATATTCGCTGTTAAAGGACAATTTGGAAAAAATATAGAAGATGGAGGTTTTGTAATGTCAAAATTAGTCTCAGAATTTGGCATAATAGGAATTTTTATAACTTTTATTTATATAAAGTTTATTTTTAATTTTTTTTTACAATTTAATAAAAAATATTTAAAAATAACTACAGAAAGAGATCAAATAAGAAAAGAATTAATACAAAAAGATATTTTTTGTAACGTAATAATTTTATCTTATTTAATTAATTTTGTATTTAGGGGGATAAATTATTTTACTCCTCAAGCTATATTATTAGTTGCAGCAATAATATTTGTAACAAAAAATAAGGAAAAAATAAAAAACTATATTTAAAATGAAAACTAAAATCTATCATATTGCTGAAAATTATGACTATAAGTATGGAGGAGTAAACCAAGTTGTAAAATCATTAATCAAAAATGTTAAATTATACGATCATGAAATTATAAATATCAAAAGTAAACGACTCTCAATAAAACAAATCATCAAAATTTATAGTTTTAGAAATGAAAAAATTATCCTACATATTCATGGTGTTTGGAACCCTGCCTTCATAATGGTTGCAACAATGTGTCTATTTTTAAATATAAGTTTCACAATGTCTTCTCATGGAATGTTAAAAGAAATTACTTGGAAACAAAAAGGTTTTTTTTCATTTTTATTAAAATATATTTACTGGAATTTCTTTGCATACCATTTTTTAAAAAAAGCAAAAAAGATTCATGCTGTTGAAAAACTTGAGTTCAAAAATATAAAAAACTATTTCAAAAATAATAAAATAATTACAATTTACCATTTATATGATTTTGATAATAAAATTGAAAGATTCAAAATAAAAAAAAATTTCATATTTCTTGGAAGAATTGCATCTCATAAAGGAATAGATATCTTGATTAATTCTTTTAGTAAGATTAAAGACTTAAAAAATTTTCAACTTTTAATTTATGGACCAGTTTTTGATAAAAACTATTTTAAAAAACTACAAAATCTAATTTATAAAAAAAGATTAGAGAAAATTGTTTTTTTTAGAAAACCAATTCAAGGGAAATTTAAAAAAGATATGCTAAGTTCTGCTTGGGCATTTTTAAATGCATCAAAAGCTGAAGCTTTAGGACTTACAAATTTTGATGCGGCAAAATTTTGTTTACCTATTATTGCTTCTAACAATTGTGGTTTAGGTGAGCTAAAAAATAACGGTGGTATTACAATAAATCCAACTATTTTAAATTTTAAAAATGCAATCAATGAAACATCTAAATGGAGTCTAAAAAAAAGAATAAACAATGGTAAAAAGATTAATCTTTTTTTTAAGAAAAAATTTTCTAAAAAAATTGCTGTTGAAAAATGGAATAGATTCTATGAAATTAACAAATAAAAAAATTTTAATAACAGGTGGATCAGGATTTATTGGTACCAATTTAATAATTGAATTGTTAAAGCACACCAAAGAAATTATTAATCTTGATATTAAAAAACCTAAATATCACAAACATTCTAAATTTTGGAAAAATTATGACATAAATAACTTCAAAGATTTAAAAAAGTTAATAAATAAATATTCACCTGATTTCATTGTTAATCTAGCTGCTAAGACTGACTTAAATGGTGAAACCCTTGATTATTACCAAACCAATACATCGGGTGCTGAAAATATTCTTAAAATATCTATGAAATTAAAGAAATTAAAAAGAGTGGTATTTTTTTCTACAAGATTAGTTTGTCAAATAGGCTATGTACCTAAAAATGATAATGACTATTGTCCCACAACTATTTATGGAGAAAGTAAAGTCCTGGGTGAAAAAATATTAAAAAGAAAAAAATATAAAAAGTTTAAAAAATGGGTAAACACTAGACCTACATCTCTTTGGGGGCCTTGGTTTGATGAACCTTATAAAAATTTTTTTGATGTGATTAAAAAACGTTTATACATGCACCCTAGTAATAAGAAGATTTATAAGTCTTTTGGGTATGTAGAAAATTCGGTATTTCAAATCATTAAACTTATGTTAGCACCTTCAAAATCTGTTGAAAAAAAAACCTTTTATTTATGTGATTATGATAATATTGAATTAAAGTCATTTTCAAATAAAATCTCATATCATTTTAATGTAATGAAACCGTTGAAAGTACCTTTTGTGTTATTAAAGCTTACCTCTATTTTTGGTGATTTTTTGAAATTATTTAATATTAAATTCCCACTAACGAGTTTCAGATTAAACAATTTAATAACTAATATGAAACATGATACGGTCAATTTAAAAAAAATTACAGGAAATCTTCCTTTTTCATTAAATAAAGGAATTTATAAAACAATAAAATGGATGGAAAAATAATATGCCAGAATATCAAGACTTAGAAAATTTTAAAGCTCCAAAAGATTTTCATGGCAAAAGTTCAATTTATGTTCAGCTTTGGCGAACTATCAATACTTTTCTTTTTAAACTTTCACCTGACTTTATACCAGGTTTTAGAAATTATATTTTAAGATTATTTGGAGCTAAGATTGGTAAAGGTGTCAAAATCAAATCTAGTGCAAAAATACATTATCCTTGGAAATTAAAAATAGGTGATCATTCTTGGATTGGTTATAATTGTGACATTTACAATGTATGTGAATTAGAAATAGGTTCACACGTTTCTATAGCTCATAATGTAACTATTTGTGGTGGTTCACATGATCTTCAAAAAAAAAATTTTGAAATTATTAAAATGAAAAAAATTGAAATACAAGATGAAGCTTGGATCGCAAATAATGTTTTTATTGGTCCTGAAGTTATAATAAAAAAAGGAGCTGCAATTGGTGCAAACAGCTCAACATTTAAAAACTTAGATGAGGGAATAATTTATGTTGGTAATCCTGCAAAACCAATTAAAAAAAGGCACTCATCATAATATAAATTGAAATATCAAATTAAGCTAAATAATAAAAAATGATTTATAAAATATTTGGAGTAACTTTTTACGATATTGACTTAAATCAATTTTTTAAAAAAAAGAATAAAGGATTGGTGGTTTTACCTTCGGGCCCTGGGCTTTCTACAATATATACAGATAAAATTTATCACAAATCAATTCAAAATGCAGATATTGCATTATTTGATAGTGGGTATTTTATACTATTGTTGAGGTTATTTAAAGGTATTAAAGTATCTAAGTTTTCTGGGTACAAATTTTTAAAATCATTTTTTATCTTTTATAAAAATAAAAAAATTTTTTGTATTGAGACTGATAAAAGATCAGCAAATATTAATAAAAAATATTTAAAAAAATTTAATATTGATTTAAAAAATAAACAATATGTTGCTCCATTTTATAAAAAAAAGTCCTATATTGTGGATAATTCTTTACTAAAAATTTTAAAGAAAGAAAAACCAAAAACTATATTGATAAATTTGGGAGGAGGAATTCAAGAAATACTAGGTAGTTATATTAAAGATAATCTAAATTATAAACCTTTGATTATTTGTTCCGGTGCAGCCATATCGTACTTTACAAAACAACAAGCTCCTATGAATAATCTTTTTGATACTTTATATTTAGGATGGTTGATTAGATGTATTTTTAATCCAAGGATTTTCATACCAAGATACCTTTCAGCATTTAAACTGGTATTTAATGTTTGGAGTTGCAAAATAAAAATTATATAAGTTTTTATTTTTTACCAATTATTCTTTGAAATTTGTTTTAAATCTAAAAACCAAGCATTTAATAATTTCATCTCTTTTTTATCTATTAGTTTCATGTGGATTAATTCTTTGTAACATAAAATCATATTATGTTTTATGTTCTTAATACCTGGCTTAAGTTTTAACTTCATTAAATTTTTCATTATCATAAAGTTATTTTTATATCCTGAAATTTCATCTTTAAAGTCTTTCATTAAATTATGCTCATTTCTTTCTTGTACAACTGTACTACTATGAAACAAAACACTCCAACCACAAGTCCACGCTACCCTTTGTGCTATGAATGATCTCCAAATATCAGTCATTCTAAAACTACAATTCGATGGTAAATACATTAAAGGATAAGCGTCTTTGAGCCAGCTTGTATTTTGACTATTAAATGGGCAAATAGAACCTTTTCCTAAAGAAATATTTTTAGAAGAATTAAAAGTAATTGGTAATGTGCTGGTAAGCCGATAAATTGCATCTACATCTGGATTTTTATCAGCTAATCCTTGTTGAATTGGCGATATAGCTTTTGAAAGTTTTAACTTCTTTGTAAGTGGGGCTTGTAGTTCCTCTAGAGCAAATCCTCTAGGCCAAATATTTTTTTTGGTAAAAAATCTATAAACATTAACCCATCCTGCATTTTTTGAGACATAAGTTTTTTGTTTTTTTGTTGAATTTTTTGAAAAAAAGTTTTTTAATGGAATATTATCATCGTCTGTTTCAATAATTGTTTCAGGATTTTTTTGTATTGCCAATAAATATCCCAAATTTTTTCTTGAATAGTGATTTATAGGTAAAATTTTAGATAACTTAAATTTTAAAGATTTTTGTTTTTGTAAAGAAAAATAATCAGCACCTTTAAGTGAAAATTTTGAGGGGCTCTTTTTATCTCCTATAACAATAAAATCGATATTTTCTTTTAAAGAAATTCTTGCAAATTTTTTTAATATAGGATGCTTACTAGATGCTATAGTGGTTATAACTAATGCTTTTTTTTTATAATACATCATTATATAATTATATTACATAATAGTATTTTTGAATGAGAAAAATAGGAATATATTAATCTTTAATTAAATGTAGTTAATGTTCCCGTAAGTATTATTCCCCAATACGCAGATAGAGCTAAAAAAATTACTGTTTTAATTTTATTATCTTTAATTTTAGAAGGTAATTTTTTAATCATATCAGGCATTATCCATACTCAGTAACACTGCATTAATATTTGTCAAATAAATATTTAATATTAAAAAAATACTTTTGAGTTAATTTTTTTGAGTTGTTAGTAGATGGTTGCTCCAAAAACCTTAACATCATCACCCTCGATACCAAGAACCAATCTACCTA
>Ga0213861_10003732_pt1 | contig 12560 bp, 12 predicted proteins | sample PICome_4_FD_160110 | JGI IMG/M metagenome (GOLD analysis project Ga0213861, IMG submission 160110) | Coastal seawater microbial communities near Pivers Island, North Carolina, United States - PICO131 | ecosystem: Environmental > Aquatic > Marine > Coastal | place: USA: North Carolina...
CGTACTTGATGAGGCCGATCGAATGTTAGATATGGGTTTTATTCACGATATTCGGAAGATAATTAAATTACTACCAGAGAAACGGCAGACACTCATGTTCTCCGCTACGTTCTCAAACGATATTCGCAAGCTGGCAAAGGGTATTGTTAATAACCCGGAAGAAATTTCGGTAAGCCCTCGAAACACCACAGTAGTATCGGTTGAGCAACTTGTTTGCCCTGTTGATAAGAAGCAAAAGTCCGCACTCCTAACCCATCTGATTAAGGAAAAAAACTGGCATCAAGTACTGGTTTTCACCCGCACCAAACATGGCGCGAATAGATTGTGTACTCATCTCGAAAAGAAGGGCATTGATTCGATGGCGATACACGGCAATAAGAGTCAAAGTGCTCGAACAAAAGCTTTGGAATCTTTTAAGAACGGAAAGATACGGGTTTTGGTAGCGACTGACATTGCGGCTCGTGGACTGGACATTAATCAACTGCCCCAGGTGGTTAATTTTGACCTCCCTAATGTACCCGAAGACTATGTTCATCGAATCGGTCGAACCGGCCGAGCTGGCGCAACAGGGCATGCTGTGTCTTTAGTTAGTGCGGATGAAATCAAACACCTTACCGATATTGAGAAGCTCATAAACAAAAAGCTAGAGCGAAAACTAGTCGATAATTTTGAACCGGTACACGATGTACCGGAATCTAAACCAGCGGTCCAGAAACCACAGCGACGATTTCATCAAAAAAATAATGGATCTGGTGATACGCGAAAGAAGCAAAATGCTAGTCCGGGTTCAAAAACTCGCGGCAGACGTCGTCCATCCGGAAACGATAAACAAGCCGTCGCAAAATAGATTCAACAACCCACCAGCATATTAATGAAACCTAATCGTATAGCGGTTTTTGCAGACGTCCAGAACGTTTACTATACGACAAGGGATACCTACCGACGCTCATTCGATTACCATAAGTTCTGGAATGAGCTTAGCACCGAAGGCGAAATCGTTAGTGCAAATGCCTACGCAACCTACCGCGGCGACGATGGACAACACCGTTTCCAGACCGCTTTGCGAAGTATCGGCTTCACTGTAAAGTTAAAACCATATATTAAACGCAGTGACGGCTCTTCCAAAGGTGACTGGGATGTGGGCATCACTATTGATGCGCTAGACGCAGGTGAGGCGGTGGACACGGTAGTGCTGCTATCCGGCGATGGGGATTTCGATTTACTTCTACTCAAACTAAAAAAGCGCCATGGCATAAACACATGGGTCTACGGTGTGCCCGGTCTAACTTCACAAAGCCTGATTAACGCAGCAGATCGATTCGTTCCCATAGACGAGCGCTTCTTACTTTAGAACCTGCTAAAGCGACCCACTATCGAATAGTCAGTGCGCAGGCCGAACACCACGAACATCCATATCGACTTTGCATCTCGTTTGCATCATTAGACGGCCACAATATCGAGTTAGTTAACCTTTCCCTTGCAAACGCCAGACTGGATAAGTTACGTAACTACAGACGATTAAAAAACTCAGGGGTTTTGCTCTGCACCCAGGTTTTTGTTTCTTGATCAAATGATAAATAGTGCTCACTGGCTAGATGTATTTTAAATGCTTCTTCGTCTGTGTATACCTCATATAGAAATATACGATTCGGTATTTTACTATCACGACAAACGTCAAAAACATGACAATTATCTTCATATGTTAACGAGTCTTCAGCCTGTCGTAACACTCTTGATATAAAAGCATCGACCCACTCAACCTGAACAACAAACGCTACGGTTACCGCAAACACATTGCACCTCAATTCTTATTAGGAAATTTATTTTTCAAATCAATTACTTGAGTCTCACTTAGAGGCTTAGTTGCGTGACCGCGCAACAATAAAAACAACTTGGCCGTTTCTTCAAGCTCCTCTGTGGCGTAAACAGCATCCTCAAGACATGTCCCAGCGACTACCGGGCCATGATTCGCTAGCAACACAGCATGATGCTTTGAAGCCATCTCGCCAACAGCTTTTGCCAAATTAATATCGCCAGGGGCAAAGTACGGAATCAATGGTAGGGTACCAATTCGCATAACGTAGTAGGCGGTTAGCGGTGGCAAAACATTATTTGTATCAATATCATGCAAGCAACTAACCGCAACTGAATGAGTGGAATGTAAGTGAACTATAGCATTCGCTTTACTACGTTTGCCATACATAGACATATGTAGAAAAGATTCCTTTGTTGGCTGATCACCAGACAACCAGTTGCCGTCACGGTCCAGTCGTGAAATCCTTTCCGGATCTAAACTTCCCATACTGCTTCCAGCTGGTGTCATAAGCCAGCCATCTTGTGTGCGCACACTGATGTTACCGCTGGAACCAAATGAAAGTCCACGATCAAACAAAGACCGGGCGAGCCTGACAATATCATCTTTAATTTGTGCGTCTTTCATGGAAGCATATTACTCGCTTTTTCAAAAAATGCTTCACCACCAAAGTTTCCAGACTTCAACGCCAGAGCAATTGGAGTTGTACTTACGGACTCTGTCCAGGGAACACCCGGGTCAATTTCTGGGCCTATACGTAAGCTTTTTATGCCCAATGCTCCTGCCACAGCTCCGGATGTCTCTCCCCCAGCTATTATTAGTCGGGTGAATCCGGCTGATACCATTCGCACACTAAGCTCACCATAAAGCCTTTCAATAAGCTCACCTACTTTTTCACCACCGTGTGCTTTCTGCGCGGCAGAGACTTCTGAAGGTTTCGCCGAACTATAAACTAATACAGGTAAGTCTCCAGGCTGTTTCAAAATCCAGTCTGCGATGTCATCCAACAAAGTCTTTGATGTGATCACGCTTACCGGATCAACTTTATAGGTTGGCCACTTATTCTTGACGTGATTAATTTGAGCCCTTGTTGCCACCGAGCAACTACCCGCAATTACTAGAGTTTTTCCGTATACTTCCGGCATACTTGCGGCCTTGGCATTTTCAATCAAACCCTGATCGCGATAATTTTGCGGTAAACCAATAGCAACGCCTGAGCCACCCGTAATTAGTTGATGCTTTTTTACAGATTGGCCTATCGATAACAGATCCGCGTCCTGCAAAGCATCCACGACCATATAAGTACAGTTTTTCGACGATAGTTTTTGCGCCGATCGCTGAATTTCCTCAACACCCTGATTTACAATTTGCCACGGGATCAAACCAACCTTGTTTGCAGTTTGTCCTGACATTAACGACACTAGACATGATTGCTTCATTGGGGTCAAGGGGTGATCTTTCATTGGGGATTCAGATAATAACTGGCTCCCAACATAAAGGTGTCCGTTATAGATAGTTCGACCTGTGGTTGGAAAGGCAGGACAAACAAATGCGAGCTTTGCATCCAAAAGCTGAAGTAATGCATCAGCAACTGGTCCTATATTTCCATGCTTTGTGGAATCAAAGGTGGAACAGTACTTAAAAAACAGTTGAGATGCACCTTTGCGCAATAGCCAATTTGCCGATTTAAGCGACTCATTCACGGCAATATGCATTGGTGCTGTTCTACTCTTAAGTGCAACGACAACAGCGTCTGCATCTCCAATATCCACATCCTTTTCTGGAACTCCAAGTAATTGCACTGTTCGCATTCCATTGCGAACGAGAGTATTCGCTAAATCCGTAGCACCCGTGTAATCGTCAGCAATTGCACCTAATACAATACCCATTAAATAAAAACCTGCTGTTATCGCTTATTGTTCAGTAATGATAGAAATAATTTCGTTGCTCACCGCTTTTGTTCCCATATCCCCACCAAACTCCATTGGGCGAATACGCCCCTCGGCGAAACCTTTATCCACTGCAGCTTCTATAAGCATTCCGGCATCATCCAGAGCAGTGCACTGAGAACGTTCACCAAGATAATTCAGCATTAACCCGCCACTCAATATTGCCGCCAGCGGATTAGCTTTATCCTGACCCATAATATCTGGAGCGCTGCCGTGCGCAGGTTGAAACAGTCCATGTTGATCACCAATCTCCGCACAAGATGCCATTCCCATACCGCCAACCAAACCTCCAGCCAAATCAGACAATATGTCCCCAAACATATTTTCCATTACTAAAACATCGGCATCCCAGGGCTTGCGAATTAGATCCAACGCTTGAGCATCAACATAATTGTAATGCTTCGCTATATGCGGAAAATGACTCGCCCGCTCATCAAATATTTGCCTAAAGAAGGCCATTGAACGAAATACGTTAGCCTTATCCACACAAGTAACAATCCCTTTGCCACCCCGTTCCTTCCGTTTTATTGCCAATTGAAAGGCAAAATCGATCAATTTTTCTGTCGTTGATCGAGTAATTCTCAAGACATCCTGAGCTTCATCGTTAGTTAGAATCGTTGGCCGATTATGCACCGCTGCTGAATAAAAAAGGCCTTCCGTTGACTCTCTAAGTATAACCAGGTCTATTAGCTTTGCTTGTGGAGCGGCTAATCGCTGGGGAGCGTTCCGATACGCTTTAACCGGTCTAACCCCTGCATAGAGTTGGTATATTTCCCGAATTCTAAGGTGAGGTGAAATCTCGGTTCCATCATTATGCCGAACGGAGGGTAAGCCTATTGCGCCAAGAAACATCGCGTCCGCATCGCCAACTTCCTTCTCAGCGCCATCAGCAATATCGTTACCGGTTTCGGAAAAGTAACCCGCGCCTGCTTCATAAAATTTAAAATCCAACTTAAAACCGGTAACACGCTTGCGAACAGCTTCGATGACCGCCAACGTAGCATCTGTCACATCAATACCGATACCGTCACCTTTCAATACGGCTACTGTATTTCGTATTGTGGGCATAATTAACCAACCGTTGCCGCAATAGTATACTGGTTAACAGAACCGTCTAAACGGGATATAGTCTAGCCACATCAATTGAATCAGATACCTTGAAATTTAAATTTCTGACCACCGATCGTTGCTTCATACATCAAACCCTTTATGGTTAATGTGAATACTGCAACCTGGTCACTATACGCCGCATCAGCAGATGCACCTGAGGTGGCAGCCACTGCAGACGCCTGGGCACCAAATTTAAAATCTCCTGTAATAAATTTGTCAAACGCATCTTTATTCTTAAAGAAAATAATTTCCCGGTACTTCTGCCCACCAAACTGAAACCCAATGGTAAATTGTTTCATTTTGACTCGACCTACATACTCATCATTGGCATAAACTTTACCCTTTCCGGCTGCCCCACCTATGCCAATCCCACCTTTACCGATACTTGGAAATACTGCAAAGCCATAAGCGTTATCAAAAAACTTCTTTATACCGGGATCTTCATTGAAAAAAGCCGATACAGCATCCTCTATCTTCGCATCATTATAGCTACCACCAGCACTATCATCATCATCAGGATTCCATCCCGCCATTGCTGTAAAGCTCATTAATAACGATACGATGAATACAATTATTGTTTTTCTAAACATTTTCAAACATCTCCTAGCTAATAATTAAAATAGTTGCATAACGTAATGGCGTCCTTTTTATCATACATGTTATGTACAACTTCTGAGGTAATCCGACCGCCATTTACGTCAATCACTAATACTATCCGTCTATGATCCGGATTATTAGGTCGCTTTCAATAAATACGGAACACAATCTTCTCGATATACTCCAACACACTAACTCTCGTTTATCCCAATATTGGTGCTCCTACTCGGTAATTGACAGTGACAATACATAATAATAGCCCAATAGTTCGCGGTATTTTGCTGATGTGTGCCTACGCGCTTCTCGGGCCAGTCATTGACACATTCGCCAAACTATCGGGAAGCGCAATTCCCAGCGCACAAATTACTGCGGCTCGTTTTATTATTCAATCCTGTGGTTTATTAATCCCTATCCTCATCCTTGGCCACTCACTGCGAATTGTAACTGCTGATATCTGGAAACACGCTGTTCGTGGAATTTTTATTGCCGGCGCCACCATCTGTATTTTTACCGCTATACAATATATGCCTATCGCCGACGCAATAAGTATTTTCTTTGTTGAACCGCTCATTCTTACACTACTGGGCGGGCTCATTCTTGGTGAAAAAGTTGGGTGGAGACGTTACCTTGCGTGTGCCGTCGGTTTCGTTGGCGCTTTAATCGTCATCCGCCCAAGTTTTGAAACATTAGGATGGCCGGCTATATTACCGTTAGGCAGTGCTGTGATGTTTGCATGCTATCTAATACTTACACGTTCGATGGTACACAAAACGGGTGCATTGGCTATGCAATTCTATTCCGGGTTGTCCGGAGCTATTTTTACAGTAGCCATACTTTACGCTTTCGATGGTAGTGGTTCAGTCACTTTTGATCCGGTAATACCAGAGGGTAAATACTGGTTACTTTTACTCGGCGTTGGAATAACCGCAACAGTCGCTCACCTATTCCTAGTATCGGCTTTCGCTCACGCACCTGCATCCATACTTGCGCCTTTTCAATACCTTGAAATTGTCACCGCAACTATTTTGGGATTCTGGATATTTGATGATTTTCCAGATGCAATGAAATGGCTTGGTATAAGTATTATTATTTTCTCTGGACTGTTCGTGTTCTGGCGAGAAAAAACAGTTTCCAATCAATACTAAAGCCGACTAGAAATCGACACCATAACCACGAAGTTAACTCCCACCCGGCAGTCATTTGGCTCATAGAAACTAGCACTACAATCTCAGATAAGCTTAGTCACCTCTTTGAACCGCCTAATGACAAGGTATTAACATAACTCGTTTTTATGACACCGTTCATCTTCGTTATGATGTATGCTTACAAATATGTAATGATTGTCGTATCACCAAACGATCCTAACCTCACCACACGTTGGTTTCACCTATTCATGTAGGAAAATGAAAACGCAAACAGTACAACGCCCGATAGCTCAAACAGCCATTTCGTTACTCCTTGTAGCTGTGGTATTGATTGCCTGTGGTGGTGGAGATAGTAGCAGTGGTGGTGCAAACATCGGTAATGTCGCAGCCAATAATAGTACAGATAATATTGTTACGGAAACAATCGAACAACCCGCAGAAGAAGCAATAACCGAAGTCGTAGAACAGCCCATAACTACACCAGAATTTGCTGGACTGGGCGGTAGTTTAACCCCCGCGCCTGAAGAAACTGTCGTTGTCGGGCCCAATTTAAACGGTTTTTGGAGTGCTGAATTCACAAGAGTAAGTGGCGGTAAAGATGTACTGCGGGCTACAGTAAGACATGTCGGCAGGATCGTTACCATTCAGACCACAAGAAAACCCGGGGTAGCAAATAGGCTGGTTGGGTCCATTAAGTCTACTGGGCGGATGTTAATGTTCGACCAATTTGATAACGAAGACTGGACAACATTTTTCGGGCCAGCCTCAAGTAACGCTATAACGTTGGCCGATCATATCTTCAAAGACATGAAATTCACCGATACCAATGTCCTACGTCTTAGACGCTAGCTATCTTCTATACGATAGCCTAACTGGTATAGTAAACAAGGCTTTTAACAGTTGTGTGCCTGTAGACAGAGCCTATTAATCAACTCACACGCATTTGCCAGCTGTTTATCGTCGATAACAAGTGCAGGTAACAATCGTGCAAATCGACCGCTAAAGCTAACCACGATATGAGCCTCCTGTAATACTTGAAAATCCCGCACCAACGATAACGTATCTGGCCACTCCACGCACCACATAGCGCCCATACCAAATAAAAATCGGGGTTCAATAATTCCCTGCACAATAGAGGAGAGTTGTTTAGTTCGCGATAACGGCTCTAATTTCTCCAACTCCACTATCGACGCTTCTATTGCTACACATGCTAATGGATTATTTGTGAAGGTACTGCGTACTCCTATTTCGGGTGCCGTAGAGTTCAACTCATTATCTAAACTAACTATTGCACAAGGATACCCTCCACCAATGGCCTTACCTGCTACCAAAATATCAGGAATATATCCTGTTTGCTCGTAGTAGAAACGAGACCCACATCGATACCCACCCGTAAGTAATTCATCAAAAATAACCAGACTACCGCATTCTTGGGTAATTTCGATCAGCCTATCAAGTGAGGGAGAACAGTGAATGAAGCCGCCGTCAGACATATGAATTGGCTCGAAAAAAACTGCCGCAGGCTCAGTGTTTTGCAATAACTCCCTAAAGTTTGAAAATAAATCTTCACATGTAACGTGACTTGAAAGTGCAAAACTGTGAATGCCTGCAAACCCAACTGCACCCGCCACTCCCCCTAAACCTCTGTTTAACCATGAGCGTCCATGGTGGGCTCCACGAAAACCAACAAACGACTTTCGACCAGTGTTTTCTGCGGCAATTCGCATAGCGACTTCAACAGCCTCTGTACCACCGCTATAAATCGAACCTACTCTATGATTAACAGGTAACCACTTAGATAGTGACCGCACTACTGATTCATAGGCATGGGTAGTAAAAAAACCAGGCGAGAATTGACTTTGAATTTGTGCTATCAATGCATCTCGCACTACCGTATTTCCGTGGCCAAGAAACGCCGAACCGAATCCCATAGAAAGATCCAGATATTCTTTTCCGAACGGGTCGTAAAGAAAGGAACCGTGTGCTTTAGTGGTTTGCATCAATTTTTTTCGAAGGACATTTACTGGTAAAACGTATCACGTATAGTAAAGTTAATATAGCCGAAACACTAATGATCAACTTACGATATAGCGATTTTTAAAGTAAGTGTATAAAGTCGGAAAGAATTCAATGTTTTGCTATGCTCTTACTCATTAACTAGAAGTAATCGACATCACTTATGACGTCTATCGCATAACTTCAACTGCATTAAGCTGGTAAACTTATATACTAAAGTTGTTCAAAAACCTACGACAATTGTTTGTACCTCTCAATTTGAATACACAAATCCTTCGAGTATGCACATTAGTCATAACATTTACTGTTATGCTAATTTTATTAATGCCGGTTACTAGTACGCAAGCATTTGAATCGCCTAAGCTTTTAATTCTCGGCGATTCCCAGTTGACGTTTGGCGGCGGACGTCCGTTTCTGCGATTTTTTAAAGACATCAATAAGCAATGTGAAACCTACTGGAACAATGACAAACATCTTCCGAACATATCATCGTCGACAGGAATTATCGGTGTTAGATCGACGTCAATACATTCATGGATAGCTAGAGATGGTAAATCCAAAGGCATGGTATGTGATAAGGATCCAAAGTGGGGTGTAAACGCACGTACCTTAGGTGCGAATGAAGATTCAAAACGTAAATTTGAACAAATAGGCGAGCTTCCACATAACAAATTTTGCGAGCCCCATCTATCACCCTTTGAAGCTATGTTCAGACCCGGTTATTACGATCCAGAATTATTTATTATGTTTTTCTTGGGTAATTCAACCGGTAGGTGGGATGAAGAACCGGCTCTGGCAAAACAGGATTTGGAACATATGTTGTTACAAATACCCAAAGACATCCCTTGTATATTGTTGACAACAATACCAACCCATAAGCCGAACACCAATGACAAACGACAGCTTGCTCAACAAGCAATGATGGACGCGTTTAATGACAGACTAACAAGTCATTGCACCCTTGTTAGTGGAGTAACTGAAACGACTAGGAATATGTCAGAAAATAATACAGACTATTTCTTTCAGAAAAAGAATGGAAAGTTTGACCCATATCATCCCAGCGAGCTCGGTGCCCGAAAATTTCTCGATAATAGGAGTGAGGATATTTGTGACGCAATTCGCACTACCAGAAAAAACCACCACCGAAGCAAGCCCTGATACTTTTATAATTCAACTTTTTCAACGGTTAGACCGAACATCGGACGTAAACGCGTTCCGACATAACTCCCTGAGAACCCCGCAACCATCCATATCCAACCGTGTAATGAACCGGAAATAATACCTCCAAAATAAGCACCTATATTGCAACCAAAGGCAAGACGCGCACCATAACCCAACAGTACCCCGCCAAGAATTGCTGACACAATAGCTGAGTGGGAAATTTTGAAGTGTGGGCAAAATTTTCCTGCCAAACTTGACGCCAGTAACGCACCAAATATCACGCCAAAGTTCATCATCGATGTGACATCACTCCAAACACTTTTTTGTAACGAAGCAGATCGCCAACCTGACCAGTATGGCCACTGCGTAACATCAATACCGATAAGCATCGCAATCTTTGCACCCCATAGGGCAAACGCAGATGTTATACCCCATGGCCGTCCAGCAGAAACCAGCACCAGAATACTCAGCACCGCTAATGCACAGGCACCACTGGTAAGTGACCAAGGGCCGCGTAGTAACCGTATTGACCAAGTCGATGAAAATCTAGTTTGCGGCAACAACTTCTTATGTCGACGTTTTTCTAACACTAAAGTAAACCACACTATCACTGCAAAAATAGTCAAATTAGCCATCAGCGCAAGCTGCCAACCCCATTTCTTTATGAGAGAGACCGGACCAATACCTGGCATCTCATGCCAAACATGCACATGAGATGTTGCGATTACCGAACCCACAATAAACCCGAATAGAGTGAGTATCATCCGCGTGTTTCCACCACCTACTGTAAACAAAGTACCACTACCGCAACCACCACCCAACTGCATACCAACGCCGAATATAAAGGCACCAACAATCACGGATGTACCCACGGGTAGTATAAAACCGCTAACATTTCTTCCAAATACATCGCCTCCCGAAATCATCGGGAACGCTACACAAGCTACTATTGCCAAAAGTAGCATTTGTGCACGCAAACCCCGTCCATCAAAATCTGCTGTGAATCTTCGCCATGCTGCACTAAAGCCGAAAGATGCATGATAGAGGGAAAAGCCTAACCCCACCGCTATGATAAAAAGTAGACCCCTTCGTAAACCTGATTCATAGCCCAGCCATATCGTGATCAGCAGAATAAATATAAAGATAACTTTGGATTTTGATAAATTCATTAGCAACGTAAATAATTAAATCACAGCTAGGTTGGGCTGCTTTCCAGGCAAACTAGCAATAATTCAACGCTTGGTACACCTTTACAGGAAATTGAAGCCGCTCTGCTGCCAATTCAATCTGATTAACTAATTCGACTTCAATTACGGACAAAATGGATTATCGACAGGACCTGGAAGGATGCCAGAAAATAAGGTGAAATCAGTATGCAGCTCCGCCAAACCCTGATTATCCCCTCCTAAAGGACCTCCAGCATTTCCGCCAATTCGGGCATCTGATATGCTGTTATGTAATGATGCGCCGGGCGGTGTGCTATTGGAACCATAAAAGAACCCGGGCTTGCCGTTTCGTAACAAACTGAAGTCGGAAAATGCAACTTCATTAACTCCAGAGCCCGGCACGATACGGCTGCCATCGTCGCTGTGAGAGGCAAACACTCCGTGATGGCAATTGTCTTTGATATCCATTCCCCGAAACGTAGCACTGCGTGTGTGGCGAATAAAAATGCCGTTATGCGCGTTTTTCTGCAGTAGACCATTGGTCATGTAAATTTCGCTGCTGCCCGTATCGATAGAAACTCCGCTGGCAAGGTTTAGCTCGGCTTTAAAATTACTGAGAAATACTTCATGACCACCATCAATCGCAATACCGTCAAAGTGATTGGCAGCAAATACAACATTGTTTATAAAAATCGTTCGAGACTTCTGGCTGATGACCAATCCTCCACTACGCGCATTTTGTAATACCAGATCATCAAGATAAACACGCTGGGCACCATGAATGGAGATTCCGTTATTTTTCAAATGGGGACGGCCTCGCGCGTCTTCTGCATCATCACCCTCACCCTGATTACTTCGATTTCCATCGATGGTAAACCCAGATACACGAATATTGAAAACATGTTTATCCGGTTGCACATCTCTTGCTGGAGAGCCAATTAGAATGACAGGTTGACGTATATTATCGGCTAGGCATAACAAAGCACCTTGCTCTCCTATCAGTGAAACATTTGATCGAGCAATATGAATTGAGTCTCTAACGATATAACAGCCGCTCTTTGCCCGCACATAAACCGTTCCACCGGCATCAGGTAAATTATCTATGGCACTTCCAATGTCAGGATTATCATCAGGCACTATAATTCCAGCAGAAGAGTTATCCGCTGACCGGATTGCAGAAGTTAATTCCGATTCCAACGCCGAGCTTTCAACAACTTCATTCTCAAGCAGTAATGCGTTTACGTTACTACCCCATGCGATAACTATAAAAACGAAAGAAATCATGCATGCATACAGTCGGCTATGCATGTTTACTCTCGGGTTGGTTTATTCCAGCTTTAACATTGACTTGAACCGGCTTTCTTTTCCAAGGCGTCTGCTTAAACCAACCAAACCCATAAGCCGCCAGCAAAAGAATTGCTAATCCAGATAGGTTCACGAGCCAAATCGTTGGCCATGTTCTGCCAATGCTATCCAGCGCAATTCCGGCGATATAAGAAAGCGTCATGCTTAGAAAAAATACCGGAAGTGCATTCTGACCGGTTTTAATAATCGGTGCTAATATTTTACTGCGTAATATCCATAAGCGTCCGCGAAGCAGATA
>Ga0213861_10003740_pt1 | contig 12547 bp, 12 predicted proteins | sample PICome_4_FD_160110 | JGI IMG/M metagenome (GOLD analysis project Ga0213861, IMG submission 160110) | Coastal seawater microbial communities near Pivers Island, North Carolina, United States - PICO131 | ecosystem: Environmental > Aquatic > Marine > Coastal | place: USA: North Carolina...
GAGTGCCAAAAGAATTCATATCACCCTTTTCTGCAGCTGACAAAGCCTCTTCAACATAATGATTATAGGGAACCACTACAGGGTTATATTTGCGCATTAAATCGAATGCTAACTCGATTGGCTTTGCGTTTCTTAATAATCTTGCTTGCCAAAGCGAATGCCATTTTTTAAAGGCTAATGAATGATAACTTTCATTTTTCGATAGGTTGTCATAGGTCAGATCTCGGAAAGTACTTGTAAAATCGGCTTTTGAGGTTTCCATCCACTGTAAAAGATTTTGCACTAGAGTAAAATCAGCATCTTCTTCATCAAACAACCCCAGTTTAGCGCGCATGCCTGAAATCCAAGCATTATTAAATGCACTTGCGTATCCATCAATTGCATCCTCAGCCAACTTAATTGCTTCATTGGCATTTTTATGTAAAAGCGGTAATAGACTTTCAGCTAACTTTGTAAGATTCCAATGTGCCGCATGCGCCTGGCTTCCATAACTGTAGCGTCCATGATGATCAATTGAGCTAAATGCCCTGCCTATAGAAAAAATATCCATGAATGCGCAAGGACCATAATCAATCGTTTCACCACTGACAGTCATATTGTCAGTATTCATAACGCCATGAATAAAACCAACATGCATCCATGAAGCAACAAGTTGGGCTTGCTTTGCAATAATTGCTCTAAGAAAGCTCAAATATGGGTTTTCCTCACTACTAAGTTCAGGATAATGTCTTGCTATTGCATAGTCAGCCAATGTCTTAAGATCTTTATGAGTAAGCATTTTATTGGCGTACTCAAAGGTCCCTACTCTTATATGGCTTGCCGCCACCCGTGTCAGTATTGCTCCCTGCAGTAAAGATGAACGCATAATGGATTCACCGGTTGCGACGACGGCTAGGCTTCTCGTCGTTGGAATATTAAGCGCATGCATCGCTTCACTAATAATATATTCTCGCAACATGGGGCCAAGAGCAGCTCGTCCGTCACCATTCCTTGAATAAGGTGTTTGACCTGAACCTTTAAATTGAATATCAAAGCGCTGCCCATTTGGTGCAATTTGCTCACCAAGCAAATGTGCTCGTCCATCCCCAAGAATTGAGAAGTGGCCAAACTGATGGCCCGCATATGCTTGCGCAATTGGGTTTACTTTTTTAGGTAACTTATTTCCAGAAAAAAGCTCAGCAAGTATTTCATTATCATTATCGGCTAAATCAATACCGAGTGCGTTTGCTAATTTTTTATTAAAAATAATTAACTTAGGAGCGTTGACGGGGGTTGGTTTTATGCCCGTATAGAATTTCTCTGGTAAATCAGCATAAGTATTTTCCAATTGCCAGGCATCTATAGCATTCATATTCGCGTTAAGCCTTGTTTGCAATGCAAAACTAGGACTTTGATTTCTTCATTAAATAAATACTTAAACCTAAAAGCACAGAAATAATGATCTCAATAGCTATTGCCCGAGTAAGGTAGTCTGCTCCATGGACCAATCCGGCATAAATTCTAAAAATTGCAGCAGAGCCTAACAAGCTGAGGGTCGTGTAAAGCCAGACATGTTCATTTCGATAAGCGCCGATACAAGCCATCAAGCCTGCAGTAAAAAAGAAGGCGGTAAAATCGCCTATTTGTGTATTCATCCCCATGGTGGTGTCTCCGGGTCCTTCCACCAAAACCATACCCAAACCAGCAGCGGCAGATGCAGGATCCAATATCCAACGTATGGCTGAACTAAGCATAAACAAGCCGATCACTCCAGCTATCACTCTTGCAATCATAAATTTTCCTTTTATTTAATTTGGTTTAACCTTATACGAGATTAACATTATTGTAATATAAGTAAATATTTTACAAGAATCACATAAAAAAACCCTGCTTAATCAGGGTTTTAAATTTTTATTAAATGGTGGATCTGGGGGCACCATGATATTATTTTTACCCTCGGTATCCTTTAATAGAAGATGTTGCAAAAAACTATATTAAATCGCTAGAAAAGTGGATAAAATATTAACCTGGGGTGGGGCTTTATGAATAATTTATGACAAAAGACTTTTTTTTAAGATAAATTTTTTATTTGTAATATATAAAAGGGTACATTCAAAAAAGGAGAAGCCATGAACGATTGCGGATGCGGCAGAAGCCCAAATGGAAAATGTATCGGGTGGCACGATCTTTCTGAAGAAGAGTACCAAGAAAAATTAAAGGAATATGAGGAAAATAACAATGATAATGATTAATCTTGCTGTGAGGAATTTAATTGTGAAAAAAATAGCTTTTTTTAGATATATAGTCCCTGTTGTTTTTTTATTTACGCTTTCCTTTGCAAATGCGGATCCGGTTGTGTCAAAGCTATGGGAGAGTAAAGCAGATTTTAAACTCCCAGAATCGGCTTTATACGACGAAGAGAATAATATTTTATACGTTTCAAATGTGGGTGATGGACCTTATACAAAGAGTAATAACGGCTTTATCTCAAAGGTTGACCTGGACGGAAATATCACTGAATTAAAATGGGTTGAGGGTTTAAATTCACCCAAAGGCCTCGCAATGTTTGAAAAAAAACTCTACGTTAGCGATATTGATGAGCTAGTAGAAATTGATATTAGTAGCGGTGAGATCCTAAACAAGTACAGTGCGCCGGGAGCTAATTTTCTCAACGATGTAACGGTGGATAATGTAGGAAACGTCTACATATCTGACATGTTTCTTGACAAGATTTATCAGTTAAATACAGTTGGGCAGCTCATAACATGGCTTTACACCCCTGAACTTGAAGCGCCAAACGGTCTTCATTACGAGAATGGACAGATCATTGTCGGTAGCTGGGGCCATTTAACTAATGGCTTTGCTCCAACCGTAGTTGGCCACCTAAAGACAGTCAGCATTGAAAGTAAAAAAATTAAATCACTGGGGAATGCAAAGCCTGTGGGCACCCTTGACGGTGTGGAGTCCGATGGCAATGGAGCCTATTTCGTAACTGATTGGGCCGGAGGCAATCTTCTCCACATCAATACAGACGGTAATTTTAAGGTCATTGCCAAACTGGTAAAAGGTGCCGCTGATCATGAGGTGATTTATACAAAAAATATGATAGTTGTGCCTTTGATGAATGATAATAAGTTAGTAGCTTATAAAATTCGGTAACCTCTTTAAGTTTGTTTAAAGTTTACTCATTAATACGATGGGGAAATATATTAACCAATAATGATTTTTATTTTATCTTTAATTTAAATAAATGTTTATTAAGAATGAACTCAACCAGAAATGAAAGATAGGAAAAGTTTTTAGTAAATTATTTAAAATATAAAGAAAGGGTCAAAAAATGACGCAGGGCTCATGAAATTACTGGATTTCCTCCATTGCAATCTCATTTGGGTGCAATTTTCGGCCTTTTGAATTTTTCATCTTATACCTTAGATTTTTATCGAGTACATAGGTGTGTCTTGAGTCTATGTGAGGTTTTAATGCTTCTTTAATAACTCTTTGTTTAAGCTTTGGATCCAAAATTGGAAAAGTCGCCTCAGTTCTTCTTGACAAGTTTCTCTCCATCCAGTCTGCTGAGGAGCAATACACATGTTCAAAGCCGGCGTGATAAAAATAGAGAACCCTATGATGCTCAAGAAACCTGCCCACCGTCGATAAAACGGAAATATTTTCGGATTGTTTTTTTATTCCAGGGATTAATCGGCTAACTCCTCGAACAATGAGTATTATCTTTACTCCAGCATTCGAAGCTCTGTAAAGAAGATCTATGGCTCTCTGATCGGTTAAGGAATTAACTTTAACAATCAATTCAGCTTTATTATTTTTTTTGGCTTCGCGAATTTCAAAGTTAATCATTTTTCTTAAAAATGTTAAGTGAGTGTCAGGAGAGTGGAGAATTAATTTAGGTTTAATTTTCTTTCTAACGCCTGATAAAAAAGCAAACATCAAAAGAACATCATTGGTAATTTTCTGATTAGAAGTAAGCAGAGAAAAATCAGAATAAGAATTAGCATTTTTGGCGTTGTAATTTCCTGTTCCAAGATGAGCATAATTAACTATCATAAATCTTTTTGTCTTTGGACTCCGCTCTCTTCGTGTGACAACAAGCAATTTTGCATGGCATTTGAAATTAGCTTTACCATACATGATATGGGCACCTACATTTTCTAATTTTTCGGCCCATTTGATATTTGTCTCTTCATCGAAGCGAGCTTGTAATTCAATGACTACTGTGACATCAATACCATTAATTGCTGCCTGCATAAGGGCGTCAATTAACTTTGATTTCTTATCAGCACGATAAATTGTTTGTTTAATACTTATCACATTAGGATCTCTAGCGGCATTAATCACAAATTGATTCACAACATCGAAACTTTCATATGGGTGATGAATTAAGCGGTCTGTCTCTTGAATCCATTTAAAAATATCACTGCCAAAAGAAACTTTTTTTGGTGTGTGCTTTGGAAAATAAAAATCTTCTCTTTTAATGTGATCTAAAAGATTGATGTAACTAGCAAGCGACGGGGTGCCACGAAAAGGGTGAATGAAGTTAGCATCAATTCTATGCTGATCTGCCAAGAAATTAATTATCTTTTTTGGCATCCTAGTAGATGTTTCTATTCGAACAGGCTCTCCCAATTGTCTGGTTTTCAGTTTTCCTGAAATAGAATCACGTAAATCATCCATATCCTCTAGTGAAAGCAAAAGGTCTGAATTGCGAGTAACTTTGAATTGATATGAATTTAAGAAATCATGGTCAGGAAATAAAGACTTTGCATGTTCTTTCATCATCGCAACCAGGAATACAAAGCTGTACTTATCAGCACTAACAATATTTTTGGAGAGTTTATAGACTCTGTTGAGTGTTCTCGGAATTTGAACAACCGCGTACAGCATATTTTTTGTTTCTTTATCACATAACTGAATAAAGTAACCCGTTGACTTATTGATCATTTTTGGAAATGGACGATTAATATCAATCACAATGGTATTTACATAAGGTTTGATTTTACTATTGAAAAACAGACGAATCGCATTTTGATGAGATTCCGGCCAATCATTATCAGTGTATAGGATGATATCCTGCAGTCTTAGCTTGGGTAAGATGTCTGCAAAAAAAACTGTTTGAATGTCTTTTTCTAATTTTTTCGAATATATTTGAATTTTTTTAATTTTCTTATTTAAATGAGTTTTGTTTTTCGTATTTTTTAATTCTTCTAAGACACTAGAAAAACGTATCTCAAAAAACTCATCCAACAATGAACAGCAAATACAAATATATCGGTATCTCTCGATTAGGGGGACCTTGAAATTTTGCGCTATGGTAAGTACTCTTTTAATAAAATCAAGATTACTTATTTCTCTATCGTTGTAAGTGTATGCCATCTTTTATCTTAAGAATAGTTATTCTTAATTTTATATAGTACAAATAATTTATGACCGTCATATGACATTCATATGACATTCAATAAAATTAAAATTTACTTGATTTATTCCTTCATAAAATAATAGACTATTTTATTTTTTTTAATATTGCTTTGAGACAGTAAAAAATAAATGTTATCATGTCTTAAATTAGATTTTAGGGGAAAAGAAATGGGGCAAAAAAAAGCTACAAGGAAACAAAAAAAAACAACGGACGTTACAAGCGTGGATGACTATATACAAAAAGATACAATGCAATTGTCGCATTCAAAGTCAACCACGAAAATATCAGGCAAACAGGTTATCACTAAACCTTTAACCGTACCCGAATATGTAATTGCCCCCAAAGAAATATTTCAACTTTGGTTTGAAGCCTACCAGCAGGTGCAAGAGTCAAAATCAAAGAAAATTCAAGAAGCATTTCGGAAACACAAAAAATACTATAAAGATTGGAAATCTAATTCAGCAGACTTTGACCAGTGGTGGGAAGAAAAAGCGCATTTATTTGAAGATAAATCTATTGTTAAAAAAATTAATAAAATTAGTAAATCGCCAAATTTGATTAATTTATCTGTCCCAACAAATAAATCTATGGATACTTTAGTTGCTCAATTTAAACAAACCATGAAACCCATACTCACCAAGGAAAAAAAAGACAATCTACTAAACATTAAACATCAATTTGCTCCAACATTAAATCAAGGCATTAAGACCACAAACATTAGATTATTACTTGAGCTTAATAAATCATTATTTAATAACAAATCAGTGAATAAAAAAGAATTAGCGTATCAGGTCAGCCTGATTGCGAATAAAGCGGAATACAAGTTAATAGCGCCCGATTCATTGGTTAAGTATAAGGAGTTATATGAAAATATGAAAAAATCCAATGTACTCATTCAGGCTTTAGTAAAAAATGTTGACCTGAAAGAAATAAATAAGGTAAAAAGGTATGTTAATCGCTACCAACAAAAAGCTAACAAACTTATAGCCAATGTAGCATCAGGCACATTTCCTGGAAAATATTAACAAGAAGTTTGAATCTACATCATGAAAACTGAGAAACAAAAAAACACAAAAAACGAAAAATTAAAAATATTACTTGCGTAATTGTTAATATTTTTGCAGTTGCGTTCGCCTTAATCCTTATTATTTAAACTAAACTACAACAACTATCAATGCCCAGCGTTTTAGATGGGCATTGATGATATTTCTTCAAAGTCTAGACCGCTTTTTTAACTGCTTTTTTTGCTATCTTTTTAGCTACGCTTATTTTAGAGGGCGCTTTCTTAGCAATTATTTTTCTGGTTAATTTAATAACTTTTGCTTCCTTTTTTTTCTTTACATCTGCTTTTTTAACTGCTTTTTTTGCTACTTTAGCTATAGTTTTTTTTTCTAATTTTTTAGACATAAATTCTCCAATAGTTTTTTTAATTTTACTTATTTTTTATTATATCATAAAAAAAAGACATAATAAATTATTTATTAATATGTCTCTAGATGTCAAAAAAAATTACTTTGCTTGAATATCCCTTGTCAAAGCAAGGAGTTGTCGGTTATTTAGTCAAAATTTCTCCAATCATGATACCTAAATCAAACTGCAAACCCATTCCTTTAGCCATTGCTTGATGTCAGCGATGTCTCATTGAATATACTCCTCTTAATCTTCATCATAAGGGATGTTACAAACTCGCTCACCCGCCTTTTGACCTGCCCCAACTATACGTAAGCTCAGTAACAGTAAAAACGCTATAATGATCGCCCGTGGCTGCTAAAATGCATCTTATTAGTGTTGCACAATCTACAAGCGATTCATATTTATTTTAGTCACTAATTTTAATCTATCTGCGATAACCATTTGCTCCTCAGCATCTGCATGAATAATTTCTATTGCATTTCTATTTAGCGCCTTAACCATATTGTTTTGCTTATATGATTTTGGTCCAATATGGTTTTGCACAATTTTTAACCAACATTTAATTTTGATAATTAGTTTATTTTCAGTAGCCGCATGCACAATTCCCCGAGCAGTTGATGAACCATTCATATCTTTATGCATCGAATACATGTATTTTGATAGTATTAAATTATTGTCACATGCGTCAAAATAGGTACTCATGCCTAGTAAATGACTCACACTGTATTAGGAAGGTTTTAGATTTTTTTGGGATAATCCTTGTAGCGAATAGCGTCTTGCCAGGATTTATTTTAGCGTCGTCTGATGGTGGTCATATTAAGCTACAAGTGCGCCCAAATTGTCTCTAAATCATGATTTTAAATACTCTCTTATCACGCTTGTTTGCAGAAAGAAAAATAGACGATTATGTGCGAAGTGCATACTATAAAATTAGAACAATGGCCCCTCGGCACAAATCAAATGTGTGGCCCTTCCCTTTGGAAGGGGGCATTGTATCCACTGAGCAAGACTAACTATTGTTTTAGCAACACTTTAATTAATCATTAGTGTGTATAGCTCAGTGTATTTTAGCCTGAGAAATTAGTCAAAAGAGTTTGAGATTACTTCATCAAATTTATATAACCAATTAAAAATAATGGTATCTGTAAGCCAAAATTTATTAAAATTGCGTTATCTTTAATTGTATATCCCCAGTAAGTCCATCCCAGAACACCCAGTCCATGAAAAAAAATATTTATGGGATATATATTCAAATTAGTTAAAAAAATTCCGGTTAATACAAAACCAGTACTTATCCATTTCAAATTTTTAAGTAACATTTAATTTAATCCCTTATTTTAATAAACTGTCAAATAACATTTTTTCAGCATTACGCCAGGACCAATTTTTCCTTGCTATTTTTTTTATGCTGGTTTTATCGTAATTTGAGCATTTAATAATACTTAACTCTAAATTAGATCCTAAAAAACCGTTTTGCTTATGAACAATAATATCCTTAGGGCCTGTTACATTCTTCGCCGCTACCGGTAACCCATTACACAAAGCCTCAATAATAACAATACCAAAGGTATCTGTTTCGCTGGTGAAACAAAATACATCATGTGATGCATAAATTTTTGCTAAATCTTTTCCAAACTTATAACCTAAAAAACTTATTTTTTTATATTTGTTTTTTAAGAATTGATACTGAGGACCATCTCCAACTATTGTAATTTCAAATTTGTCTTGAAGTAGACATAATTCTTCAATATTTTTTTCCTTACTTAGTCTCCCGACAGAAAGCACCCTTATTTTTTTACTGTTGTTAATTTTTTTTTGTTTTGGTAATGGAGCAATCAAATCTTTAGATACACCTCTTGTCCATAAAGTTAAATTATCAAAACCTTTTTTTAACAATTCTTTCTTACAAGAGTTTGATGGAACAAGAACTGCTTTACTTGACCTATGAAATTTTTTTAAAAAACTATAACTAATAGAGGTAGGCAAACCTATCATTAATTTAAGATACTCTGGAAATTTAGTATGGTATGCGGAAGAAAATGGAATGTTATTCAATTTGCAATATAGCCTCGCTATCAATCCAATGGTTCCTTCTGTAGCAATATGAATATGTGTAGGATTAATTTTTTTTATCTTAAAGTAGACTTTTAATGGTTGGTAACATATTTCAACCTCAGGGTACAATTTAAAAGATTTATTTTTAAACATACCTGGATGAATAACTTTTACTGAACGCTTTGTTACATTTAATATATTTTTATAGGTAGTTGAAACGCCGTTAACTTGATTAAATGAATCAGTTGCCAATAGAATTTTTATCATTTCGATAATATTACAAATTTATATGACAAAGAAATTACATATATGACAGTTTTTTGAAAATTTGTCATATTTATTTCATATATGGTCGATATTATTTCTCGCATAAATATTTTAATTTTGGATTTTTAATAACTAATTGAATTATCAATATACCTTTATGCTTTTATTATCCCTTGATTCCTTTATATCTAGAAAATTAAATAAGATTTCTGACTTTCATATAATTAGAAATTTTTTTAAAGGCATTAGCAGGTTAGGAGATGGTATTTTTTGGTATGCACTAATGATTTTCATTCTAATACTTGATGAATTGCATCGTTCTATTCCAATAATTATTCATATGGCTTTAGCAGGATTAACCGGATCGTTATTATATAAATATCTAAAAAAAAGAACCAGCAGGCCTCGTCCATATCAAATAGATTCACAAATTAAAAATCAAGGAAAAGTAATAGACCATTTTAGTTTTCCTTCTGGCCATACCTTACATGCTGTCATTTTTTCAATGATTGCGATCAGTTATTATCCAATTTTTTTATACCCGCTAATCATCATTACAATTCTTATTGGGTTCTCAAGAATTATTCTGGGTTTACATTATCCATCAGATGTCATTTTTGCAGTATTCCTAGGTTTTCTAATCGTTAAAACTTATGATACTTTCAATTTCTTTGGATTTGTTCAATTTTGATTGAGTTTAATTTTTCAGATTATGGCCATATGAACATGGCTCTTTAAGAAAAAGAAAAGAAAAAACTTTTTATAGAACTAGCTAGATCAGAAAAATAGATTATTGCAGAAAATAAAAAAATGCCGGTTTAAATGCTCTAAGGTATATCCTCAATTATTTTAAATATCCAAATAATGATTTACCAAAACCAAAAGATTGATCAGTGACTATGTATAATTATGAATTATTTATTAAAAAATAAAGTTCGATAAACCTTCCCAAGAGCAATATAAGGTAAGGTTTTCCTAAAATTAAAAGGAGCTAAAACTGTATAAATTGATTGCTTGCATAGATGTAGGTTCCAATTCTATCAAATATAGAAGCTACGCACTCCTCCCCCAAAAAAATGAATTAAAACTAAATTATTACAAAAGATTTCCATTGAGATTGGGTACAGAAGCTTTTCAAAAAAAAGAAATTCAGCCAAAAACCTTAAAAAAAATACTTAAAGTTTTTAAGGAAATATCTGATCATGCTTTCGGGGAAAAAATTGATGAAATTTATGCTGTTGGAACTTCAGCATTAAGAACTGTAAATAATTCCTCTTGGATTAAGAAAAAGATTAAGGAAAAAACAGGTATTAAACTTAAGATTTTATCTGGGAAAGAGGAAGCAGATCTTTTACGTTATTTTTATTGTAAGAACTACAAACAGTCAAATTCATTGCTAGTTGATATTGGTGGTGGCAGTACTGAGATATTTTATATTGATGAAAAAGGCAAAGAATATATGAAGTCTTTTAAGCTTGGTGCTGTTAGATTATATGAAAAAAAAGATAAAAAAGCTTCATGGCTGAATTTACAAAATTGGTTAGCAAATCTACCAAATAAAAATATTAAAAAAATTATTGGGATAGGGAGTAATGCAAGGGCAATTGTTAAGATGAATAATACTAAAAAATATTTATCAAGAAAAGAGCTTTGCAAAACATATATGACTCTTTCATCGATGTCTAAGGATGAAAAGATAAATTCTTTTTCGTTATCTGATGATCGAGCAGATATTATTGAATATGCAGCTTTAATTTTTATGGAGATTTTAAAAGAATTTGATAGTGCAAATCTATATTCAAGCACATGGAATTTAAGTGATGGAATGGTAATGCAACGGTTGGACTATAAAAAAAAATAATACCTATGGGAGGAAATATGATTGCTATCAAAGGAATTCTTTTAAATAGTTTCTTCATAAAACCAGTTTACTCCCAGACAATTAAGTGGGCAAATCAGGTATTGGGAATTTTTGCTAGAAATATTTTTTGCGTAGCCTTTGGTATTTCATAGGGGATGTTTTTTGAAGTTTTATCTTATCATTTGTGCAGATCAGAATGTATAGGAGTAGTTAGGAGTCCCTGTTTGAAAATGAGGGTGTACCCGGGGGGTGGGGTCTAGGTAAATATAAAAATTTGCCAAACATGACATACGATACTTACACACTGTTTATGTGACATACGATTTGATATACGATAGTGATAATTGTATATGTTATTTACTTAAAATTATATGTAAATCAATGGTTTAACTTATTATTAATGGTGGAGCTGGGGGGAATCGAACCCCCGTCCGCAAGCCCTCTACAGGCAGTTCTACATACTTAGCTATGTTGTTTATATTTAACTTTTACTTCACCAACAAGCAAGCAAATGTAAAAGCGAGTTACCTTAAGTTTAAGAGATTGTTAAGTAACCCAATAATCCCCGAGTCTCTCTTTATGACGCTGTAACCTGAGCGAGTGACGTATCAGGACAGCGTTTAGCTGGAATTAAGCAGCTAAAGCGTAGTTATCGTCATTTGCGATTACTGTTTTTCTAGTTTATTAACGAGGTACCTAGAAGCCTCGGTATGCACTGATCTGCTTTGTAACCCACGTCGAAACCGGGTCAGCCCCAAAACAAGCAATCATTATACTACTTTCCTTTGTTTGCTGACCGCAGGATACGACTTTTCTCTCGATTCCAATCTTTTTCCTTCTCAACCGCACGCTTATCATATTGTTTCTTACCCTTTGCCAAGCCAATCTCGCACTTAATTAATCCCTTTTTAAAATGCAGATCAAGCGGCACTAAGGTATACCCCGCACGCTCTACTTTGCCAATTAATTTGACAATTTCTTCACCTTTTAATAATAATTTTCTAGTCCTCACATTGCCAGGACTGACGTGGGTTGAGGAGCTACCTAATGGGGATATATGGCAGCCAAGCAAATAAATCTCACCGCGTTGGATGATGACGTAAGCCTCTTTTATTTGTGCACGATTATCTCGAATGGCTTTAACTTCCCAGCCCTCAAGGACAATCCCTGCCTCAAATTTATCCTCGATGAAATAATCGTGGAATGCTTTTTTATTTTGCACAATGCTCATTAATCGTTTTACCAGATAGTATAATTAAATAATATTTAGAATCTTATCACCTCAATGTATACAATAAAAAAAAACGCGATCGTCTTTCATAGTCCGGAAAAAATGTTCAAGCTTGTCGATGCCGTTGAGAATTATCCTAACTTTCTTCCTTGGTGTGGCGGTGCAGAAATCATCAAGCGCAATGATGCCGTAACAGAAGCGCAAATTGAGATCAATTATCATGGGATTAAACAATCTTTTACAACAAAAAATAGCAAGTATTTTCCTGAAAAAATGATTATCGGTCTCATCGATGGTCCTTTTAAGAAGC
>Ga0213861_10003742_pt1 | contig 12541 bp, 9 predicted proteins | sample PICome_4_FD_160110 | JGI IMG/M metagenome (GOLD analysis project Ga0213861, IMG submission 160110) | Coastal seawater microbial communities near Pivers Island, North Carolina, United States - PICO131 | ecosystem: Environmental > Aquatic > Marine > Coastal | place: USA: North Carolina | collected...
ATTTGCTGAAAAAATAGGAGATAAAAAGGCAATAATTCTAGGTGCAATTTTATACTCGCTAGGACTAGTATTAACAACAGGGGCCAACACTCCCATCGAAATACAACTTTATGAGATATTAGTTGGTTTTGGAATCGCAGGGACTGGTTTTGGAGTTATTTTAGCCGTAGTGGGAAGAGCCAGTGCACCTGAACATAGAGCCATGAGTCTAGCCATTGCAACAGCATCGGGATCCGCGGGCCAAATCGTGGGCCCTACAGTAGCAATAATATTATTGAAAACTATGACTTGGCAAACAGTATTCTTAATCTTCGCAATTTCGATATTGGGAATATTACTTCTGCTTCCATTTATGCGTTACCCTGAAAGAGCATCGAAAGAAGAAATCGAAGAGTCTCTTAGTGAAATATTACTCATAGCATTCAAAGACCCGACATATATGATGATATTTGTAGGATTTTTCTCCTGTGGATACCAACTTGCATTCATTACAGCACATTTCCCAGCATTGGTTACAGAAATGAGCGCGCCAATAGATCCAGCAGGATGGTGTGGTGATCTAGGTATTGAAACTACAGCAGCACTAGGTGGGATGGCAATATCTGTAATCGGTGCTGCGAATATATTTGGTACACTAATGGCTGGTTGGGCAGGTAAAAGATTTGGTAAGAAATGGCTGTTATCAGGGATATATGCTGGAAGATCAATTGCTGCAGCTTGGTTTATTTTAACTCCGATAACTGCTAATACAGTCTTAATTTTCTCTTTTGCAATGGGGTTCCTATGGCTAGCAACTGTACCATTAACTAGTGGTTTAGTTGCACATATCTATGGACTAAAATATATGGCGACATTGTATGGTATTGTATTCTTTTCACATCAATTGGGAAGTTTCGTTGGAGTATATCTAGGAGGAGTCCTATATGATGCATATGGAAGTTATACAACTGTCTGGTGGATAGGTATTGCAGTAGGTGTGTTTTCCTCATTAATTCATTTGCCAGTGAGAGAAGAACCAAGAGTAAAAATCTTGAACAAAACTTCAAATGACGGGGTATAGTTAATCATTAGTATCAACTATGAGTAGGTGTGGTCCTTGCACAGATTCTTGGCGAATTGATTTGTAGTGGAATTTTTTCTTTATTTGCTGCACCACTTTTACCAAACAAAAAAGATAAGGTGGAATTAAATAATAACAATCTTGATATGACCAATAAAGAAGAAAATTTAGAACTAGCAGATAAAGGGACTGGAATACAATGGTGGGATGGTGAAATATCGAAACCAGAACCGAAGAAATATTATAAAAAAAGATGTAAATACTATTTCGACATTGTAGAAAATGGGAAAAAGAGAAAAAAACGCTGTGGAAATTATCATGAAAATGAAAAATACTGCGATGAACATTCAGAAAAATAAATTATTTATTACATAACCAAATGCTTAGTTCTTCACGTCTAATTTTTGCCTGATGGCCAGAGTCAACAGGAAATGATTCACTAAAAGGGATAAATGAAAAATTAATATCATTTTTTAGTAATTTACACAATTCTGGTATTGATTGGTTTAATCTATCTTCAAGGACTTGCCAATTTTGATTACTAATTTCCACAATAATGAATGCCTGAGTATTATTAGGGCCGTTAACTAAAGCTGTTCTGATATCGAACATTGAATCTAATATTGGTTCAATTTGCTTAGGATATAATGTTACACCATTGGATAATTCAACAATATGCTTTTTCCGTCCAACTAACCAGATTTGATTATTATCATCATTATAACCAAGATCTCCAGTTCTGTGCCAAATAGTTCCATCCTTAATATCTCTAGCCCACGTTAAGTGGCCTCCAAATAACTTTTCGTCATCTCCAATAAGTCGAGAATAAACGACCGGCCCCGAAACAGATATCTCTCCTATAGAACTAATTCCCTTACCTAAAACATCTACAGCTAACGAATTATCAAACTCTTCAAATGAATCTTTGAATGTAAGAATTCTAATCTTAACTCCATCGACTGCTTTACCTAAACAAATACCATTACCTGATTTCGTTTCTGACTCGGTTAGTATAATATTATTAGCTTGATTTTGACAAAGTGGAAAACCTTCAGTTGCACCATAAACAAGGTGATATCCTCCATCAAATGGACGAGCAGATGATAAATGAGGCTCTATAATTCTAACAACTTCCGACGATACTGATTCCCCGCCAACATACAATCTCTCTAAACTGGGCATTGCTTGTTTAACGAGACCTTTTATGCTAACTGATTTAAGATAATTAGATAGATTTATCGCAGAGGGTGGAGATAAGAAACAGGCAGTTACTGACCATCTATTAACTGCGTCAACAATCTCTTGACCTGTTGTCTGTTTTGGTTTATTTGTGTGTAGAATTGAAGTTAATCCGATTAATGGATGTACAATTAAAGTCCCTGAACGTCCGAAAAATATATCTTCACTATTGATTCCTTCAGATTTAAGAAGGTTGATGTGTGAATGAAGCATGTTATGGTTGTAAATTACTCCTTTAGCAGGACCTGTAGAACCAGTAGTATATTTTACAAATACTGAACATTTACCCCAATCAACATCAAAATCGATAGAAAAATCAGAATTATTATTAGAATCTAAATAATATGACTTTATTTTATCCATAGGAATGAAATTATTGGAAATACTACGTAATCCAAGAAAATAACCAATTAACAAAATCTTACGGCTACCAATTAATGCATCAATTTTAGCTCGACCTAGAATTGCCCTGAATTGTTTTCTTCCATTACGACTTTTTAAATTGAAATTTGGAGGAAAAATTGGCACCACACCAAGTTTAATCATCCCATAAATCAGTATAATAAAATCAATGCTAGGCTTAATTAAAATTAAAGATTTGAAGCCTCTTTCAAATCCATTTCTAGATAAATAAATAGCCACTTTACTACTTTTCTGATCTAAGTCTCTAAATGAAATTTTATCATAATCATTGGTTTTTGGATTACGGAATACAAATGCAATTTTATCAGGATATTTTTCTGCCTTCTCATTGAGAAGTGATAAGATATTCATATTATTGCCTCGTGGCTATATCATCAACTGATTCAGATGTCTGCCCAACGAATTATCCGAATAAAATAATGATGATAAATATTGAGCCGTTAAAGAATGTATATTAGCATACTAATTGAATTAAACAATGAACTCAATTTGATTCCCTACATAGATAAAGAGTATTGTTAGAAAAAGCAGTTTAAGAGATTTAATCAACCCGGGATTAATAAAAAGTATTAATTGGAATTATTAATTTAATGTAGAATGATATTGGTTAAGAAGGATTCTCAACTAAGAAATCAATATAATCTAAAACCTCTTGATATTTATCATTGGGTATTTCTTTATATGATTGAGAAAACTTACTTTTTACACAAATTGCCACATGAGCATAGGGGTTTCTTCCACTAGGGTGATTCTTTGAAGGAGGTAATTTGCCGACCAGTTTATCTCCTGCTTCTTGTATATATGACCAAATCTTTTTGCTATTTTCTTCATTCATAATAACATCTCAGTGCGATATTTCGGAATCAATTAAGTCTATTTCAGATATGATAATGTCAATATTATCCTTTGATTCGGGCATATCTCTAGTATCTACAATTACTACAAACTCAACATTCCTTGGCTTTGGAGATAATCTTGTAGGACTAACGCGATATCTTACATATTCTCTCTTAACTACTCGCAAAGACCCTTTGCTCCCTAATATTGTCATCATCTCATTCAATGGAATATTTCCTTCAGTACTATAACTAGTAAGAATAAAAGTCGAAGAAATATTATCAATTAGTTCTTGAAACTCCTGCGCAGCTTTAGGTCGAGAATTATATGCACTTTTTCTTTCTGTACGCCAATCCAACCTTATAGCCGATTTAGTCCCTCTAGTAATTTTTTCAGGGAAATCGGGCTTGTCCCAAAGAGCGATGGAATTTAGTACATGGTAATTGGAACCATAGGGATGTTGGTTGTATGGAGGATCAAGATAAATAATATCTGGATCTTTTCCTAATATTTCAGTAAGTCTATTGACTAAAGTCCCTGCATCTTCACGAGTAGATATATTTTCTTTATTATTATTGAATAGAATAGGTGGTTTCAAAATTATATTAGAACATATTCGATATTGAGCTGTTCCGTTGCTACCACCCCATCCTCTATGAAATCCCTTGAATACCCCGCTTGTATTACTAACATATGAGGCTGAATATAGGAATGATGCCATTAGATAAGAAAACTCCGATTGAGTTATTTTATCGCCCTCAACCCATTCAGAAATCAACTCACGCATTGCATCAATTTTCATTCCATTTTTTCTCATGAAAAAGAGGCGGTCTTTATCATGATCTAAATTATCATCATTTGTTGGGCATAAATGTTTAGTGACATAATTCTCTACTGGAACAACATTATTCAATATATCAAACACCTTTTCAACACCACCTAAATTTTCGAACTTTGGTATCTCATTTAGAGCTACAGTCCCCATAGCAATCTGTTCAGAATACGGTTCCCAATCATTCGATAAAACCCTAAAACCAAGTTTTTTTGCAAATCTTGATACCACTGTACTACCTGAAAATAAGTCAACAAAAGTCCCATTTTCAATATTAGTTAACTTTATTGCCTGATGGATAAGATCTAGTAATTTTCTCTTGTTGCCAATATATGGTATTAATTGAGAAAAAACATACTCATCAGTATCTCGAGCGGCAGTTTTTCTAAGATGATGTAAAGTTACTTCGCCCATGACATCACCAGATACTATTGTGGTTTCGATGCATCCGTATAAGTGAAACGGTAGATGAAAGACAGTTGAAAAATAATTTTAGATAGGTATTCGTGGAGATACCCAGCGTTTCCAGACTGGAGGGATTAAACATGGCCACCAACATGCATAATATCCAGACGGTAATTCAGGAGCCTCGGGATGTGGCTGCAATTTCCAAAAAGGAACGCTTGCTTCTAGATGATGATGAGAGTGTCTGGTAAGTTCGAGTAATGACCAACGTGACCAACGTGATTCAGTATTCCATGAATGCATCATAGTTTGACGTTCATTTACGTCTCTCCTTAGCCCCCAATGACGAATATAATTGACATATTCTAAAGTTAGTATTGCTAGTAATGAAAGTATTATCCAACCAGATAAAAGTACTAAGCCATTTGAAAATGTCAGTAAAATCAAACCCGCCATTATTTGTAGAGAAAAATGTTGTATTGTAGGATTCCTCAGACCTTCTCGGCCTTTTTTATTGTGAACGCGTATTGAAGATATGAATTGTCCAGGAATTGTTCTTAACCAAAAAAGCCAAATTCCTTCATCTAACGTTGCACTAGCCGAATCTCGATTTGTAGCTACCCACTTATGGTGTACATGGTTATGCTCTGTAGTGAAATGGGAGTAATTGACGGAAAATAACAGAAGTCTAGCGAGAATCCAACCAGGACTCTTTGGTTTATGGTGACCGAGTTCGTGAGCAGTCACAATTGCAGAGGCTCCTGAACAAAGTCCTGTTGAGATTGCTGCTGTGATTAACCAAATATTAATTTCATTCTGTTGAAAAGCGAAAAAGAAAAACGAACCAATTACAAAAAAGTGCGATATCCCATGAATCCATAATAATATCTCAAATGGGGTGCCAGATTCTCTTGGTGGACGAGGAACCTTGCTTTTACCAAATAAAATATCTAGAAGTGGACTTATTCCCCAAATAAAAATCACACCCATTGCAGTGAAAAGTCCCCCCATCAGATTTCCAGTGATCACTAAAATAGGGCTAATTAAACCAAATAAATGAAAAATCCAAGGCTCTGGAGATATACTGTCCTTCACCATATACTGTACAATGAGGATATATTTTTAGCATTTTCCGAAATTATTCTATTGTAATTTCTTTTCTTTAATACCGAATAAAAATCGTGTTATTTTAGTTCGACGTACCAATTCAAAGAACAAATAGCAAGTTAAGAAAACAAATAAAGTTGAAAGTATGACAGCTGGATAGTTCTTTAGGCCCATATTTGTGGATATTCTAAGACCTGCAAATGTTAATGGCATGTGTACGATATAGAATGGGTATACTCCCTGATTTAGATATGATAAGTTTTTACTGGGTGTATTTAGTAGTTTAGAACCCCATGAAAATATTGTTAGACACCAAAACCAAGCATGAAAACTGTGTATTAGACACGCTAACATCGTCATTTTATTATGAAAAATACCGTCTTCTAACCACCCTCCGTCGACATAAGGGATACCAGATTCATGTTGTTGAATTCTTAACCAAACAAAACATATAGTGAGTATTAATGTAATGAATGTGATTGAAAAACGCTGTTTTTCAAGAAAATCATAATATTGTTCTTTTGCAATAATACAAATATATCCAAATGCAAAGAATCCAAAAAACCAAAACCATTCATATCCAACACCGATATATCCAGGAAACCAAGGTTTGAATAAAAATTCAGTAATGCTTAGAATAAACGGTAGTATTAAGAAAATTCCCAGGCACATAGGGGTTGTGAAGAAAGAACGAAGAAAACGAACTAAATCTCCATTAGGATATTTGCTTACATAGTGAAATATGGGTGTCATGAGCAATGAATATTGGAATAAATTCCAAAGGAACCAAAGATGGCCCAAAGCAATCAACTTACCAAAAATTGGTATCCAGAATACTAGAGAGCGCCAAATAATACCCAATGCAAAAGAAATTGATAGACTAACTGGATCACTACCTTCATCACCTAGAATTACAGAACCAACAAAACCCATTGTCCATGCTCCAAAAAACATAGGTATTAGCAAGCGTTGACTTCTCTCTTTGAGGAATAATTTCCAAGTTCGACTTTTGAATGCAAATGCAGTACCCATACCAGATATCATGAATAATGCTGCAAGTCTCCATTGATGCATCCAATGTAAAATCATGCTAGTAAATGATATTGATTCAGCAGTATAGTCATTACTTTCTTCTACGAACTCGAACTCATCTTTTTCACTTAATTCGTCAATATTAGGATTAATCTCTGCTCCATATGTAGACCAATAAACGCCTATAGCAACATGAAAAGGAATCAATAATCCAAAAAGAATCACTCTCAACCAATCAATATCGTATCTACGAACTTTGACAGTATCCATTGATAAAACCGGGAGACAAAATGCATATTATATTATCATAGTAAGAATTAGAATGTTATATCAAATGCCATCAAACAAATACCAACAATAAGGGCAGGAATAGTGGTATGAACTGTTGCCCAGATACTAGCTACTCGATGCCTCACGAGTAATGGGAAGAGTGCATCACCATCTTGACTGATGGCATTAGCCACAAGTGCTGGAAACGAGATTAAATCCTTAGTATATGCTGTAATAGCGATGATTTGCGGACCACATCCTGGAATTAATCCTATTGCAGCTGCAAGAATTACTGCTATAATTCCATCACCATAGAGGGCTAAATCAGCCTCTGCCATACCCGAAAACAACATAGAAAACTCAAATATAAGATAGGCTGACATTACCCAAAAAGTAACAAATGCAGTTTCACTTGCTGAATGAATCATTGTTTCGCGCATTGAATATAATTTATCACCAATTGATGCTTCAGAATCGTCACTAATCCAATTCTTTTGTGATATGTATAAAATTATAGATAACGATGTTCCAATCAAACCGATCCATGTAATAAAGCCATCAAGTGTCAAGGGATTATAACTGATTTCGAGAGCGAAATCTGCATCTTGAGCGCTCCAAACTAACAGTAAAATTGCAAATATCAATCCAAGAGAGGTTACAATCCACCAAACAGTGTAGCCTTGATGAAGTAGAAAATATCCCCATCCTGTTTTTTCTTCTCTTCCGAGGTCATCGAAGACTTCTCTCATATTTTCATTATTTCCATTTTGAATGATGGTCCGAGATGGAGAATTATCATTATAATTTGAACTGAATTTACCTAATGGGTTACTGGGCGTTATCTTCAAACCATCAACAAGATAGCCCCAAGAAATTCCGATGACTAAAGAGATAATATGAACTGCTATTACAGGAGCAATAAATGATGGATCAGTAAATGCTGCGCCGATTAAAACGAATGCTGCGTCGCCTAAAGTAGCAATAAGGGTCGCTATTACAGTTCCATAAGTAACGTAACCACGAGCGTACATTGGCATCATTACGATAGCACCTCCACACCCTGGAGTAATACCCATAAGGGCTCCAATTACCGGTTGCCAAGCAGTATTTGCTCTGATCGTATCAACAAATCTACCCGCACTTATGTACTGTAACCAACTGAAAAATAGAACCATTGCAGCTACAAAAACGGTCACTGCAAGGAATGCGTCCCGCATGCTGACAACAATAATTTCGAATACTTCCGTCGAGGTTACCATTAACTTCACTCCTCAGAAAATATGGAGTTTGTATAATTCACAAAATTGGGTATATTAGTTATAATAGCCGTTAAACAGAATATTATTGCAGCTACTAAAGCAATCATTGAACCGCTTCCTGTATCATTTTCGGCAGAGAGATACAGACCTAATAGGACCGAACTAAGTCCAAAAAATTGTGTCCATAACATACACGAACGGAAACTTTTTCCAACCAATTGTGCAGTAGCCGCAGGAGTGACAAGTAATGATGTAACTAGTAAAGCACCTACAACTTGAACCATACTTACAACTACAGCAGCCGTCACTACACTAAATAATAGACCAATTGAACGTACAGGGATGCCTTGAATTGCAGCAGCCAGAGGGTCTACCGTGATTGCAAGTAAACCAGTCCTTATCACGAACAAAATGAGGAAAGAAGTTATACAAATAATTGAAATAAGATCTAAGTCTGATGCATCAATCAAAAGTAAATTTCCAAAGAGATACCCCTCAATGTCTGTGGTAATACCTCCGCCGTTCATACGCAAAACAACAAGCCCCAATGCTAACATTCCAGTAAGAAAGATTGCAATTGAAGCATCACCAGTAAGTATTTCTCTGGATTGAAGTTCATAGATAATGATTGAGGCAATAATACTGAAAACTAATGCATACCACAAAGGAGATGTCGCCCCTAATACAACTCCTATGGCAACACCACCAAAAGAAACGTGAGCTAAACCATCTCCAATAAGTGCGAGATTTCGGATTAGTAAAAATGTACCTAATAGTCCCGCAACTATTGTTACAATTATTGCTGAAATCGTCGCTCTTTGGAACATTTCCATAGTAAAGAAGTAAGGGAATATCTCGCCAGGAACTACAGGCGCTACAAATTCTAATAATGGTGTGAAGATTCTCATTAAAAATTCTCCAGGAGAAAATGAAGTGGGAAGAATACTCATGAATGCACATCCTCAGAACTAGGAATCGTTTGAATATTTACTGGACTTTCATGAGTAGGGGTTATTCCTCTTAAACCTGCTAATGTCTCCAAATCAGGGAAAAGATTTGTAGGGCCATCAAACCTAATTTTTTCTTCTAAGAAAATCATTCTATGAGTAGTTTGGCGTATTGCAGTTAAATCATGAGACACCATTAGAATTGTCTTTCCAGAATCATGGCATAGTTGATCTAATAGTTTCAATAAGGAATTTCTAGCATCACGGTCCATACCTACTAAAGGCTCATCCAATAGAATAAATTCTGCTTCAGTAGCGAGTGCTCTGGCAATTACTGCACGTTGTTTCTGACCACCAGATAAACGGGATACATCCACATTCTCTACATCTTCTAAACCTACCATTTTGATAGCTTGTGAAACCTTTTGATTCTTTCCATATGACCAAGAGAATATATTTTCACCGCTAACAGTCCCTAATCTTACTAATTCTCTGACAGTTAACTTCACTTGACGCGGCAAATAAGATGCTGCTTGTGATACCCAACCAATTCTTCCGAAGAAATTTCTTGGATTAGGAACACCGCCATAGATTGATACTGACCCTTTGTGTGGCTTTAAAACTCCTAGTATTGACAAAAGAAGTGTTGATTTACCACTCCCATTAGGGCCAACGAGACCTATGAATTCACCCTTATGGACTGTTAAATCAACATCCTTGAGAACTATTTTGCCTGAACGAATTACTGATAAATTGTTTACCTCTAGAATCGGAGGATCACAACATTCTTCTTCAGTTGTCTTCATTTGCACATTAATCCTACCTTGATGACTATTGTTCGCATCGATGGGGCATTGTTAAAATCTAGTACGCTTAGAATGTAAATATTCTAAAAACAAGTTACCTATCAACGCTACAAAAACTCCTGCAACGAAGATAATAGGCAACAAGTCTACGTTGTGCAAATTATAACCTCAACAAATAATTAAAAATTATTAATTAGCATCCGCATCCAGAAATAATATTCTCTAGATTCTTATTCATCATTGATAGATAATTGTCACTAGAATCGCTAGGTGCCATTTCCATTGTGTAAAGAATCTCTAGTGAAACTCCTGTTTGCTCAACTATAGAATTGACAGCTGTTTGATCTGTATATTCCTCAACGAAAAGAACAGTGATTCCTTTCTCTTCAATACTCTCTACAACTTCAGCAATATCAGCAGGTGATGGTTCACCTTCTGGATCTAATCCATGTAATGTAATAATATCAATATCATATTGTACAGACATGTATGAATATGCATTGTGGTTTGCAACAATTGTCTTGTCCTGTCCTGCCATATCGCAAGTTCCATCTTCTCCGAAAGCTGCTGTGAATCTCTCATGTAGACCCATCAATTGAACACTATAAGAAGCAGCATTTTCAGTGAATACAGAGGTACCATTAGGGAATGTTGAACTTAATGAATCTAAAACAACATTAACTTGTGCTTCGAAAGCAATAGGACTTAGCCAGCTGTGTGGATCATATGTGAAGCCATCTTCATCGTCACCTGCACCAATTTCATCATCATCGTCACCATGGTCGTCATGGTCATCGTCACCGTGGTCGTCATGGTCATCGTCACCATGGTCGTCATGATCATCATGATCGTCGTGTCCGCCATCACCCATTACAATATACATTTGAATATCATTAGGTAAAACGAATCCATAATCGCCTTCTGCCTCAATATGGATAACAACTGCTCCCATTGCGTGGTGTTCCTCTTCATCAGAATGATCGTCTCCACCAGGACCGCTGTTAGCTGCTGTCCACATCAAGCCAGCAGCTTGACAGTCGGATTCAGTTGTAAGGCTCGTATCTACTGTATGAGTATTCATGTCATAGCAGACCATTTCATCATGATCGTCGTGGTCATCATGAGCATGGTCCATTTGACTCCAAGGGAATCCACCACAGCCAGTATCTAAGTCAGTAGCATTCGCGCTGTCAGCAGATAGTGCATCGGCCTCAGTTTCAGCAGCGAAAGTTGATTGGCAATAATATAGTTCTTCAGAGTTCCATGTCCAATCATATTTGGACCAGAGTCCTGGATTGAAAGAGTCTGCTCCATTCTCAGCAACAGCCCACATCTCATCATTATCATAATGAGTGATAGTATTACTATTCCAGGAATCAGAATCTATAACTTGACTTGAGTTCCATTCATCAATCCATTCACCTTCAATAGAAATTGCCTCAAAGAAAGAAAGTGTATGTGCAACTAGTTCAGCATGGATTTCTGGTAGAACATGCTCATCATGCCCTAACCACATGTCCCCTGCAGCTTCGCACTCTTCCTCGGTTGATTCGTAGTTTTCATGTGTTTCTTCGTCATGGCACATCTCTTCACCATGGTGGTCATCGTGGTCGTCATCTCCAGTCCACATGTGGCCTGCAGCCTCACAATCTTCTTGAGTTGATTCGTAGTTTTCGTGAGTTTCTGTGTTGTGGCACATTTCTTCATCAGAATGATCGTCTCCACCAGGGCCGCTGTTAGCTGCTGTCCACATCAAGCCAGCAGCTTGACAGTCGGATTCAGTTGTAAGGCTCATATTTACTGTGTGAGTATTCATGTCATAGCAGACCATTTCATCGTGGTCATCGTCACCGTGGTCATCTTCATCATGGTCATCTCCATGGTCATCGTGACCATGGTGGTCGTGGTGGGCATGCCCACCAAGCATCTTCAGAACAGCCATATTGAAGTCTTCGTCATGCTCTGACTCAAACTCTAAAATGTGCTCTCCCTCTTCCATGTGGAATACTTGGATACTAGTGTCAGCAGGGCAAGCCTCTGGGTTTTCGAATGTCATCTCAGCTTCAGCGTGTTCGTGGTCATCGTGGTCATCGTGGTCATCGTCACCGTGGTCATCATGGTCATCGTCACCGTGGTCATCATCACCGTGGTCATCATGGTCATCGTCACCGTGGTCATCGTGGTCATCATCACCGTGGTCATCGTGGTCATCATCACCGTGATCATCGTGGTCATCATCACCTTGGTCATCATGGTCATCATCACCGTGGTCATCATGGTCATCATCTCCGTGGTCATCATGATCATCGTGATCGTCAGATACC
>Ga0213861_10003743_pt1 | contig 12535 bp, 11 predicted proteins | sample PICome_4_FD_160110 | JGI IMG/M metagenome (GOLD analysis project Ga0213861, IMG submission 160110) | Coastal seawater microbial communities near Pivers Island, North Carolina, United States - PICO131 | ecosystem: Environmental > Aquatic > Marine > Coastal | place: USA: North Carolina...
CGGCCTTGCCGATGGACAGATCGATGCCGCGGATGATCTCGGCCTTGCCAAAGCTCTTCTTGAGGCCCGTCAGTTCAAGTGCGGGTGTGCTCATGATTTGCCTCCTGCTGTATTTGCTGCGTTCCAGGCTTCCTTCATGGCCGGTGCTGTCATCCGCATGATGCCAAAGCCTACGGCCGTCACGACAACTGCGATGATCCATGGCATGATGGTGTGACTGTCAAAAGTCATCCAGAACACCGTCATCTCATCATCCCCCGTCGCCGCATGGCGGAAATGAAAGACCATCTCGACCAGCGCACACAGACCAAAGACACCGATAGCCGCCGGGATCAGCGTCTTGATATAGGGCACCACCAGCAGATTGGCCTTGCCCAGTTTGAACGCCGGCACATGCATCATCAGCAATCCTGCCAAGCCACCGGGAAAGAACATCACCGTGGCCACAAACAAGGTGCCCGCATAAAACGCCCAAAGTTCAGTCTGAAGGCTGAGCACGGTTTGCAGCAGGGTGAATGCAATCGCCCCGATGATCGGCCCAAAGAAGAAACCGACACCGCCCAGGAAGGTCACCAGCAGGATCACACCGGATGAGGCTGTGTTCAGGTTCTCTTCGGTCAAGATTTCATAGTTGATCGCGAATAGACCGCCCGCGACACCGGCAAAAAAGCCCGAGGCGACAAAGCTGTAGAAACGTACCCAACGTGCGGAATAGCCCAGAAACTCTGCCCGTTCGGGGTTGTCACGTACCGCATTGGCCATCCGGCCCACCGGCGTGCGCGACCACAGATACATCAGAACGGCAGACACCAGTACCCAGAAGGATGTCAGATAATAGACGTCGATCTGCTGAAGGAACTCGTTGCCGAAAAACGGCATCGCATAGGTCCGGTCCCCCGAGATCCCCTCTTCGCCACCAAAGAAGGCGACGATAATCACCGAACAAGCGGCAATCAATTCGCCCACACCCAGCGAGATCATGGCGAAAACCGTGCCCGCGCTGCGGGTTGAAAACGCGCCCACAATCATCGCAAGCCCCATGCCAAACAGCCCGCCAAAGATCGGCAGCACCGGCAGCGGCATCGCGGCAAACAGATCGGACATGTTCATGATGTGCATACAGGCGAAACCGCCCACACCGGCATAAACCGCATGGCCAAAGGACAGCATGCCCCCCTGCCCCAGCAACATGTTATAGGCCAGCGCAAAAACGACGGTGATCCACATCTGGTTCATGATCGTCAGCGCCGAATTCGACGTAAAGATATAAGGCATCGCCATCAGCGCAATCGCCGCAACGATCCAAGGCCCAATGGTGATTGTCATGGAACCTGCACGCATCCGCTGTGCCGGTTTGGTCGGGTCTGTTGTGATCTGATCAGTCATGATTCACGCTTTCCGAAAAGGCCTGCTGGGCGGAAGATCAGGATCAGCACCATCAGGATATAGGGCAGAATGTCTGCAATCTGTGGGCTGGTCACCGTCCACAAATCCCGCAGGGCACTGTCGCCCAGGTTTTCAGGCGTCGCGATACCGATCCCGTTCAGGATGTCAGACATCGCGATGTTATAGGATTTGGCAAAGGTCGTGATCCAGCCAATCAACAGCGAGGCCACCAGCGCGCCCCACAAGGACCCAAGCCCCCCGATCACGATGGTCACAAACACGATGGAGCCAAGGACAAAGGCCATGCCGGGGAAGGTACCCAGCACCGGCCCGGCAATCACACCGGCAACACCGGCCAGCGCCGTGCCCACGCCAAAGACCCCCATAAAGATCAGCGGCACATTGTGGCCCAGGGCCTCAACCGTGCGCGGATAGCTCAGCGCGGCCTGAATGATCATACCGACCCGCGTCTTGGTCAGGATAAACAGCAACCCGATAAAGATCGCAATCGAGATGAAGATCATGAAAATCTTGAATGCGGGAATAGAGTTTCCTGCAATGGAAAAGGCCGTGAAATCCAGCACCTCTGGCACCGAATAAGGCATCTGGTTCTTGCCCCAGATGAACTGCACCAGTTCTTCGATGAGCAGGGCCAAACCAAAGGTAAAGATCAGCTCAGGCACGTGTCCATATTGGTGTACCCGTCTCAACCCGTATCTCTCTACGCCTGCGCCAATCACCCCGACGATCAGGGGTGCCAGCAAAAGGCCCATCCAGAACCCCAAGGCGATACTGATCTGATAGGCGAAATACGCCCCCAGCATGTAAAAGCTCGCGTGCGCAAAGTTGAGCACGCCCATCATAGAGAAAATAAGCGTCAGGCCGGCCGAAAGCATGAACAACAGCAATCCGGTCACAAGCCCGTCGATCAAATTGACGAGGATGAGTTCCATCGGTCCCCCCAGAGGGTTAAGGTGTAGTCGGGAAAAATAACCCGCCGCGCGATTGCGCAGCGGGCCTGATAAGGCGCTTTATGGGCGCTTCATCTCACATGTTGTCGGGCTGTCCATCGATGCCATCTTGACCGTCGATTCCACAACAACACCGTAGTCGGAGTTGTCATAGGTAAAGGTCACGCCTTCGTTGGTATGCGCCTGAATGTGCATATCCTGGATCAACTGGTGATCCTGTGGACGCATGAACAGTTTGGAACCCCACATGCTGTCGAACTCCATGCCTTCCAATGCACTGGCCACTGCGACGACGTCGTCTGCGGTGCCCGCTGTATTGATTGCCTGTGCCAGCATGCCGATCACGTTGGAAATCCGGCTTTGGTCTACGTTGCCGTCAGGATACTTTTCCTTGTAGGCCGTGTAGAATGCTGCCGCTTCTGGCGTTGGGGGTGGGTTGATCTGGCCTTCGCCAATCAGACGGATCACGCCCTTGCCGCTTTCGCCGAATGCTCCGGTAATACCGGAGCCCGCCGCGTAGTAAGTATAGATCGGACCGGTAAAGCCGTTGTCGATGATCGACTTGCCCAGACCCAGCATGTCCGCACCCCAGTTGCCCGTGATGACAGCATCCGCACCAGAAGCCACAATTTTGCGGGCATAAGGTGTGAAGTCCTTAACCTTGCCGATCGGGTGCAGTTCGTTGCCGACGATCTCAACATCAGGGCGCTTGGCCGTCAGGTTGGCAACCGCCGCTGCGGCCACAGCCTTACCGAACGAATAGTCCTGACCGATGATATAGACTTTCTTCATGTCCTCGTTCTGGGCCATGACGTCTGTCAGCGCGTCCATCTTGATGTCCGCATTGGCGTCAAAACGGAAGTGCCAGAAGTTGCACTTGTCATTGGTCAATGCCGGATCAACGGCCGCATAGTTCAGGAACAGAACGCGGCTGTCCGGGTTCCGCTTGTTGTGCTTGTCGATCGCCTCTGTCAGGGCGTTCGCAACACCCGAAGAGTTACCCTGAGCGATAAAGCGGATGCCCTGGTCAATCGCGACCTGCAGCTGGATCAGCGATTCCTTGGGGCTGATCTTGTTGTCAAAGCCGACAACCTCGAACATCTGACCGTCCAGAACGCCACCGTTCTGGTTGACCATGTAATCAGCGGAAAATTCAAACTGATGCAGACCATTGGTACCCGTGCTGGCAAATGGACCGGACAGCGGGTCAATAAAGGCAATTTTGATATTCTCGGCAAAGGCAGCGCTTGCGCCAATGACAAGTGACAATGCGGAAACCGCACCAATCTTGGTGATATTCTTCATATATTCCTCCCTAAGCTGACCACTTTGACGTTTCTTTTTATGTCTCGGGTCATGCCAAAGAGTTGCATACCCCCATTTAAAGTCAAGGCTTCTAAGGGGTTGTTTCCCAGCGTCACTTTATCAGGTTTTACAAGGGTTTCCCCGCCTTTGGGATCAGCTGAAACAGCCCCGTTAAGGCATGAAAAAACATGTTAACCAATTGTTGTTATTCATAAAAAAATGACCTTTAGGGCCTAGGTCACCGCATAGATTTTAGGCGCAACCAACACCTAACGTCCAATTTTCAGGCGGTTTTTTCACAAAAACCTGCAAAGATTTTCTTGAAAAAAATAGTCACTGAAATTTTCGATGTTCCGCTCTGCGAAACCAGCGTCCGTCGCACCTGCGATCCCTCTGGATGGAATCGGATCCACGTCAGGCGTTGGCGCTCATCATCTTGGCCGCCTTGATCAAAAGCGGCCCATAGACCGTCTCAAGCTGCTTTTTTTTGACCCGAAACGACGGCCCGCCGACGTTCAATCCATAGACCCGGCCACCGCCCAATGAATAGACCGGCACCGCGATCCCGTTCACATCGCTCAGCCATGTGCCATAGCCGGTGCAAAAGCCCTTATCGTCAAATTCTGCCAACGCATCTGCCAGTTGTGCGCGCCCATCTGCCTCGACTTGACCGCCCTGCTTGCGCGCAATGGCAAAGACGCTTTCGCGTTCATCCTCTTGCATCCCCACCAGAATGGCGCGGCCGATGGCAGAATGAAAGATCGGCAGGCGCGATCCGATCCGGATCGCCAATGTCACTCCTTCGCGGGAATTTGACGTCGCAAGATAGACCGCGTCCAGCTGATGCTGCTCTGCCAATGCGACCGTGATATACGAATTCGGCCCGTCGCGCAGCGCGCGCATTTCCTGTTTCACCCGGTCGCCGATATCCATTGACGCCAGCACACTAAAGCCAAGGTTCAGCACCCCGGCACTCAGCCGGTAGGTGCCGGCACGGTTGTCGGTGGCCAGGTAATCCAGCTCGCATAATGTATGTGTCAGCCGTGAAACCGTTGCCTTAGGCAGGCCGGTACGCGCGGCAATATCGCTGTTGGTCAGGTTCGGCTCATTCGCCTCGAAACACCGCAATATCTCAAGCCCCCGCGCCAGCGCGGTGACAAAATTGCGGTCCTTGTCTTCGGTTCCGTCCGTGGCGAAATCATCCATACTGCGTCACCCCCGGCGCAGGGCATCAAGCCCGTGCTGCGCAAAGACCGGCACGAATTCACCCAGTTTCAGGGCACGTTCAGGATTCGACGCATTGCCATCCAGACCACGTTTCAGCACGCCCTGAATGATCCCCGCCATGCGGAAGAAACAAAATCCCAGGTAATATCCAAAGTTATCAATCCCGCTCAGCCCCCGCCGCTCGCAATATTTCGCGATGAATTCCTCATCCGACGGCAGGCCCAGTGCCGCACGGTCCAATCCGCCCATGCCGCGCCCTTCGGTGCCTGCGGGCAATTGCCACTGCATGATCACCGCCGCCAGATCCGCAAAGGGATGGCCGATGGTCGACAGCTCCCAATCCAGCACCGCGCGACAGTCAGTGGTCACCGCGTCAAAGATCATATTGTCCAGACGGTAATCGCCATGCACCAAGGTGCGCTGCCCATCATCGGCGGGCTGTGCCTCGACCAGTTCAACCATCAGCGCATCCATCGCCGGATTGCTCTGCGTCTCAGAGGCGCGGTACTGCTTGGACCAGCGCGCGACCTGACGTTCAAAATAGTTGCCCGGCGGGCCGTAATCGCTCAGCCCGACGGCATCAATATCCACCTCATGCAATGCGGCCAGCACGCGGTTCATGTCGTCAATCACGCCCGCACGGTCCGCCTTGGTCAGGTCCGGCATCGCAGGTTCGTTGAAATTGCGGCCCGGCACATGGTCCATGATGTAAAACATCGACCCGATGACATCATCATCTTCGCACAGCAAATGCATCTTGCTGACCGGCACGTCCGTACCCGCCAGCGCCTTTTGCACGCGGTATTCGCGGTCCACCGCATGGGCTGATTTCAACAACACCCCCGGCGGTTTACGCCGCAGCACATAGTTGTGCGCGGGCGTTTTCAACAAAAAGGTCGGGTTTGACTGTCCGGTCTGGAACTTTGAAACTTCCAGCGGTCCCTCAAACCCGGGCAGGTGATCTTTCAGATAGCTGCTGACGGCCGCTTCATCGAGTGTTTGTGTATCCGCGCTCATGATATCTCCTCAGCTATAGCTTAACAGTCTGGCACCCTCGGGTGTGGAAAAATGCGGTGTTGCGTTGAATTCATTCAGCGAAAACGACGCCCCCGAGAACATGAAACGCGTCATGGCCGTGTTCTTGATCTGCAGGTTCAGGTTCATCATCTGCCGGTTCGGTGCCCCCAGCGCCATGGCTGTCATCTGGCCGATGACCCCGCCGGATGACACCACCAGCACCCGCTTGGCTTCGGTCTTTACGGCAAAGGCCCGCGCTGCCTCAACCCGTGCGACAAACTCTTCATAGGTCTCAGACGCGCCGTCAAATGCGGCGTCTTGCCAGTCAAACACCGTCTCGCGCAGGGTGCGGAAATGCACCTTGCGGTCACCTTTGACCAGTTCGGGCACCTTGCCCTTGAACCGCGCATGCAGCAGATCGCCAAAGTCATATTCATTGAACCCTGCGTGTTCCTCACCGCCCTGTTCAAATCCCATGGACGTCAGCGTTTCCTTTTGCCGCTGCAATGTGCCGGTGACCAGACGGTCCGGCACCCAATCCATCTGCCGCAGCAAGGCACCGACAGTCCGTGCCTGGGCATGGCCCAGATCGGACAGAACATCGTAATTGTCCTGCCCAAAAGACGCCTGCCCATGGCGTATGACCAGAAGTTCGGCCACCTTACAGGAACTCGGCTGCCAGCTTCTTGCCAGCTGCCAGATATTCCCGTTCCATCCGGTCGACAATCGCACCCGCAGGCCCGACCGATTTGATCGCGCCGATGCCCTGACCAGAGCCCCAGATGGTTTTCCACGCTTTTGGCTTTTCGCGGTCGGTGCCAAAGTCCATGGATGACGCATCTGCCGTCGGCAGATTGTCAGGGTCCATTCCCGCCGCCTTGACAGACCCCTTGAGGTAATTCCCCCAGACCCCGGTAAAGAGCGACGAATAAACGATGTCCTCCGCACCGGACTCTACGATCATGTCCTTGTAACCCTGATCGGCATTCGCCTCATCCGTGGCGATAAACGGCGATCCGGTATAGCCCAGATCCGCGCCCATGGCCCGCGCACCCAACAGGCTTTCGCCCGTGGCAATGGAGCCGGACAGGGCCACCGGCCCGTCAAACCACTCGCGGATTTCGCGCATCAGGGCAAAGGGCGATTGTTGGCCCGCATGGCCACCGGCACCTGCCGCCACGGCGACCAGACCATCGGCACCCTTTTCAATGGCTTTCTTGGCAAACCGGTTGTTGATGATGTCATGCATCACGACCCCGCCGCACGAATGCGCCGCCTCGTTCACCTCAACCCTTGCGCCCAGGCTAGTGATCCAGATCGGTACCTCGTGTTTGACACAGATTTCCAGATCACGCTCCAGCCGCGCGTTTGAACGGTGCACAATCTGATTTACCGCATAGGGTGCGGCGGGCCTGTCGGGGTTGGCCTGATTGTGGCGGTCCAGTTCTTCCTTGATGCGGGTCAGCCAGGTGTCCAGCATCGGATGTTCGCCTTCGCCCTCACGGGCATTCAGCGCCGGAAAGGACCCGACGATCCCCGCCTTGCATTGCGCAATCACCAGTTCGGGAACCGAAATGATGAACAAAGGAGAAGCAATCAAAGGAATGCGCAAACCTTGCAGCGCGCTTGGCAGATGTGAATCGTCGCGGGGCATATACCCTCCAAAGTGGTTCATGTTGACAGTCAGGGGGCGGCTGAACCCGCCCCTCTTGTTCGCAAATCGCAAGGTTCAGAGAACCTCGAACAGGCCCGCAGCGCCCATGCCGCCGCCCACACACATCGTGCAGACCACGTATTTCGCACCGCGCCGCTTGCCCTCAATCAGCGCATGACCAACCATGCGCGCACCTGACATGCCGTAGGGATGACCGATGGAAATCGCACCGCCATTCACATTCAACAGCTCATCAGGAATACCCAGAACATCGCGTGACTGGATCACCTGCACGGCAAAGGCTTCGTTCAATTCCCACAGGCCGATGTCATCCATCGTCAGCCCATGCGCCTTGAGCAAGGCAGGCACCGCATAGATCGGGCCGATGCCCATCTCGTCGGGTTCGCACCCTGCGGCCATCACACCGACATAGCGGCCCAGCGGCTGCAGGCCCAATTGCTCGGCCTTCTTGGCCTCCATGACCACCGACGCCGATGCACCATCCGACAATTGCGAGGCATTGCCGGCAGTAATGAACTTGCCTTCCTTGATGTGGATACCGTCCTTATGCACCGGCTGCAGCCCGGCAAGGCTTTCTGCAGATGTGCCGGGGCGGTTGCCCTCATCCTTTTCCAGCGTGACCTCATGTTCGCTGATTTCCTTGGTCTCACGGTTCTGCACCATCATCTTGGAGGTCAGCGGCACGATCTCGTCGTCAAACTTGCCCGCTTCTTGCGCCAGATGCGTCAGTTCCTGCGAGCGTGCGGCATATTCATCCTGACGTTCGCGGCTGACGCTATAGCGCTCGGCGACGGTCTCTGCTGTTTCCAGCATCGACATGTAGATTTCGGGCTTGTTCTGCATCAGCCATGGATCGGCCTTGACCCGCATCTCTGGCGTTTGCACCATTGAGATGCTTTCGACGCCGCCGCCGATGGCCACGTCCATTCCGTCCATGACAACCTGCTTGGCCGCCGTCGCAATCGCCATCATGCCAGAGGCACATTGACGGTCCAGCGACATACCCGCCACGCTGACCGGCAGGCCCGCGCGGATGGCGGCCTGACGGGCAATATTACCGCCCGAATGGCCCTGCTGCAAAGCGGCACCCAGAATGACATCCTGCACCATGGCCGGATCAATCCCCGCCCATGCCACGGCATGCTCTATCGCATGAGCCGCCAGCGCCTGTGGCGTGGTGTTGTTAAAAGCGCCGCGATAGGCTTTGCCGATAGGCGTCCGGGCGGTCGATACGATGACTGCGTCACGCATATGTCTTCTCCTTTGAATTTGATTACCAATCCAGCTTCAGGCCACGGGCCGATGCTGCATTGAGGGCGTATTTCTTGGTCTGGCTAAAGGCGTCTTGCAATTCTTGCTGTCCCGAAGGATCGCTCATTTCCGCAAATCGGGCGGCCACGGCTTCGGGTGTGTTGTCATCATCCAACAGGGTGATGCCTTGGGTCTCATAGACCCGCGTCTGGGCAAAACTGCCTGCCCCTGCACCCAGAATGAACCGGCTCGGCGCATCCTCCGACACCAGATAAAGCAGGCCGGGCGTGATTGTTTCGGGTGCCAGCAGTGCCGCAGCTTCGGCGGGCAGCAGCTCTTCGGTCATGCGGGTCGCGGCCGTCGGGGCCAGGGTATTGACGCGGATATTGTCACGCGCGCCTTCCATGTGCAGCACATTCATCAGCCCCATCATCGCCGCCTTGGCTGCCCCATAGTTGGACTGGCCAAAGTTGCCATAAAGACCGGAGCCCGAGGAGGTGAACACGATCCGCCCGTATTTCTGTTCGCGCATGATCGGCCAGCAGGCATGGGCCACATTGGCTGACCCGATCAGATGCACATCCACAACTTTGCGAAAATCGGCCATGTCCATCTTGGCGAATGTCTTGTCGCGCAGGATACCGGCGTTATTCACCACGATATCCACGCGGCCCCATGCGGTCATGGCCTGTGCGACCATATCAATCACACCGTCCTCATCAGAGACATCGCAGCCATGTGCCATGGCGTCGCCGCCCATGGCGATGATCTCTGCCACCACGGCATCTGCCGCCTCTGACGATGATCCCGTGCCGTCGCGTGACACGCCAAGGTCGTTGACAACGACCTTGGCCCCGCGCGCCGCCAGTCCCAATGCATGGCTGCGTCCCAAACCCGTTCCCGCGCCGGTTACAATGGCGACGCGCCCATCAAATCTTATCTCAGCCATCAGTGCAGCGCCTGTTCAAAAATGTTAGGTCCCGACATCACATTGATGCCACCGCTCACCGGAATGATCGCGCCGGTCACATAGGCACCACCGCGCCCGCAGAGAAACAGCATACAGCCCGCAATGTCTTCGTCACGGCCCACGCGCCCGACCGGAACATCCTTGCCCACCTTCTCGCGCATATCTTCGTCATGGGTGGCAAAGGCGGTCATCTTGGACACAAACGGCCCCGGTGCCAGCGCGTTCACAGTCACATGTTTACCAGCCAGCTCTTTACCCAGGATCCGCGTCATATGGTGCACAGCTGCCTTGGACATGGAATAGGAATAGGCCCCGTCGCCCATTTCCCGCTCGCCCATGACAGAGCCCACGTTGATCACCCGCGCCGGGTCATCGACCGTGCCAGAGGCGGTCAACATCGGCAGCAGTTTCTGCGTCAGGTCAAACATGCCCGCCACATTCACGTTCATCACCTTTTCCCACGCCTTGTGCGGGAATTCGCCCAGGGGCGCGCCCCAAGTGATGCCGGCATTGTTCATCAGGATATCAAGTTTGTCGGTCCGCTCTTTCACGGCCGCGACCAATGCATCGACACCCGCCTCGCTGCCCACATCACCGGCAAAACCGATCGCCTTGCCGCTGGCCCCCAACGCGTTCAACTCTGCCGCGACTGCTTCGCAGGCATCGCCTTTGCGGCTGGCCATCAAAACAGTCGCCCCCGCCCGCACCAGCGCCTCGCAGGCCATACGCCCAATGCCCGTCGCCCCGCCGGTGACCAGGGCCACCTTGCCGTCCAACCCAAATAACGTCTGGATATCCATCAAAACCCCCTCGCTGCTGCGATTTTTTCGGCGTGGTAGGAATAATCCCCCAGCCATTCTGCGCCCACACGGGCGCGTTTCATGTAAAAGCCCATGTCATAGGCATCGGTCATCCCGATGCCGCCATGCATTTGCACACCTTCGATCACCGCCAGTTTCGCGGTATCGGTCGCGCGCGCCTTGGCCAGCGATACCGCCAGTTCGGCACCCTCGGGATCACTGTCCAGCATCCGGCCCGCATTCAGGATGGCACTTGCCGTCACCTCGATCTCGCACCACAGATGCGCGGCGCGGTGTTGCAGCGCCTGAAAGCGGCCAATCTCGACCCCGAATTGCTTGCGCTCTTTCAGATAGCCGACGGTCATGTCAAAGGCACCCGCCGACAGCCCGGTCATTTCAGCGGCCAGCGCCGCCTGCCCCGCCTGCAAGGCCGGTTTCAAAACCTGCATCGCATTGTCGACGGCACCCAGAACGTCTTCGCCCGTTGCCTCAACATCATCGAATGTGATCCGCGCCGCATCGCGGGCGTCAATCATATTGGAGGCGTTGCGCTGCACGCCCGCACGATCCGCCGGAATATCAAACAGGGTCAGCCCGTTTTCTGTGCGTGCCAGCACCAGCAAACGATCCGCCAAAGCGCCATCCACCACGAACTGCTTTTTGCCGTTCAGACGGAAACCATTGCCATCTGCCTTGGCCTGCAAGGCCGTCGCTTCGGGGTCAAACTTGATCCCCTCATCCACCGCCAAAGCGTAAGTGGCCTCGCCCGAGGCAATCCGGCCCAATGCCTCCACTGCCCGCGCATCTGACACCTGACGCAGCGCGGTCGCCGCGATCACCGCGCTTGAGATAAACGGCGAGACCGCCAGCGTCTTGCCCATTTCCTGCGCAATCACATTGGCCGCCGCATAGCCCATATCTGAGCCGCCTGCGTCTTCGGGGACCAGTACACCGGCCCAGCCCATATCGGCCATCTCTTGCCACAAGGCCCGGTCAAAGGTCTGCCCCACATCGCGCATTTCGCGGAACTTGGACACCGGGGCCGCACCATCCAGAAACCCACGCGCCATATCGGCCAGCATGGTTTCTTCTTCTGTCATTACCAGTTTTGTCATCTGTATGATCCTACGCCGGAAGCCCAAGCACACGCCGCGACACGATGCTCAGCATCACCTCGCTCGTGCCGCCTTCGATTGAGTTTGCCTTGGTGCGAAGCCAGTCGCCCGCGCGGTTGCCCAAGGGCCCGTCCCATTCCAGGGCATCCGAACCACCCGCTGACATCATCAGCTCGTGACGCTGTTTGTTCAGCTCTGTGCCCATGTATTTCAGCATGGCAGATGCATCACCGGCCCCCTGCCCCGCCCCGGACTGATCCTTGTAGCGTTCCAGCGTCAGACCGATCGCAAGGCTGTCAATCTCGCAGCGCAGCGCATCGGCGCGCAAGGTGGCACCCATATCTTCCATCGTATCCGACAAGACCGCCCCCAGGGCACGACCACCGCCCAGACCCTGACCACCGCCAGAGATCATCTCGCGCTCATGGGTCAGCAGGTATTTGGCGACGTCCCAGCCTTTGTTTTCTTCGCCCACGATCTGTTCCTTGGGAATGACCGCATCGGTGAAAAACGTCTCGCAGAACGGGGAAATACCGCTGATCATCTTGATCGGGCGCGTCTCTACTCCGGGCTGTTCCATATCACACAGCAGAAACGAGATACCCTTGTGCTTGGGTGCCTCGCGGTCCGTGCGCATCAGGGCGAAAATCCAATCTGCCTTATCCGCATAAGAGGTCCAGATCTTCTGACCATTGATCAACCAGTGATCGCCCTTGTCCTCACCGCGCGTCTGCACATTGGCCAGGTCCGATCCGGCACCCGGCTCTGAATAGCCCTGACACCAGCGTATTTCACCCCGCGCAATCGGGGGCAGATAA
>Ga0213861_10003746_pt1 | contig 12529 bp, 9 predicted proteins | sample PICome_4_FD_160110 | JGI IMG/M metagenome (GOLD analysis project Ga0213861, IMG submission 160110) | Coastal seawater microbial communities near Pivers Island, North Carolina, United States - PICO131 | ecosystem: Environmental > Aquatic > Marine > Coastal | place: USA: North Carolina | collected...
AGGACACCCTTGGCTTCGTCTATGAGATTCCCGTCAGCGGGCTCTCTCGGAACTTGGACCCTATTTTATTAGCGTCCGCATCCGTTAGTGTAGGGCCATGCCTGGCACACCCGTATTATCCGGCCTCCTGGCCGGAATTAATCCATTGCCGGGCCGGGCCGGACGCGGGTAAGATAAGTCATAAAACGCCTGTGATAATTGTCCAGATTCGCCAACGGGGCGTATGCTACTGCGGCCGGGAGGCCGCCTGATACTTCATATACCCGCTATTCGTAGACTATGTCTACGAATAAATATCAACAGCAGTCTGTGACTGCGACGCCAGCTGTAACCTTTCGTCCTTACAGGACTCCCCGTTGCGCCATCCATTCATCCAGGGTCGGACGAAGGGTGGGAGCGGAAGCCCGACGCAGGAGGGCCAGTAGCGGACGACCTGGTGCACCCCGCAATAAGCGGGGGCACGGCCCCAAACCTACATTAAAGGTGCAAATGGTCTGATTGTCGTGGGTCCGTAGCACATGACAAGGAAATAAAATATACCTTGGCCAGAGCGACTTACAGGCGAATGCTCTCCTGGGCAGACCTCCGAGGTTAATCCTGTTTTAAGGAACTTATGAGGCAACTTTTCTTTCTTTTTCAGGGGGTAAACCTCGGAGGTCAAAGGGCATGGTTCTCGAGTCTTTGGGCACCTAAATGCCCCTTCGTTTAGGGCTTCAACGTAAAGATGCGTTAATACGTTTTCACTGTACTTTTCCACTTTTCCACCTGTCCCCTTTTACACGTTTACACTTTTACCCCTCCTCCAGCAACTTCCCACTCACCCGCAGCAATTCAATCTCCCGCACCTTGGCGGCGTACTGCGCCGCGAGCAACCGCGTTTCGGCATTGATGGCATTGAGCTGAATGACCCGAAAGTCGACGTTGGTCAGGGCATTGAGTTCGTACTGGCGGCGGGCAATGGCCAGGGCTTCGTTGGCCGCCTCCACGCTTTCCCGTTCCAGGCGCGCTTGCCGGGCACTGGTTTGCCAGCGCAGGTAGGCCACGCGCAGCGACTGCTCCACCTGCTGGTCCAGGTCCTGGGTTTGCAGCCGGGTGGTTGCTACGTTGATGTGGGCGTTTTGTTCGGCGATCTTTTCCTGGTAGCCCGAAAAAAGGTTGAAACGGACCCGGATGCCGTATTCGGGGCCAAAAGTGCGGCTCGACTGCAGGAAGCCGACTTCGTTGGCCTGCCGGTTGAAGCCGTAGTTGCCGTAGACCTCCACCGTAGGAAAAAGTGCGCCCCGGTTGATCTCTACCTGGCTCATGGCGACCAACTCTTGCAGTTGCTGCTGGCTCAGTTGGGTGTTGTTGATCCGGGCACTGGCCAGGAGCTCGGGCAAACTGAAATCAGCCCGCAGGACAATGCTGTCGGTGGGGATAAGCGCGGCGGTCAAGTCCCGGTTGATGAGCCGGTTGATGGCAATGGTGATTTCCTGCACCTGTGCCTGCTGGTTCAGTACCAGCGAACTGTCGGTATTGCAATCCACCCGGGCCAGCTGTACATCCAGCATATTGGAGGTACCAATTTCAAAGGCGCGCTCCTCAAAGGCGAGTCGGGCCTGCGACACGTCCAGGGTCTGGCGGAAAGCGGCCAGCAGTTGGGATTCTTGTTTCAGCTGGTAGTAAGCCGTCGCCAGGTCGGCCACCGTCTGCTCCATGAAGAAGCGGGTATCGCCCTGGCTCAGCAATTCCAACTGCGCCAACTGGTCACGGCGGGCAAACATGGCCAAGCCGTCGAAAACGATCCAGTTGACCTCCAGGTCGGCCGACGTGGAGTTGCTCTTCGCATTGTTGGCCTGCTGGGAATCGCCGGTAAAGAACTGTTGGCGCGAATTATTGACGGCCGTGCGGCGCTGGCCGGTCAGGTTCACCGTCGGCAGCATGCCCGCATTGCCGATGGTATTGTTGTTGACGCTGGTTTGTTCCATATTCCGGGAAATCCGGATCTGGTAATTCTCCTGGAGGGCCCGCGCCACCAGATCGGCCAGGCTGAACTCCGCCTGGGCCTGGGCCGTACCCACCAGCAAAATGGCCACCAGGGGCAGCAGTAAACGAGCAATCCGCAGGGTATTAAGCATAAGCTGGAATGTTTTCTTCCACCACCAATTTCTTTTCCTTTTTGCTGGTGATGAGGGTGTAAAGCACCGGAATAACGTAAAGGGTGAGCGCCAGGGAGAAGACCAGGCCACCAATGATCGCAATGCCCATGGGAATCCGGCTGGTAGATCCACCTCCCAGTGCCAGGGCGATGGGCAACGCCCCCAGCACCGTCGCCATGCTGGTCATGAGGATGGGCCGGAAACGCTGGGTAGCCGCGTCAATCGCCGCTTCCCGGATGGTGAGGCCCTGCTCGCGGCGCTGGTTGGCGAACTCGACGATCAGGATGCCGTTTTTGGTAACAATCCCCACGAGTACGATCATCCCAATCTCACTAAAGATGTTCAGAGTATGGCCAAAGAGCCACAACGCGAGGATAGCGCCGCCAATGGCCAGCGGAACGGTCAGCATGATCGTCAGCGGATCGCGGAAACTTTCGAACTGTGCCGCCAGCGTCAGGTAAACCAACACCAGCGCCAGGAGGAAGGCAAAAAACAAGCTGCCTGAGCTTTCGCTAAATTCTTTGGAAGTACCGGCCAGGCTCGTGGTATACTTTTCGTCGAGCACCTCGCTGGCAATACTTTGCATCTCCTCAATACCCTGACCAATTGTAAATTCCGCTTTGGGCGCCGCCGAGAACGTGGCCGCCGCAAAACGGTTGTAGCGGTACAGCTGCGGCGGGCTGCTCTCGAGGCTGGTGCTCACCAAATTGTCGAGCTGCACGGGCTCGCCGGCAGCGTTGCGGACGGTGATGTGCGTGAGATCCGACGGTTCGTCGCGGGCCGTACGAACGGCTTCGCCAATGACAAAATACTGCTTGCCGTCTTTGATGAAATAGCCAAACCGCTGCCCACTGTAGAGCAATTGCAGGGTTTGGGCAATATCGGCCACCTCTACGCCCATCTCGCGGGCCTTGTTGCGATCGATTACCACCCTGAGTTCGGGCTTGTTGAATTTCAAGTCGAGGTCGACGGCGTCAAAAACCAGGCTCTCGCTGGCGCGGGCCATGAACGCCGGAATGATCGCTTTCAGTTCTTCCATGGTCGCCGCCTGAACCACAAATTGCACGGGCAGGCCACCGGATCGGCCCGCTTCGATGGTCTGCTCCTGCGACACAAAAGAACGGGCAAAGTTGTACTTGCGCATCATGGCGCTCAGTTCGGTAGCCAGCTGCATCTGGCTTTTCTTGCGCTCGCCAACCGGCTTCAACGTAAGCCGGACAAAACCACTGTTGATGCTGTTAGAGGAGCCAAAACCGGGGGAAGTGACCGACAACAGCGATTCCTTTTCGGGTAACGTATCCGTCAGGGATACGATCTTGGCCACGTACTCGTCCATCATCTCGTAAGATGTACCTTCGGGGGCCGTGGAGAAGATGCGCAGGCGGCCCTTGTCCTCCATTGGCGCCAGCTCCGACGAGAGTTGGCTGCCCAGCCCCAACACCAGGGCCACGGAAATGCCCAGGATCACAAAAGACAACCACTTGTGGTTCATAAAACCCGTCAGGGAACGCGCGTAGCCGAGGCCCATGTTCTTGAGCCCTTTACCGATGCTGATGCTCAATTTGCTGGTCGTCACGTCCTTTTTCAAGATCCGCGAGCTCATCATGGGCGTCAGGCTCAGGCTCACAAACGACGAAATGACCACACTACCGACGACCACAACCCCAAATTCCCGAAAAAGGCGGCCCGTAACGCCTTCCAAAAAAATAACGGGTAGAAAAACCGCTACCAGGGTGACGGTGGTAGAAATGACGGCGAAGAAAATCTCCCGCGACCCCGAAAAAGCCGCTTGCACCCGATCCTGGCCCTTTTCAACTTTGGAATAAATATTTTCCATCACCACAATCGCGTCATCGACGACCAACCCCGTAGAGAGCACAATACCCAGCAGAGTGAGGATATTGATGGAGAAATCGGCAATGTACATCACAAAGAAGGAGCCAATCAGCGAAATGGGAATAGCCATGATCGGAATGAGCGTGGTTCGCCAGTTGCGCAAGAAGAAGAAAATGACCAACACCACCAGCCCGAAAGCGATAAAAACAGTCTTCTCGACCTCCTCAATGGCCCGGCGAATGCTCGTGGTCGTATCCAGTGCGATGCCCAGCTTAATATCAGCAGGCAGATCGACTTTGATCTGTTCCACCCGCCGTTTTACCTCGTCGACAATTTCGATGTAGTTCGACCCCGGCTGCGGCTGGATCGCGATCCCGATCATCGGAATGCCACCGTTGCCGCGCAGGAGGCTGCGTTCGTTCTGGGGGGCCAACTCGGCACTTCCTACATCCTTGAGCCGGACGAGCGATCCATCCCGGTCGGCGATGAGCAGGTTGTTGAAATCTTCGGCGGTGGACAGGCGACCAAACGTGCGGATCACCAGCTCGGTGCGGTAACCCTCAATCCGACCACTGGGCAACTCGACGTTTTGAGCCTGCAGGGCATCGCGCACGTCGAGCGGCGTGAGCCGGTAGGCCGACAGGCGGTCGGGGTCCAGTTTCAGGCGCATGGAATAGCGCTTATCGCCCCAAATATTGATCTGGCTCACCCCACTGATCGTCTGTAGACGTTCTTTGAAGACGTTGAGGCCAATATCCGACAGCTCCAGCAAACTGCGCTGCGAGCTTTGTACCGTAAGGGCAAAGATCGTCTGGGCGTCGGCGTCGCTTTTTTGTACGACGGGCGGATCGGCATCTGGTGGTAAACTGCGGATCGCCTGCGACACCTTATCGCGGATATCGTTGGCGGCGTTGTCCATTTTTATCCCCAGGTCGAACTCCACCTTGATGGTACTGCGCCCGTCGGCGCTGATGGAGCTCATCGTCTTGATCCCGTTGACACTGTTAATCTCTTCCTCCAGTGGCTCGGTGATCTGCGACTCCATAATATCCGCGCTGGAGCCCGTGTAGTTGGTCGTAACCGTCACAATGGGTGGATCCACACTGGGGTATTCCCGGATGCCCAGGTAACTGAACCCGATGGCACCAAAGAGCAGGATGACGATGGTAAAGACCAACGCAAGTACTGGGCGCTGGATGCTTAATGATGATAAGTTCATGGGCTTAGTTCTCCATTTTTTCGACAAACATTTCCTGACCGGCCTGTACGGGTAGCCCGTCCTTGGCCTGCAACAGCCCGGCGACCATGATGGTATCTCCGGCGCTCAGCCCGTGCACCACCTCTACCAGGCGAGGAAATTGGATGCCTAATTTAACCGGTACTTGTTTGATGACGCCTCCCTTAATCTGGTACACCACCTGGTCATTCAACTGGGGCACTACCGCTTCGGCGGGCAGCAACAAGGCCGCGGGAATATTGTCCAGGGTAAGGTTGACCTCCGCAAAAGCGCCCGCGATAAGCTGGCCGTTCCGGTTGGGCACCAGGGCCCGAATGCGGAGAGCCCGGGTAGTTTCGCTGATGGCGGGTTCCGTCGCGTAGACGGTACCCTGGTAGGTCGCATCATCCCCGGAAATGGCAAACACTACGGCCTGCCCTTTGCGCACCTGGGTGGCATAGCGCTCCGGCACGTTGAATTCCAACTTGAGCTGGTCCATCTGCACCAGGCGCGCCACCGGATCACCCGCCGACAGGTAGGCCCCGGGGCTCACGCTGCGCAGACCAATCTGCCCATTGAAAGGCGCGCGAATGACCGAGTATTCGATCATCACGTCCAGTTCCTGTTTATCGGCTTCGATGGAGGCTACCAAAAGCGCCGCGTCATCCACTTCCGCCTGGCTGATGCCCTTGATCTCGGCCAGCTGCTTTTTTCGCTCCAGGTCGCGCTGCGCCGTTTGGAGCTGCGCCGCGAGTTTCTGTTGCTGAGCCAGCCACTGGCGATCGTCGAGCCGCACGAGCAATTGCCCTTTGGCTACCCGCTCGCCTTCTTTGAAGGAGATGGTTTTTACCAGTCCGGAAGTTTGCGCACTCAGCATCGCCGACTCCGCCGGCATCAGGGTACCGGTAACGCTGATCTTGTTGGCCACCGCTTGCGGGCTGACCACTACGTAGTCGGCCTGCATGACCTGGCTGGGCGCAACCCCGTTGCCGATGGATTCTGCTTTTTTGGAACACCCGAGCAAGGCAAAGCCAAGTGCTGCCAGGAGGAGGAGGTTAGTCGTTATCTTCACTTTGGACAAAATGGATTTTGAACGTGCTGCCCGCTTTTGACTGCAGGGCGGCACAAATTTGGTTTAAACCAGCTTCCAGGTCAGGAATACCCAACGCCGCAGCCTGGGTCTGGCAAATGGTGTCGGTTTCGTGGAGGGCCGTTTTGATCGCTGGAATGATCGCCCTGGCCTTGGGCGTTAGTTCCAGGATGTGAGCCCGCCGATCCTGGGGGTTTTGCCGGCGTACGATACAATCTTCGGCCTCCAGGTAGTCGAGCATCCGGACCACCGAAGCTTTGTCGATGTACAACTCATCGGCGAGGACGGTTTGGTTGAGGTTGCCTTCGTACGCTTCAATCACCACCAGTGCGTAGTAGTAACGATTGATGGGCAAGTGGGTCAGCCGTCCGGTAAAAGCACTGGCATAGGCTTTCGCCAATTCACTGAAAATCTTACCCAACGCGGGAGTAGCTGAATTTCCTTCCAAAACGGTTGCTCTTGAAATAGTTTACAATGTAAATTAAATACATGGCAACGTAATTACCCCTTGATTGTTTAAACCAAGTGGCTTTGGTGCATTCAACGCACGACTTCTTGCAGTAGAAATAAATTAAAGACCCAGACACTAGGGGTTGGAGATGACGCGCTGACCCGTTTTGCAATTCCCCACCGCAAGCACACGACCTATACGGCGAGGACAGCCAACAGCAGCCCATGAGGCCGTGCCGTGGATGAGTAGCAACTCGCTACCACAAGCACCATTTCCGGTCTTATCGGTGGTGGTTGGGGCTGCCCTGCTGATCCGTTTTTGAATGATCAGGGCAGCCCCGGCAATTTTACTTCCCTTCGTAAAGCGCCTCAATTTCGTGGGCGTATTTTTCCAGGATCACGCGGCGCTTCAGCTTCATGGTCGGCGTCAGTTCGGGCGTCGAACCGTCGTCCTTGACGGCATCCCAGGTAGCGGGCAGGAGGACGAATTTCTTGATCTGTTCAATCTTGCTGAACTTGGGATTCAGCTGATCCAGTATCTGCTGGTAGCGGGCCTGAACTTTTACGTTCTTCAGCACCTGTTCCATGTTCGTCCAGCTGATGTCGTTCTCCTCGCAGAAGCTCTGCAGGCTATCGGTAGCGGGAACGATGAGGGCAGCTACGAATTTGCGCTTGTCTCCCACGACCATCATCTGCTCGATGAGGAAGTCTTCCTTGAAGAGACTTTCGATCGGGGCCGGCGCCACGTATTTCCCTCCCGAGGTTTTGAGGAGTTCCTTTTTGCGGTCGGTAATCTTGATGAATTTTGCGCCGTTGGGGCCGGTTACCCAGGTGCCGATATCGCCGGTGCGGAACCAGCGTTCGCCGTTGATTTCTTCAATGACTTCGGCGGTAGCTTCGGGTTTGTTGTAATAGCCCATCATGATATTGGGCCCTTTGGCCATGATCTCGCCCTCACCCTCGCGGTAGTCGCCCTGGGTATCGATTTTGATCTCTACGTCGGGGAAAGGCTGCCCAACGGTGCCCATGAGCGCCCCGTGGGGTTCAAAACGGTTGAAGGTCAGGCCCGGGGAAGTTTCCGTGAGGCCGTAGGCTTCCCGCACCGGAATGCCGGCGGCCGAAAAAACCCGCATGATCTTTACCGGACACGGTGCTGCTCCCGTAAGAATACCCTGGATGCGCCCGCCCAGTGCTTCCCGCCACTTGCTGAAGATCAGCTTGTCGGCCACGGCCCATTTGATGGCTTCCAGCCCGGTTGGCTTATAGTCGTAGGCAAAATTATCGGTGAGCGCCAGCGCCCAAAAGAAGAGCGATTTTTTGGCGCCCGTCAGTTCCAGTCCTTTTTTATAAATTTTCTCGTACACCTTCTCCAGCAGGCGGGGCACCGTGGTGAAGAAGTGCGGCTTGATGGCCTGCAGGTCGCCCTGTTCGCCGCCCAGGTTATCGGTACCCGTGAAAACAATATTGATGCCATTGTAAATGTAGGAATACGAAGCCGTCCGCTCAAAAATGTGGCACAGGGGCAGGAAGCTTAAGGCGATCTCTCCCTCCTTCAGCGGCAAATAATCCCGGATGGCCGTCACGTTGCCCGCAATGTTCTCGTGCGACAGCATCACGCCTTTGGGGTTGCCGGTGGTACCGCTGGTGTAAATGATGGTCGCTAATTCTTCGGTGCGGACAGCCGCCATGCGCGCCACCACCTCTTCCTGACCTTCGTCAGAAAAGATCGACTCCCAGTGCTTGCGCCCCTCCTGCAGGTCAAAGGTATAAATGGCCTTCAGCGAAGGCACCTGATCCCAGGCGGTGTTCACTTTATCGTAGAGATCACCCGTGCCGGCAAAGCAGTATTTCACGCTTGCGTCATTAAAGATGTATTCGTACTCGGCCGGGCTAATGGTAGGATAAACCGGCACATTGATGGCGCCGATCTGCTGAATGCCAATGTCCAGCATAACCCATTCCGGGCGGTTCTTGTAGACGACGGAAGCGATCTTATCCCCGGGTTGCACCCCTAATTTGAGCAAACCCCGACTCACCTGGTTGGCCTTGGCAATAATTTCTGCGGTGCTGTAGTAGACCCATTGGCCATGCGCATTTTGGCCACCGACTGCTTTTTTCTGTGGGAAATTCGCTTGCTGATAATGTATAAAATCGAATAAACGTGTTGGTTTCATGCCGGATATTTAGAATTTTCCTTCTCTGACATTTTTTGTGGTCCAGCTAAAGTAAAGATGAAAAGCGACTGGTAAGGAGCGTCATTTTTACTTTCGATTGACCTCCAACACAAAAACCGTCAGAGAATCAGAATTTTTACCATTGCAAGGTATAAAAAAGCAAATAAAAAATAAGCTTATCACAACCATCCAGCTTTTTTTTCTGTTTTTAACACTTTTTCAAATTTACTGAATCTGTGCCCGGCCCCGGCCAGCCAACTGATCGAACTGGTGGGAAAAAGATCGGGTAGGGCCGTATGGTCCAAAACCTCATCGTCAGTAGCCAGATAAAAGCGCAACAAACGGGGGTTCACGGTTTCGTCGGCAGCTGCTCGCTGAGCTGCCAGCACGGGCAGATAAGCCGCCTGGAAGTGGTAATCGCGCTGCCCGGTCCAGGTTTTAAAATGACCAATTCCCCGCCCCGCCAAGGTTTGGTGCGGCGTCAGGGAAGGATTGAACAACAGCGCCGGCAGCTGGTAGCGCGCGCTGCCGCAGTAGGCATAAAATCCGCCGAGGGACGTACCGATCAGCACGAAATTTGGCGCCCGATAAGCGGCAATGTACTCGGCCAATAAGGCTTGCACTTCCGTTGGGTCGGCAGGAAAGTCGGGGGCCAATACCGTCGCCGCAGGAAACTGTCGGCGCAGGGCTTCGGCTTTCCAACCTTCGCCGTCGCTATTGAACCCGTGGATATAGAGAAACGTCATAACTTTATTTGTTACAAAGGTGTGACACGCAAAGCCCTACACTTTTTTAACTTTGCGCGGTGCTGTTGAAAAACCATTTATGCTGCAACGTTATAAAATTCTTACGGTAACTCATCATACGACGAGTTTAAAAAATATCGGACAATTTGCTATCCCTGGTGCTGACCAGGAGCAAATTACCCTTCAGTTGGATGCGATCAAAGAACAATTCGCCCTGGAAGAGCTCTATTACGTAGCTACCTGCAACCGCGTGCTCTTTTTGTTCGTGGGTGAAATGGCGTTGTCTGATAACTTTGTGGAGCGTTTCTTCCGCCTGGTCAATCCCCAGTTGGCCGACACCCCCATCGCAAGCGCGGTGAGTGCCCTGACGGGTATTGAGGTGATCCGCCATTTCTTTAAGGTCGGTGCTTCCGTGGATTCCCTGGTGGTCGGCGAACGGCAAATTCTGGGCCAGTTGCGCGAAGCTTTCGAGCAGGCGCAAAAACGCCAGCACATTGGCGACTACCTCCGCCTGCTTTTCCAGCGTATGGTGGGTGCGTCCAAGGCGGTCTATGGCAATACCCGTATTGGCGAAAAGCCCGTGTCCATCGCCTCGTTGGCGGTGCGCAAACTGTTGTCTTACCATTTACCCGTCGGCGCCCGTATCCTGCTCGTCGGGGCCGGACAAACCAATACCCTGGTCGGCAAATTCCTGCTGAAACACCACTACCAGCACGTAACGGTCTTCAACCGCACCCTGCACCGCGCCGAACAGCTGGCCGAAAAATTTACCGGACAAGCCTTTGAACTCCACCAGTTGGCCACCTATCAGCAAGGCTTCGACTGTATTATCGTTTGTACCAGCGCTACCGATCCGGTCATTACGCCCGACGTGTACGCCAGCCTGCTCCACGGTGAGTCTGTTGCCGAAAAAATTATCGTCGACCTCGCCGTACCCCACAACACGGCCCCCGAAGTGCTCCAGCAGTTCCCCGTCAACTACATCGAGATCGAAGGGCTGCGCCAGCTCGCCCAGGAAAACCGTGCTTTCCGCAAACACGAACTCACCCTGGCCAAAGACCTGCTCAACGAACACATCGACGCTTTCCCCGTCTACTTCCAGCAGCGCCTGCTCGAGGTCGCCATGCGCCAGGTACCCACCGAGATCAAAGCCGTCCGCGCCAAGGCCGTCAACGAAATCTTCCGCAAAGACATCGAACAACTCGACGACAGTGCCCGCAGTGTGCTGGAAGAGGTGCTTTCCTACATGGAGAAAAAATGTATCGGCATCCCGATGCGCGTCGCGCGGGAATCGCTGATTCCTTAGGGCATTTTGAGGTCGGAAGTGGGAGGTGGGAAGTCGGAAATAGGGCCGCGTGTAAAAGTTGGGTAAGTGTAAACGGGTAAACGGGAAGTCAGCATTTCCCAAGCTCCATCGACTTTCTTGAATACGAATTCTATTTTGACCTACTGTTTTCAAGTGCATTTTTTAGAAATGGAATAATCTGCTGTTCATCCATCGTTTCTACAATTTCCACGTCCTCACCTTGGTATTGATACACCAGCGCTCGGTATTCCTCCAGGCTCCAACCTCTTGTAAACTCAATATTTCCAGGTATTGGCAATTGCGCTTGATTATACCTGCAGGCTCCCGGAGCAAAGAAAACAACAGCCCATTTTTTGCTTTTTAACTGCGCTATAAAGTCGTGGTCATTTGATACGGAAACCATTTCGGGATATCCTAATAAAGGCGGTAAAACCGCCAGGGATCTCCTTCCCATTTCGGGGTCGCATCCACGAGCTAATATACTTTTCCCTGAATGATCGCCTACTTGTGTGGTATCATTTGTAGTGAGTATACGATCCATTAATTTATCTCTTGAGTCCATAGTCCTGATCGTTTTATTAGCTGCGCTTTTGTTTTGGCTTTGACAGGAGCGCATTAACACAAGCGTTGAAAGTTTCTTCCTATCTTAACTATTGTGTTTAATCCAATTGTCCAGCGTGTTAAATTCTTCCGTTGCAATTTCTTTAGCCAATTGAATTTGCGCTTCTGAATTTGGCCCCATGTAGGTGTATTCCTCAAAATAAGCCAACATTTGGGCAATTTCTCCAGCTCCTTCAAAAAAGCTTGAAAACACTTCTACTGGAACTTGATTAAAGCTGTACGCTTTTCCATTGGCTTTAAAAGCAGCCAAAATATCATTGAAGCTATTGACTGCTGTAGCTAGTGATAAATAATTGCCGTTCCCAACTTTATCAGGGTTTAAAAATGCTCCCGCAACTACTTTACCCAAGTCATTGATATCCGACATGTGGATAGCTTTTACCGCAGGATCAATAGGAAGTGTCCATCCTGTAGAACCGTCCTGTTGCGTTTGCGCTCCCATTTGTCCGGTAAGGTTTTGGAAATAGAAGGGAGCTTGAACAAATGTGTAGTTTTCAAATCCGGCCGCTTTGACCAATTCATCTACTTTTGCTTTCCCCGTAAAATGAGGAACATCAAATTGTCCATTACTTATTTTTTCTACATCAGGAAGGGTAGACCAAATAAAGTGATTGACACCTGCATCTTTTGCTGCTTGAATAGCTAGTTTACCTTGAGCAATTTCATCTGCACCTTCCCAAAAGTTCGTAACAACAAACACGCCATGTGAACCCTTAAAAGCTGCTGTTAATGAACTCAAATCAGTAAGGTCAGCCTTTACAACTTCATCTGCTTTACCCGAATACTTATCAGGATTCCGTGTAATTGCTCTTACCTTAAATGTAGCGTAACTACTTAGGTTGTTTGCATTCCGAATTCAAATTTCTTCCCAGCTAGGATCCCTTTAAGTTCAAGAAAGACATTGTAGTTCTGCTTGCGCCAAGAGGAGAATACACTCGCCAAACGGGCATAG